>Ga0164320_10000224_pt1 | contig 17243 bp, 14 predicted proteins | sample GuaBasSediGuay11_FD_113736 | JGI IMG/M metagenome (GOLD analysis project Ga0164320, IMG submission 113736) | Subseafloor sediment microbial communities from Guaymas Basin, Gulf of California, Mexico - Guay11, Core 4567-28, 0-3 cm | ecosystem: Environmental > Aquatic > Marine > Hydrothermal...
ATGGTAATATCTCTTAAAGCACGATCGTTCATATCAATAACACGTTTCCAAACAATAGTTCTTGGATCAAGCCCTAAACCTCTTGTACGTGATTGAATATTATTGTCAATTAGTGCAGAAAGTAAATTATTTGCTTTTTCTATGGCTGAAAAGTCTCCAGTAAAATGAAGATTTATATCTTCCATAGGCACAACTTGAGAATATCCTCCTCCTGCAGCTCCACCTTTTATACCAAAGACTGGTCCTAAAGATGGTTCACGCAAAACTACAGTTGTTTGCTTGCCAATTTTATTTAATCCTTCTGTTAAACCAATAGAAATAGTAGTTTTTCCTTCTCCAGCTGGAGTCGGTGTGAGCGCTGTAACTAATATTAAGTTATTATTGGTTACTTTATCCTCATCGATTAAACGTATTGGAAGCTTGGCTTTATACTTGCCATACATTTCAAAATCACTTTCTTTTACGTTTAATTTAGAAGCGATATCTCTAATATGCTCCATCATATTACTTTGGGCAATCTCTATATCTGTCATAAGCTTATTTCTATTAAAAATAACATATTATTTTTTCAGAATACGAAGTTAATAAATTAAGTTTGATAAGTAAATATTATAATTAAGTAGCTTTAGAAAATAGATTTAAATTGTTACTCTGAAAGTAATTCATCTATTACAGCTCTCATTTTTTCACTATTCCAATTAGAAGCCCCTTTTTTATCGATAACAATATTTCCTTTTTTATCGATTAAAAATGTTCTGGGAATAGATGACACATTAAAATTTTCAGGATATTCTGATATTGCTTTATAAGCTTTAAAACTATAATTATGTTTTTCTAGAAACATGGAAATTTTTTCTTCATCTTCATTCGATACAAATAGAAAAATGATTTTGTCGTTATAGTCATGGTATAATTTCTCTAAACTTGGCATTTCAGCTATACAAGGTGCACACCAAGTAGCCCAAAAATTAATTAAAACAACTTTGTTTTTTGTAGATGCATAATCGAATGTTTTTCCATCAAGATCTTCTAACTGCCAATTGTAAGTATCTAAAACTTTTCGGTCTTCATAATCAATAACCGAAGGACTAAACAATGCTAATCCTTTATTTAAAAATACCTGAATTGGTTTTCGAGTTTGAGGAATAATTAATAAAGCAATTACAACTAAAAATATAAGATTTTTTCTCTGTGATTTTGAAATTTTCATAAATAAATTTTTCACTTAATATTTTATGTCGCAAGTTAAATTAAAACTAACATAATTAATGTTATTTAATCTTACTTATGAAAATAATACCAAGTAACTTCTTAAATTTATTCTAAATTTGTTTGAAACCAACTCTAAAGGAGGTTTTCTCCATTTAAAACAATAAATTATGAGCTCAAGAAGAGACTTTGTCAAAAAAACTGCCATCATTGGCACAGGAATAGCACTAGCACCAAATTTAACATTTGGAGCAGATTTTAATACTTCAAAAGAAAAATTAAATATTGGTCTCATAGGTGTTGGACTTAGAGGAACTAATCATTTAAATAATGTGTTATTACGAAATGATGTAAATGTAGTTGCCATTTGCGATATAGATGAAAGGCGAAATACTATTGCACTTGAAATTATTGATAAAGCTGGACAAAACAAACCTAAAGTTTTTGGTAAAAACGATTACGATTATCGTAATCTTTTAGAATTAAAAGAAGTAGATGCTGTAATAATTTCAACGCCTTGGCTTTGGCATACTCGAATGGCGAAAGATGCAATGAAAGCTGGAAAATATACAGGTTTAGAAGTTTCTGCTGCTAATACAATGGAAGAATGTTGGGATTTAGTTAATACACACGAAGAGACAGGCTCACATTTAATGATTTTAGAAAATGTTTGTTACCGAAGAGATATTATGGCTGTTCTAAATATGGTACGTCAAAATGTGTTTGGAGAACTAATACATTTTAGATGTGGTTATCAACACGATTTACGTTTTGTAAAATTAAATGACGGAAAAACTGCCTACGGAAAAGGAGTAGAATTTGGAGAAAAAGGAATTTCAGAATCAGTTTGGAGAACACAACACTCACTCTTGCGAAACGCAGACGTGTATCCAACTCACGGAGTTGGACCAATTGCAACAATGTGTGATATAAATCGTGGGAATCGATTTGTATCTATAACTTCTATCGCGTCTAAAGGAGTTGGCATCCATAACTACATTGTGAAAAATGGTGGTAAAGATCATCCAAATGCAAAACTTAAATTTAAACAAGGTGATGTTATTACCTCAATGATAGAAACTTCAAATGGAGAAACTATTATAGTTACTCACGATTGTAATTCACCACGTCCTTATTCTCTTGGATTTAGAGTTCAAGGTAGTGAAGGTTTGTGGGAAGTAGATGGAAATAGAATTTACATTGAAGGAAAAGCAAAAAAACCTCATCGCTGGGATGAAGCAACAGAATGGTTAGATAAATATGATCATCCTTTATGGAAAAAATATGGAGAAACTGCGACAGGAGCTGGTCATGGAGGTATGGATTTTTTCGTTATCCATGCTTTTGTAGAATCGGCTAAACTTAACATTGCTCCACCATTGGATGCTTATGATGCTGCTGCATGGAGTGCAATCACGCCTCTTTCGGAAGTATCAATAGAAAATAATGGCGAGCCACAAGACTTTCCAGATTTTACTAGAGGAAATTGGGTAAAGCGTAAGCCTTACAATTGGATGAAAGACAGCTTTTAAATTTTGCTTACTTCAAATAATATAACGATTGTAGCTCCTGGGCGAATATGTCTTTTTGGAGATCATCAGGACTATTTAGAATTACCTGTGATTGCATGCGCAATTGATAGGCAAGTGATTCTTTCTGCTAAAATAAATCATGACGACTGTTTTCATATACTTATGCCAAACATTAAGTCTGAGAGGCATATTCCAATTTCAGAAACTTTTGACATATTGAAGCCTCAAGATTATTTTGCATCAACACTACGAGTAGTTAAAAGATATGGTTGCATTCCTAATAAAGGTTATACAATTAATCTAGAAAGTAATATACCCATAAATGCAGGTATTTCAAGTTCGTCTGCAATTGTTGTAGCATGGGTCTTTTTTTTATTAAAAGCTTTTGGGTGTATTAAAAAAATATTTCCTCAATTAATTGCTCAAATTGCTTATGAAGCTGAAGTTCTAGAACATAATTCTCCTGGTGGAAAAATGGATCAATTCACAATCGCAATCGGAAATATCATCTACATTGATACAGCTCAAGATTTGGTTTATAATACTATTGGCACATCTATGGAAGGACTAATATTAGCCGAATCTGGAATTTCAAAAGAAACGCTAGGATTACTTTCAAGCATTAAATCAAAAGCTACAAAGGCAATTGATTGTGTTTCGAAAAATGTTTCGAATTTTAATTTGAAAGCTACAACAATGGATGACTACAAAATATTTTCAAAATACATATCTCAAGATTTGGAACCATACTTTTATGCAGCAATTATAAACCATACAATTACTAACAAAGCATTAACTTTATTTAAAGATGGTAATATTGATGTTGAAAAAGTTGGAAAACTAATGAATGAGCATCATGACATACTCAAGAACAAATTGAATATTACTGTTCCTAAAATTGATAATATGATAGATACTGCTTTAAAAGCTGGTGCTTATGGTGCAAAAATTGTAGGTTCTGGTGGTGGTGGATGTATTGTTGTTTTATCACCAACAGAAAAAAAAGAAGAAATTATAAATGCTTTACTCAAAAGTGGAGCAAAGAACGCTTATGAAGTATCGATTTCTCAAGGAGCGTATTGTAAATAAATCATAAAAAAACTCCCTTAAACAAATGCAAAGGAGTTAAGTTTTAAAACTAATTATCAAGCGTTTTGCTTCTTTATTAAATTTAAAGCAGAGCCTTCATTATACCATTCAATTTGAGAATCGTTATAAGTATGGTTAACCACAATTAAATCCTTGCTTCCATCTTTATGAACAACTTCAATAGTTAATTGTTTTCCTAGAGTAAATTCATTTAAATCAAGAAAGTTAAATGTGTCATCTTCTTGAATTAAATCATAATCATTTTCATTAGCAAAGGTTAAACCTAACATACCTTGCTTCTTGAGATTAGTTTCATGAATACGAGCAAAAGATTTTACAATTACTGCTGCAACGCCTAAATGACGAGGTTCCATTGCTGCGTGCTCTCTCGATGAACCTTCACCATAATTATGATCGCCAACCACAATAGTTTTTATTCCTGCTGTTTTATAAGTACGCTGTGTTTTAGGAACAGAATCATACTCACTATCTATCTGACTTTTTACAAAGTTAGTTTGCATATTAAAAGCATTTACAGCACCAATTAAACAGTTGTTAGAAATATTATCTAAATGTCCTCTATAACGTAACCAAGGTCCAGCCATAGAAATATGGTCTGTTGTGCATTTTCCATGTGCTTTAATTAATAATTTTGCTCCTTCAATCTTGTTACCAATTGGCATAAAAGGTGTTAATAGTTGTAAGCGTTCAGAAGTTGGATTTACTGAAATAGTAACTCCGCTTCCATCTAAAACAGGTTCTACATAACCTGCATCTTCAACTGCAAAACCATTTGGTGGTAATTCTATTCCTTTAGGCTCATCTAATTTTACTTCTTCTCCATTTTCATTTAACAAGGTATCATTCATTGGATCGAAATCCAATCGTCCTGAAATTGCAATTGCTGCAACTATTTCCGGCGAACCAACAAACGCATGTGTATTTGGATTTCCGTCAGCACGTTTTGAGAAATTTCTATTGAAAGAATGCACAATAGTATTCTTTTCATCTCCTTTTAAATCGCTTCTATCCCATTGTCCTATACAAGGTCCACAAGCGTTTGTAAAGATTGTTGCATCTAAATCTTCGAAAATCTTAAGAATTCCATCGCGTTCTGCTGTAAAACGAATTTGTTCTGAACCTGGATTAATTCCGAAATCTGCTTTTGCTTTTATCTTTTTATCTACGGCTTGTTTTGCGATTGAAGCTGCTCGTGTTAAATCCTCATAAGAAGAATTTGTACAAGAACCAATAAGTCCCCAATCTACTTTAATTGGCCAGCCGTTTGCTTTAGCTTTTTCTCCAAGTTCTCCAACAGGAGTTGCTAAATCTGGAGTGAAAGGTCCGTTTAAATGTGGACGTAAAGTATCTAAATCTATTTCTAAAACTTGATCGAAATACTGCTCTGGATTTGCATAGACCTCATCGTCTCCAGTTAAATGTTCTTTTATATTGTTTGCCGCATCAGCAATATCTGCTCTATCAGTTGCACGTAAATAACGTTCCATAGAGTCGTCGTATCCAAATGTTGACGTTGTTGCTCCTACTTCGGCTCCCATGTTACAAATAGTGCCTTTACCTGTACAAGACAATGCTTTTGCACCAGAGCCAAAATATTCTACAATAGCATCTGTACCTCCTTTTACTGTAAGAATTCCTGCAACTTTAAGAATGACATCTTTTGCTGAAGTCCAGCCATTTAATTTTCCAGTTAACTTTACTCCTATTAGTTTTGGAAATTTAAGTTCCCAAGCCATTCCAGCCATTACATCTACAGCATCTGCCCCACCAACTCCAATGGCTACCATTCCTAATCCTCCTGCATTTACAGTATGCGAATCTGTACCAATCATCATTCCTCCAGGAAAAGCATAGTTTTCTAATACCACTTGATGAATTATTCCAGATCCTGGTTTCCAGAAACCAATGCCGTATTTGTTTGAAACGGATTCTAAAAAATCAAATACTTCACTACTAACATCATTTGCTCGTAATAAATCTTTTGCTGCTCCTTGTTTTGCCTGAATTAAATGATCGCAGTGTACAGTAGTTGGTACAGCAACTTTATTCTTTCCAGCTTGCATAAATTGCAGCAAAGCCATTTGGGCAGTAGCATCTTGACAAGCAATACGATCTGGAGCAAAATCTACATAATCTTTTCCTCTGGTAAAAGCTTTATTTGGATTTCCGTCCCAAAGATGAGAATATAAAATCTTTTCGGAAAGTGTTAGTGGTTTACCAACAACTTCTCGTGCTTTATCTACACGTTCAGCCATTTGGTTATACACATTTTTTATCATGTCAATATCGAATGCCATATGCTAAAATTTTAATTTTTTAAAGTCTTTCACCTATGCTTTCAGCCTTCGTAACTTTTTACTTCGGCGAAGGAGGCAAAGCTTCGGTAAACAGAGGTGTGAAAATACAAAATTTAAAGTGATTTTGGAATATATGTAACAGATTAGAGCTAATAATGAACATAATTCAATAAAGTGATTGATTTGTATGGTTTTTTTAAATATTCTACAAAATAGAATTGAATATTTATTAAATTAATAATAGAAATGTTAGTTAAAAAAGTAGAAAAAATTACTTAACTAAAACAAACTCTTAATAATTTGTTCTTCGGTAATACCTTCTGCTTCAGCTTTGTAGTTTTTAATAATTCTGTGCTTTAGGATACTATTTGCTACTGCCTGAACATTTTCAATATCTGGAGAAAATTTGCCTTGTATAGCAGCATGAGTTTTAGCAGCTAAAATTAAATTTTGTGAAGCTCTAGGTCCTGCTCCCCAATCTACATATTGCTTTACTAAATTGGTTGCAGAATTACTCTCTGGTCTGGTCTTATTTACCATCTCTACTGCGTATTCTACCACATTATCTGCTACTGGAATACGACGAATTACATGTTGAAAATCTATAATTTCTTGTGCCGTAAACAAAGGATTTACTTTAACTTCTACATCTGAAGTCGTCACCTTTACCACTTCTACTTCTTCAGCAAATGTTGGATAATCTAAATTAATAGCAGACATAAAACGATCTAACTGTGCTTCTGGTAAAGGATATGTTCCTTCTTGCTCTATAGGATTTTGTGTTGCTAAAACAAAATAAGGTAACTCTAATTTATAATTATGTCCTGCAATAGTTACAGAACGTTCTTGCATTGCTTCTAACAAAGCTGCTTGTGTTTTTGGTGGTGTTCTGTTAATTTCGTCAGCTAGAATTATATTAGCAAATATTGGACCTTTTATAAACTTAAAGTGCCTGTTCTCGTCTAATATTTCGCTGCCAAGTATATCGCTTGGCATTAAATCTGGAGTAAATTGAATTCGTTTAAAATCTAAACCTAAAGCTTGAGCTACAGTGTTTACCATTAATGTTTTTGCCAAACCTGGAACTCCTATTAAAAGTGAATGTCCTCCTGAAAAAATAGAAATTAATATTTGGTTTACTACCTCGTCTTGACCAATGATTATTTTAGCAATTTCAGTTTTTAACGCTTTATATTTTAAAACTAGTTTTTCTACTGCAGCAACATCAGACATGAATAATTAATTTTTATTTTTAAGCCAGTTACTATTAAAATTACACTCTCGATGTTCTCCGTTTAACTTAATAAAAGTATCCATGATTTTTTCTTCCTGCCATTTTTCGATTGCATTTAATTGTTTTTTACGCAAGGCTAATTCTTTTATTTTAACGTAATCTTTTGCAAAATTGGCTTCGTGCTCATCTGTTCTATCTGTAACCGTTAATATTTTAAACTTTTCTGGATTAATACGATCTGCATCTTTAAGAACAAGACTAACTTCTTTGTCTTTTAAGTTTTGAATTTGGGAATATAATTCAGGATCCATTTTTGTTAATGGAAAAATATAATCTTGGGTTTCAGGATTAATTAACAAACCTCCTTCATACTTTGTTTCCTTTTCATCACTAACTTCTAAAGCAGCATCAGCAAAGCTAATCTCACCATCAACAATACGTTTTCTAGCTAGCTCTAGTTTTTCTCTGGCTTCATTTACAGCTTGTTGAGTTACTTTAGGTCTTAATAGTATATGACGTACATCGTATTCCTGACCTCTTATTTTTTCTAATAAAATAATATGATACCCAAAATCGGTTTCAAATGGATCGGAAATTTCTCCTTCTTGTAACGCAAATGCCACAGCTCTAAATTCTTTAACCATTTGAGGACGTTTTCGGTTTAATGTATATTTACCACCATTTTTTCTTGATGGTACATCGTCTGTATATAATACTGCTTTCGTTGTAAAACTTGCTCCGTTATCGGTAACATCTGCTTTAAACTCTTTAAGCCTGTTTATTACTTTTTGTTTTTCTTCTTCAGTAGTTTTAGGTATTACAACAATTTGTGCCACCTTAAGTTCTGTACCAAAAACAGGTCGCTCATCTTTAGGAATGCTATTAAAAAATTGTCTTACTTCTTCAGGAGTGACTTCAATTTCTTCAATAATACTTTCTCTCATCAAGTTTGCCATTTCCCCATTTTTATTAAGCTCAAACATTTCGTCCCTTAGCTCTTGCTCATCATCTTTCTTGTAATATTCAAGTAATTTTTTCATGGAGCCAATTTGTTGGGCAAAGGCATTTATTTGTTGATCTACTCTAGATCTAATTTCGGCATCATTAACTTCTAAACTATCCTGAATGGCATGATGCATATATAACTTTTCTTCTAATAGACTGCCAAATAATTCACATCTAGGAATATCATTTATAGAAACACCTCTTTGTTCTAATTCAAGAAATTTTTTGTCTATATCTGAATCTAAAACCACAAAATCTCCTACAACAGCAGCTACACCATCAATTTTTATTCGTTGTGTAGAATCAATTTCTTTTACAGTTTCTATTACTTCTTTTTTGTCTTCAATAATTTCTTGAGCTATTGTTACAAATGGCAACAACAATAAAACACTTAATATTAAATACTTCACTTTAGTTAAAAATTTCAAATTGTTTGTTTTTTATGGCATCTTTAGTGATATCCTTTTCTAATTGCTTAATAAACTCCAACTTACGTTTATTAATGACGATTTGTTTTATAGTTGGCATAACATATTCTATTGGTGCTAAATCATTTCTATGTAACACCTCATTAATTTGCATCAAATATAATCCTAATGAATCTTTGAGTTGTATAAAATTAGATTTTTTTAACAGTTCTTTTTTGTTGTCAGAATTAATAACAGGAATTTTTGAAGTTGCTTGGTCTAAACGAATCCATATTGAATCATTAAGTGAATACGATTTAAATTGAATTGCTATTGAATCTAAAATCACTTTATCTTCCTGATCAAATCTTTTAAAGCGTTCTTCGATGTCTTTTAAATTTATATTGTTATCACTTACATTTATATATCTAAACTTAATAAGTTCTTCATTTAATTTAAACGTTTCAATATTTCGGTTATATACTTCTATAGCTTCTTGTTGAGTTACAGATGTGTCTATGCTTCGTTTTACTAATGCCTCTAAATAGGCATTAATAAAAAGATCGTTTTTATATTGTTGAACTAAAGCATTAAATTCAATTTGTTTTCCTTCCGATAAATTTATTTTAGCTCCATTAATAAGTAACTGTTGTGTTGCCCAATGTGTAATATAATTACTCACTCGCAAAATACTATCTTCTTTTGTAGTGCCATTTGAAATTAAGTCCTTTATATCTTCTTGGTATAAATAAGTATCATTAACTCTTGCAACAGGTACTTTGCTATCAACTTTTTTTAAAAAATCGCAAGAAGATAAGATTATAAAAATTAATATTACTATGTAATAATTCGGTTTCAATTATTTTTTATTTGCGTTTTTACTTTAGCTAAAACATCTTGATTGACAACAACTATATATGTGTTTTCTAATTTTTTTAACCATTTTTTTTCAACTTCAACTTGAAAATCGTTAATCACTCTACCTTTTATTTCCTCTAATGTTTTTTGTGTTTCTGGCAATACATCTTTTACTTTTATAACATGGTAGGCATCATTGTAAAAGTAAACTTCTGAAACGCCTTTTATAAAATTAAAATCTTTAGGTAATGCTTTATGTTGGGCATTCATAATAGCACTTGTAAAAATAACGTTTTGAGAATCGTTTTGGTTTATTTGTGTTTTTATATCTTCTATGTTTTCACCTTTTTGAAGCATTTGTTCTACTTTTTTAATATCTTTTTCTTTAGCAGATGTGGCTACAACAGCATTAATACGTTCTTGCCAAGTGTAATTTGCTTTATTCTTATTAAAATAAGTTTGAATACCAGTAGTATCCAGTTTAACAGCATTCCATATTTTAGCTTCCATAAGATCAAACAGTAATAAGCCTTCTCTGTATTCGTTTAAAATCTCAGCAAATTCTAAATTTTCAAATTCTAAATTTTCTTCGTGATAAGCTAACAACTTGGCACTAAGAAAAGCACTATATTGTTCTTTTACAAGATCTACTATTGATCTTTTAGCAGTAGTTTTTCGTTGTGAATTATATAAAAAATTAACAAAATCGTTATAAGTTAATTGCTCATTTCCGATTTTTAGAAATACCTTGCCCTTTTCTAAATCTGAAGGTATTATCCAGCCTCTTTTAAAAAATTGATCATTAATAATCGATTCAAAATATGTAAGTTCTGGATTTGTATTTTGGATGTTATATTTGCTTTTTAAAGTATTAATTAAAGATGTATTTATAAGTTTAGATCGCGAATCGCGTTTTACTCTTAACTCCAGATCAAACTTCATATCTTCAAAAGATTGAATAGGTTTTTTACTGTATAACTTCACTATATGCCAACCATAATTGGTTTTAAACGGTTTAGATATTTCGTTAATTTCCTTTAAACTAAATGCTAAATCTTCAAATTCGACTGAACTTAACTGTCCGCTTTTAAAAGGAGTTAATTTTCCTCCATTTTTAGCAGAACTTTTATCGTCTGAAAATTGTTTAGCTAAAGATTCAAAATTCTCGCCTTGCTCAATGAGTTTATATATTTCTTGAATTCTAATTTCTGGATTAATTAAAGAATCTTTTTGATTGTTAGAAATCATTATATGACCAACTGTTACTTCTCCTCTCGACTTTCGTTTATCAAATATTTTAACAACATGATACCCAAATTTAGTTCTAAATGGTTGAGAAACCTCTCCTATTTTTGTATTAAATGCTACATTCTCAAAAGCATAAACCATTTTAAATCCGGAAAAATATCCTAAATCTTCAGCAAATATTGTATTACCATTATGAACTTCTTTTTGTACGCTTTCAAAATCTTCGTTTAAAAAGCGGTCTCTCATTTTCAAGATTGCAGCGTATGCTACTGCTGTATCTTTTTCATGTTCAGGAATTTTTACCAAAATATGACTTGCCTTTATATCTTTAGAAATTCTCTCGTATGCCTCTTTAACTAATACATTGGTTACTTTATGGTCGGTAAGGTAATTTTCTGCTAATTGATTTTTATAGCTTTCCAATTCCTTAATGTATTGAGGATTTTTATCATATTCTAGAGCTCTAGCTTCAATAATCTTAAGCTTATAATTTATAAATAATTTAAGATATCCATCGATATCTTTTTGAGATTCATCTTTAACTAAATCTAAATTCTTATTATATACTCTCAAAAATTCTGAAGCAAATACTGGAGCGTTTTCAACAGTAAACAATACATCATCCTTTTTTATTTGTGCCGTTGTAAAAATTACAAAAAACAAGAAAACACATAGAGTTAGGATACTATTTTTCATAATATATTGAAACTTTTTTAGTGAGAGCAAAAATACTAATATTAACCTATAATACAAGTTGTATTAGCAAACGATTATTAACTATAAATAGTGTGTTACTTAATTGTAAAATACTTTTTTTTTGATTGGAAACTAAAAGTTTTTAACACTAAAACGTTGTAGTTTGTTAAAATTCATTGTTTTATTTTAAAATTGTTATATTTAAGATTGATTTTAAAATTTAAACTATGAAAACAAAACTACTTTTTACTTTTTTATTAATCTTATCCTTGCAATTTGCTACTGCACAAAGCATTGGCATTATAGGAGATTTTGGCAATTGGGGAGATGATGTAGATATGACTACCACAAATAACTTAATTTATACTAAATTAGGTTATTTTATCTCCGCAGGTGGACTAAAATTTAGACAAGATGACGCTTGGACAAATAGTTGGGGAGGCGATACTTTTCCTGCTGGTGCTACATCAGGTAATAATATTCCTGTAACTGCTGGTTTTTATGATATTGCATTTCTTATTGACACAGGTGATTATGTTTTTTCAACAGTTGCTGCGACAGATCAAAATGTTAGCATTATTGGTGATTTTAATGGTTGGGCCGCAGATCTTGTTTTAACTACTGCAGACGGTATTAATTACACCGCCACTAATGTTTCATTAGTAAGTGGAGGTGAGTTAAAATTTAGAAGAGATGCAAATTGGGCTGTCTCATATGGTGGCCCAGGATTAACCGGAACAGCTTCTCCAACAGGTGCTAATATTGCAATTCCTTCAAGTGTAGATTACGATATAAGTTTTAATATAGAAACATTTGCTTATTCAATTGCGGAATCATCATTAGGTTTAGACGACGTTACCAAAAATATCAACATGTTCTATATTAATAACACCTTAAAAATTAATGGCTATAATGGAAAAGCATCTATTAGAGCATTTGATATTTCGGGAAGATTGTTACAAAACATTGAAAAGATACAAATACAAAATAGCTTTTCTCAAGAAATTAATTTGCCTAAAAACCAATTAAGCTTTATTGTTCTCGAAGGCGAAAATTTCATAAAAACACTAAAAGTAATAGCAAATTAATTAGGCTGCTACTAAAAATTTTAAAATGGCGATTGTTTTACAATCGCCATTTTTATTTTATAAAAATCTAATCTACCTTTAACCCAGATTATGTATTAAAAAAATTATTTTAGTGAAGAAAAGAGTTTTAATTCCAGTACCTAGTTATGGATTCGATCCAAGTGAAGCTGCAATTCCTTGGAAGTTAATGAAAGAAAAGGATATTGAAATTATTTTTATTACACCTGATGGAAAAAAAGCCACTGCTGACAAACTAATGGTTAGCGGAAAGAAACTTGGTATTTGGAAATCAGTATTGCGAGCAAGAAAAGATGCAGTAGAAGCATATTTTGAAATGGAACAAAATGAATTGTTTTGTAAACCATTAAAATATACTGATGTTCTTGAAAAAGATTTTGACGCTATATTACTACCAGGTGGTCACGATAAAGGTGCTAAAGAATATTTAGAATCTAAAACAATGCAACTGCTTATCTCAGCATTTTTTAAAGCTAAAAAACCTGTTGCTGCTGTGTGTCATGGTGTTGTACTAGTAGCTAGAAGTATAGATTTTGATACAGGAGAATCAGTTATCCGCAACTATAAAACGACTTCTTTGTTAAAATCTCAAGAGCTATTGGCTTATAATCTCACCCGCCTTTGGCTAAAAGATTATTACCTTACCTATCCAGGACTTACAACCGAAGATGAAGTTAAATCTGTTTTGGCAGATAGTAATAACTTTATAAAAGGTCCCACTCCATTATTAAAAGACAGCCATAAAAACTTAAAAAGAGGATTTATAGTAAAAGACAAGAATTATTTATCTGCAAGATGGCCAGGAGACATTTATAATTTTTCTTTAGAGTTCATTAAAATGGTTCAGGAAGTTTAATATTTCGCTATATTTATGATTTAGCAAATTATACACTAAAAAATATGCACATACTACTATGAATATTAAAAACGTAACCATTGCTGGAGCAGGAACATTAGGCTCACAAATAGCATGGCAAACTGCTTTTAAAGGATTTAATGTAACCGTTTATGATATTTACGAAAAAGGGGTTGATCTTGGTAAGCAATTTCATCAGCAATACGCGAAAATATTTCTAAATTCAAGAAGTGTTTCACAAGAAAAAATTGATGAAACTTTTTCACGATTAAATTATACAACTAATTTAGCTGAAGCTGTAAAAGATGCAGATATTATAAGCGAATCCATTCCTGAAAATCTTGAAATAAAAAAAGCTTTTTATATTGAATTAGCCAAAGTAGCTCCAGAAAAAACAATTTTTACTACTAATTCTTCAACATTATTACCAAGTCAATATGCTGAAGAAACTGGAAGACCTGAAAAATTTCTTGCCTTACATTTTGCCAATTGGATTTGGGATGCCAATATTGGAGAAGTCATGGGACATCCAAAAACAGATGCAAAATATTTTGATTGCGTAGTCGAGTTTGCAAAAGAGATTGGCATGGTTCCAATTCCTATTCGTAAAGAACAACATGGTTACGTCATAAACTCTTTGCTTGGACCACTACTTCAGGCAGCAGGAAACCTATTGGTTAACGAAGTTGCAGATTATGAAACTATTGATAAAACATGGATGATTACTTCTGGAACAAAAATGGGACCTTGTGCAATTATGGATATGGTTGGATTAGAAACCGTTTACAATATTGAAAAACTGTGGAGTGAAAAATTAAATGATAAATTAGGATTAGCAAGAGCTGAATATTTCAAGAAAAACTTTATAGATAAAGGAAAACTTGGCATGAAAACCAATGAAGGTTTTTATACTTATCCAAATCCTGAATATAAAAATCCAGATTTTTTATCATAACAAGCAAGAAAACTAATGAGTACTATAAAAGATAAATTTAATTTAGAAGGTAAAGTAGCTATAATTACAGGCTCTTCTAAAGGTATTGGTAAAGCTATTGCAAAAGCTTTTGCAGAGTGTGGTGCTACTGTAGTGATAAGCAGCAGAAAACAAAAGGCTTGCGAAAAAGTAGTAAACGAATTTAAATCTTTAGGATTAAATGCTGTTGCTACTGCGTGTCATGTTGGTGATGCTGGCAGCAGAAAAAAATTAGTAGAAAAAACAATTACTAAATGTGGTGGAATTGATATTTTGGTAAATAATGCAGCAACAAATCCTGTTTATGGACCTATTGAAGATGCACATTCAGATGCTTTCGATAAAATAATGGAAATCAATGTAAAAGCGCCTTGGGATTTAGCTAATAAATGTTTAAAAAGCATGAAATCTCGAGGTGGAGGAAGTGTTATTAATATTAGTTCTATTGAAGGAGAGCATCCAGGTTATGGTCTGGGTTTATACTCTTCAAGCAAAGCTGCATTATCTATGCTCACAAAAAATCAGGCTAAAGAATGGGGAAAACATAACATTCGTGTAAATGCGATTTGTCCAGGATTGATTCAAACAAAATTTAGTGCTGCACTTTGGAATGATGAAAAAGTGATGCATCAAATTAATAAAAAATTACCTCTTGGCAGAATGGGACAATCGGAAGAAATTGCAAGTGTTGCATTGCTTTTAGCTTCAGAAGCTGGCAGTTATATCACAGGAAGTTTACAAGTGGCTGATGGAGGTTTTTTAATTTCAGGATAAATAAATTTAAAAATGAATTTTGAACATACAGAAAAAGTAAAGGGATTACTGAAAAAACTTCAGGATTTCATGGATAAAAATATATATCCAATAGAGCAAGAAGTGAATGCATATAATTCAAATCAAGAAAATTTATGGACATCGCATCCATTTATTGAAAGTCTAAAAAGCAAAGCCAAAGCCGCAGGTTTATGGAATTTATTTCTTCCGAAGGATTATGGAACTTTCAGCCCTGGATTAAGTAATTTAGAATATGCTGCTATGGCTGAATTAATGGGACGTGTGCCTTGGTCTGCCGAAATTTTTAACTGTTCAGCTCCTGATTCTGGCAACATGGAAGTTTTTGCTAAATATGGAACACCTGAACAGCAAGAAAAATGGTTAAAGCCATTAATGGATGGTACTATTCGTTCTGCATTTTTAATGACTGAGCCACAAGTAGCTTCATCTGACGCTACAAATATTGAAACATCAATAGTTCGAGATGGAAACGAATATGTAATAAATGGCAAAAAGTGGTGGGCTTCTGGAGGTATGGATCCAAACTGCAAGGTCACTATTGTTATGGGAAAAACAGATCCTGATGCGTCTCGATACACTCAGCAAAGTATGATTATTGTGCCAATGGATACACCTGGATTAACAGTTGTTAGACCATTATCTGTCTTAGGAAATTTAGATTCTCCTGAAGGTCATGCCGAATTTCTTTTAGAAAATGTAAGAGTTCCAATAGAAAATATATTATTAGGTGAAGGTCGAGGTTTTGAGATTGCTCAAGGTCGTCTTGGTCCTGGACGTATTCATCATTGTATGCGAATGATTGGAATGGCACAACGCGCTATGGAAATGATGTGCAAACGTTCTACTGAGCGCACTACTTTCGGTAAAAAATTAGCCGACTATAGTAGCATTCGTCAAGATATTGCCAAATCTAAATGTGAAATTGAACAAGCACGATTACTCACGCTTAAAGCCGCTTATATGATGGATACTGTTGGCAACAAAGCTGCAACAGATATTATTGCTATGATAAAAATTGTAGCACCAAACATGTTGTTAAATGTTGTAGATAGAGCTATGCAAGTTTTTGGAGCTAAAGGCGTATGTCAAGATGTGCCTTTATCACAATTTTACTTATATGGCAGGATGCTCAAATATGCCGATGGTCCAGACGAAGTGCATATGTACCAATTAGGAAAGCGAACGATAAAGGAGTTTAGCTAAAGTTAGATGAGTAAGATTTATTTGATTAGACACGCACAAGCTTCTTTTTTGGCTGATGATTATGATAATTTATCAGTCAAAGGCATAATACAATCTGAAGCTTTAGGAACATATTTTTTAAAGCACAACATTCATTTTGATAAAATATTTATTGGAAAATTAAAAAGACACCAGCAAACATTTGATGGGTTTAATCAAGTATTCGCAACTCAAGACATAGGATTACCTAAACCCATTTATTTAGAAGAATTAAACGAGCATCACGCTCTGGCTGCTTTTAATTTTTATTACAAAGATTTTACCAATCAATACGACCAAGCAAATCATTTGTTCAATGAAATTGATAAAGACCCAAACTTAAAAAGAAAAAATTCAATCCTAATCTTTGAATTATTTTTGAAAGCCTATGCTTCAGGACAATATGCAGTAAATCATAAAACCATTAAAAGTTTGCTGATGTCTTTTAAGTTTTCCAATAAATATTTTATCAAAATAAATACTGTTATTTAGAAAATGAGTTCCTAATGCTTCAGATTGTAAGATTCCTTATCTGATAAATTATCATAATCATCAGCCAAAAAAGAAGCTTGACCATGTCTTATTAAATAAATCTTACTCATTTCTTTAGCTAAACGCTTTTATGGTTCGTTTTCCTAGTTGGTACATATGTACTTCGTCTGGGCCATCAGCATATTTTAACATTCTACCATATAG
>Ga0164320_10000225_pt1 | contig 17242 bp, 15 predicted proteins | sample GuaBasSediGuay11_FD_113736 | JGI IMG/M metagenome (GOLD analysis project Ga0164320, IMG submission 113736) | Subseafloor sediment microbial communities from Guaymas Basin, Gulf of California, Mexico - Guay11, Core 4567-28, 0-3 cm | ecosystem: Environmental > Aquatic > Marine > Hydrothermal...
ACCTACCAGAGCGCCCGTGACGATCAGGAGATCATTATTAAGCATGAACCCTGTCGCGGCGGCCGCCCAGCCCGAGTAGCTGTTCAACATCGAGATCACGACCGGCATGTCTGCTCCACCGATAGCCATGACCATATGGACGCCGAACAACAGGGCTATCCCGGTCATAATGAGCAACGGATCGAGTCCGCTGCCGGCTGCAGACTGAACGACGAATTCCCGGCCGAACCAGATAGCACAGATCAGGAGGGCGAGATTGAACCAGTGGCGTCCGGGCAAGGTCAGCGGCTTGCCGCCAATGCGTCCGCTCAGCTTGCCGAACGCGATCACCGAACCCGAGAAGGTTACGGCGCCAATGAGAATACCGAGATAGGTTTCGATATCGTGGATCGTCAGGTCGACGCCTTCGAAGTGCACGGCAGGATCCATGAAGTTGGCGAAGCCAACCGCGACCGCTGCGATTCCGACGAGGCTGTGCAATATCGCGACCAGCTCGGGCATCTGCGTCATTTGTACACGGCGTGCCAGCAAGAGACCGATACTGCCGCCTATGACCAGCGCGCCCAGCAAAATGTCGTAGTGCTGCGTAACCTTGCCGAACACGGTCGCAAGCAACGCGATGACCATGCCCGCGATGCCGTACCAGTTACCGCGCCGTGCGGTTTCCTGGTTGGAGAGCCCGCCAAGAGCGAGAATGAAGAGAACCGTCGCAACGATGTACGACACAGTTACTATGCCAGGGCTAATCATGTCGACCTCACTTCCTGAACATTTCGAGCATGCGGCGCGTGACGGCAAAGCCGCCCGCGATATTGATGCTCGTAATTAAGACGGTGACTGCAGCGATCCACATGATCACCTTGTCCGCGGAACTGAGTTGAATCAGCGCGCCGATGACGATGATGCTCGATATCGCGTTTGTCACACTCATCAACGGCGTGTGCAGTGCTGGTGAAACATTCCAGATCACCATGTAGCCAACAAAACAGGCCAGAACGAAAACCGTGAAGTGCGCCATGAAGTCTGGCGGGGCAACAGCGCCGAGTCCCAGCAATGCCAGCGCAGCAACAGCAACCATAATGATCGGCCCGGCAACCGAGGGCTTTTTCTCGACGATGACCGGAGCCGGTTCTGGTTCTGCCGCCTTCGGCGGTGCAGCCGACAGTTTTGGTGCGGGAGGCGGGTACGTCGTCTCGCCGTCCTTACAAACCGTCGCGCCGCGAACAACTTCGTCTTCAAAATCGACGACGATGTTGCCGTCTTTCTCCGGCGTCATATCGGTGATCAGGTGTCGCAGGTTGGTCGCATAGAGCTGGCTGGACTGCGTCGCAAGCCGGCTCGGCAGGTCGGTGTAACCGATAATCGTTACGCCGTCTTTCACAACCACTTCACCGGGCTCGGTCAGTTCGCAGTTACCGCCGGTTTCGGCGGCAAGATCAACGATGACACCGCCGTCTTTCATCAGTGCGACATGCTCAGCTTTGATAAGTAGCGGTGCCGGTCTGCCCGGGATCAGGGCAGTCGTAATAATGATGTCGACCTCTTTGGCCTGTTCGGCGAATAACGCCATCTCCGCGGCGATGAACTCGTCGCTCATCAATTTCGCGTAGCCGCCTTCGCCTGTACCGTCCTCGTCGTCAAACTCGAGCATCAGGAACTCGGCGTCCATGCTCTCGACCTGTTCTTTGACTTCAGGGCGTGTATCAAAAGACCTTACGATGGCGCCCATACTCTTCGCCGCACCGATAGCGGACAGGCCCGCAACACCCGCGCCGATGACGAGCACTTTCGCTGGCGGAATTTTGCCGGCGGCAGTGATTTGTCCCGTGAAGAAACGGCCGAAATGTTGCGCGGCTTCGACGATCGCGCGGTAGCCTGCAATATTGGCCATCGAACTCAACGCGTCCATTTTTTGTGCCCGCGAAATGCGTGGCACGCTGTCCATTGACAGCGCCGTACCGCCACTTTCGGTCAGCTGCTTGAGCAGCTCGGGGTTCTGTCCAGGCGCGAGGAAGCTGATCAATGTCTGATCGGCTCGCAACTTGCCTTCCTCACCGCCCTCAGGTGCGCGCACCTTGAAGATGATGTCTGCCTGTTCCCAAACCGCATCAGCAGACGCGAGTACTTCGCAGCCCGCCTCTTCGTAGGCACTGTTTGAGAATTTCGCTGCAGCACCAGCGTCCTTCTCAACCGCCACACTGAAGCCCAGTTTGATCAATTGAGATGCGACGTCAGGGGTCGTTGCGACGCGCCGTTCACCTGCGTGAATCTCTCTCGGAACACCGATTTTCATTGCTTAGCCTCCCTCAGGACCGGCGTACTCTACCAATAACAGTATGCGGGGTCGATTGGGGAGAATTACCTACTCCACGACAAGTAGGGGTCAGAGCCCACGGGCTCTGACCCCCTTACAATTCTTAGTCGCGTTTCTGTGTGCGAGGCCGGTCAGTCGCGCGTTCGCGAAGGCGCTTGCGCTGTTCCGGCGTCATGTCGCGCATGCGATCGCGCAGTTGCTGACGGCGCTCAGGCGGCATGCGCTGGAAACGACGGTAATTGTCTTTGACGCGGCGCTGTTCGTCAGGCGACATATCACGGAACTGCCGGTAACCATCCCGAATCTGGTCTTTTCGGTCGGGCGGCAGGTCACGCCACTGCTGGAAACGGTTCTGCGCAGCATCGCGCTGTTCCGGGGTCATACGGGCCCAACGATCAGCACCGTTCGACAATCTTGCCTGCCTTTCCGCATCGAGGCTATCCCAATTCTCGGCGAAGCTGCTCAGCACTTGCTGCTGTTCCTCATCGAGGTCCGCCCAGGTAACACCCGCGTCATCCGCGGCCGCAAGAGCTGCAAACATCAGTAACGCAAGTGTCAGCAAAATCTTAGCTTTCATCTGTCTTCTCCGGCGACTCTTCGCCTTCCGGCGCGGGATCGCTCCGCTCATCTGTTTCGGCGGTCACTGGCTCATCGAAAATCAGCCAGTCCTCATCCGATTCCTCCCAAAGACCCAGGTACTCCAGGAACTCCGGGTCGGGTACTTCTTCATCGGCGGCGAATACGACACCGCACCCCAGCAGAAAGGCTCCGACAAGAGCCGTCTTGCTAGCCGACATTACCGTTCGATTCCGGATCCACCTCGTCGAGCAAACTGTAAAACTCGAGATCCTCAAACATCTCCAGACTGTCTGCTTCAATCAACATCTCGAAATCGGACGCCGTTACGGGATCGTCAGTGACGTCGACGGGCCCGCGCATGACCATAATCGTCACGACCGCCACCGCCGCAACACCGGCCGCCGGCAGCCATCGGCCCCAACTAATGGTGTTCTCAGCGCGCCGTAACTCATCCAGCGCCTTGTGCCGGCCCTGGTTGAGTCGTGACAACGTGGCGGCATCGAGCCGCTCGACACTGTTATCGAAGAGCGTTTTCGCACGATCTTCGATTTGCTCATTTTTCCCTGGATCATTCATAACCAGTGATCTCCCAACTTCTCCCGCAGCCTGTGTACGGCCCGGGAATAATGCGTCTTGACGCTGCCCTCGCTGCACCCCATTGCAACAGCTGTTGCGGCCACATCAAGCCCTTCAAATGTGCGCAGCATGAACGCTTCGCGCTGCCTGCCAGGTAGCTCATGTACCGAGACTTCCAGGCACTGCATCGCTTCGTGCGTCTGCAACTCGACATCCGGTGAGCGTCCCGCAAGGTCTGGCGCATTGGCGGTGATGTCATAGTCATTCTCACTCGAAGCGCCTCGCCCGAACCACACCATGACACGATTCTTGACCTTCTTGCGACGATGCCAGTCGCGCACCCCGTTCTGCAGGATGCGGTAAAAAAGCGGCGCCCATTCGCCCTCGGGCCGCTCGGCATAGTTGCGCGCCAGCTTGATCATCGCATCCTGTACGAGATCGAGCGCCTCATCGCGGTCGCGGACCGCGATTTCGGCAATACGCAACGCGCGCCGCTCCACTTCGGCGAGGAACTGGTTGAGTTGCCGTTCGCGTTGCAGCGCCTTTGCTCCCGTCGGTTGCTCGCGGGTGCAAGATACCGCAAAAACACCAGTACAGGTGCTCATGTGGTACGACTCCATGTCGATTGTCCACCAAGGTCCATCTTTTGCTGTCCTCTTGACTCAGCCACGAGGTGATCTACCGTGTCACACTTGTTTAACGCCGTGTCAGCCCGCCGGTTGACACAGAACGCTATTGATTATGTCAAATTGACTCTGTGACCAGTCCACGCATCCTGAAAGTCGCCGTCGGCGTGCCTTTGTCACGCGAATTCGACTACCTGCCAGCCCCCGAGGAGCCCGCCGCACAATCGGGCTGCCGGGTGTTGGTCCCGTTCGGCCGCCGTCAGCAGGTTGGCGTCGTCATGGCAGAGGCGACCACGAGTGACGTACCGGCCGCAAAGATCCGCCACTCGGTCGCGACACTTGATGATGCCCCGTTGTTGTCCACAGACGACCTCTGGCTCATTCGCTTTACGAGCGACTATTACCACCATCCCATTGGTGAGGTCGTCGCAACCGCACTTCCCGCCTTGCTGCGTCAGGGCAAAGCGCTGCACCCAACCCAGACCTTTGTGGCGATTAGCGATGCAGGCTTGTCCGCCGACATCGATACGCTGGCGAGGCGCGCACCCAAACAGGCCGAGCTACTTGAGACTCTGATCGATGCCGGCCGCAACGGCATTGATACCGACACTCTCAGCGAACACCTGCCGACATGGCGACGGGCAGCAAAAGGCCTGTTCGAGAAAAGCTATGCATTGAGCTTCGACGCGACGGCGGAAGAACCCGAATTCGCGACGCTTGCAGAAGCCGAACCAGGTCCCGATCTGAACCCCGACCAGCAGCATGCGCTGGAGACAATTCGCGCCGGGTCCGGATTTGCCGCCTACCTTCTCGACGGTGTAACTGGCAGCGGCAAGACAGAGGTGTACCTGCAGCTCATGCGCGATGTGCTCGACGCAGGCAAACAGGTTCTTATCCTCGTTCCGGAGATCGGGCTGACGCCGCAGTTGGTCTCCCGCCTCTCAACGAGGTTGGGTGTAGAACCGGTCGTCCTCCACTCAGGACTGACAGATTTGGCACGCCTTTCGAGTTGGCGCAGCGCCCGGTCCGGCGCGGCGAAGCTCGTCGTTGGCACGCGTTCCGCTGTCTTTACGCCGATGCCCAACGTCGGGTTGATCGTGATCGACGAAGAACACGATCATTCTTTTAAACAACAGGAGGGTCTGCGCTATTCCGCCAGAGACCTCGCGATTGCCCGAGCAAAACGCCACGACATTCCCATTATTCTCGGATCGGCAACGCCCACGCTTGAGGTGCTGCAGCATTGCCGCACCGGAAATTTCGTTCGACTCGAGTTGCCCGTGCGAGCGGGTGGCGCAAGCCCGCCGGAGCTTCGGCTTGTCGACCTGACGCGTACGCCCGCCAACGACGGCCTTAGCGAGCCGCTAATCGAGGCAATTCGATCACACCTCGGCAACGACGGGCAGGCGCTGATTTTTCTTAATCGCCGTGGATTCGCGCCAACACTCATCTGTGCCAGCTGCGGACACATTGCGGAATGCGCTCGCTGCGACTCACGCATGACAGTTCACGCACGAGACAGGATTCTGCGGTGCCACCATTGTGGCGCATCCCGACCACTCGACGAGTCCTGTACCGAGTGTGGTGCGGTGGTCCGCCCGCTCGGTGAAGGTACTGAAAGGCTCGAGGACGCACTCCGCAATCATTTTCCCGACCACAGGATCGATCGAATTGACAGCGACAGCATGCAGCGACGCGGCGCCATTGGAGAGGCGCTGGAAAAGGTGGCCCAGGGCGACGCTGACATTCTTGTCGGTACGCAGATGCTCTCGAAAGGCCATCACTTTCCAAAGCTGACCCTTGTCGGTGTCGTCAACGCGGACCAGGGTTTGTTCGGCACCGACTTTCGGTCTGCCGAACGCATGGCTCAGTCGATCATCCAGGTCGCGGGACGTGCGGGCAGGGAGTCCCGGCAGGGCGAGGTCATTATCCAGACCGCATTCCCGGAGAATCCGTTCTGGCCCTGCCTGGTCGAGGGTAGCTACGCGCAGATTGCGGGAGATGCTCTCTCCGAGCGCGAGAAAACACGCTGGCCGCCATTCACCTGGCTGGCGTTGATTCGATCGGCCGCGCACTCGAAGAACGATGCACATGCGTTCCTGGACGTGGCGAAAAAGCGCATAGAGGCCCGGCAACAGGACTATCTGCGCGTACTGGGTCCCGTCGATGCGCCTATGGCCCGCCGCGCCGGCCGATACCGGGCCCAGCTGCTGCTGCAGAGCTCCGACAGGAAGAGCCTGCATGCCGTTCTCACGGATCTGAGGCCAGCCCTGGAGGCCGAGCCTGCGGCGCGCAAAGTGCGTTGGTCGATCGACGTCGATCCTATCGAACTGTTCTAGTAGAATTGCGCGTCCCCTGTAGGAGCGCTGCTTGCCAGCGCGACCGTCGCTCATTCAAATGAAAACCATAGTCTCCCAAATTCTCACTAATGCCCTGGCCAACCTGCCCGAGCTCGCCGACGTGGTGTCGGATCTGCCCGTCGAAAGCACGATAGAGCGCACTCGTGATCCGAGTCATGGTGATTTTGCCAGTAATATCGCGATGCGGCTGGCCAAGCCTGCCCGCATGAGTCCGCGGGATATCGCTGCCAGGATCATTGAGAACATTGCGGACAACGAGCAACTCGACAGCGTTGATATCGCGGGTCCCGGTTTCATCAACTTTCACCTGAGCGCGGCGGCCTTCCACAGCGAGCTTGGCGCCATTCTCGAGCAGGGCGTGTGCTACGGACGGCAGGAAGCGCGGGAGCGGCCGCGAATCCTGCTCGAATTCGTATCCGCCAACCCCACCGGACCACTGCACGTGGGCCATGGTCGTCTCGCCGCTTTCGGCGCGACTGTCGGCAACCTGCTCGAGGCCGCCGGCTACCCGGTCGAGCGCGAGTACTACGTCAATGATGCTGGCCGCCAAATGGACATTCTTGGTGTCAGCGTTTACCTGCGCTGGCTCGAATCGCAAGGCACGGAGATTGCGTTTCCCGAAGCCGGCTACCGCGGCGATTATATCCGCGGCATTGCCAGTGAGATCGACACCGACAACGTCGTTATCGCCAGTAGTCTGTTCGATGATCTGCCGGACGGCGATAAGGAAGAGGTCATCGAAGCTTTGATCGCGCGCGCGAAAGAGGCACTCGGAAACGAGGGGTTTAACAAACTCCGGCAACAATCCCTGGAGCTAATTCGTGCAGACATTGAGGACGATCTCGCCGAATTCGGCGTGACGTTCGACAAGTGGTTTTCTGAACAAAGCCTGACGACCGAAGGTCGTATCGATGATGCTCTGGCCGCACTCGAGAAAACTGGCGAGGTGTATGAAAAGGACGGTGCGAAGTGGTTTCGGGCGACCGAGTTCGGCGATGAGAAAGACCGTGTTGTTGTGCGCGCCAATGGCGTCAAGACTTACTTCGCATCAGACATCGCCTATCATTTCGACAAGCGCGAACGCGGTTTTGATCTTCTGATCGACGTACTGGGCGCCGATCACCACGGTTACATTACCCGCGTAGGCGGTGGACTCGCGGCCATGGGCTATTCGGCCGAAGACCTGGTTGTCGATCTGGTGCAATTCGTTGCGCTCTATCGCGATGGTGAGAAGGTCGCCATGACCACCCGTGGCGGAAAATTCATCACGCTGCGCCAGTTGCGCGAAGAAGTCGGCAATGACGCTGCGCGATTCTTCTATGTGTCGCGCGGCCACGATCAACACCTCGATTTCGATCTCGATGTCGCCAAGTCCGAATCGAACGATAACCCCGTTTACTATATTCAATACGCGCACGCGCGAATTTCAAACGTGTTCGTGAAGCTCACCGAGAAGTCGCTCTCCTGGGATGAAGGTCGCGCAAGAGACACTATCTCCGTGCTGGACTCCCCGCAGGAAAAAGCACTGATGACCGCACTGAGTCGATACCCGGAAGTCATAGAGCTTGCGGCAAACAACCGTGCGCCACAACACCTTGTGCATTACCTGCGCGACGTCGCGGCAGACTTCCACAGCTGGTACAACGCCAACAAATTCATCGATGATCCGGACGAGGTCCGCGATGCGCGTCTTGCATTGTGTGCTGCCACTAAAGTCGTCATTGCGAACGGTCTGACCATACTCGGCGTGTCCGCACCGGAGGCCATGTAATGGCACAGCGCAAGCGTCGCCGCTCGTCCCGTTCGCGAAAAAAGAAGCAGGAGTATCCAGGCTGGCTGTGGATGCTGTTCGGGCTGTCGCTCGGGCTGTCTGTCGCGTTTGCCATCTACGTGAAAGATACCGAGCCAACAGCGGTGATTGCCGCAGCCGCGCCGCAACCAGCAAGCCTGCAAGGCGCCATGGACGACAACGGTGAGGCCGTGGCGGAGGAGGCACCGGCGGAGCCCGAAGAAACGCGCTTCACGTTTTACGACATGCTGCCAAATTTCGAGGTCATCATTCCCGAGCAGGAACCGGATGTCGAGGTCGACGCCGCGGCACAGGCTGTCCTGGAGCCGGGGCTCTATGTTCTGCAGGCAGGATCCTTTTCCGCCTATAACGATGCCGACCGCCGCCGAGCGGTGCTCGCGTTGCACGGTATCGAGTCTCAAATCCAGCGCGTAACAATTGATGACAAGACTTATCATCGCGTGCGCATCGGACCGACGTCCGACCTCGACAGGCTCAACATGCTGCGCAGCCGGCTGCGTACGGCCAAGATCGATGTGCTTCGTATACGGCTCGGTGACTAACGCGACGAAATATTTTGCCGTCGCTGTGCTTGCCACCCTGGCAGGCTGCGCAAGTGCGCCGCGCGAGGAGTCGCAACCCGCGCCTGAGCCCGTTGCGGTCGCTGAGCCCGAGCCCGCCGCGCCGGCCAAGCCCGACGTTCCTGCCAGGCCTGCGGCGCCGGACAAGAGCGGGATGAGGATTACGATCGCGTCGGTTGGCGACATGATGATCGGTACGGACTTTCCGGAAAACCACTTGCCCGATGACGATGGCGTCAGTTTTCTCGAGGCCGTTACGCCAGCCCTGTCATCAGCCGACATTACGTTCGGCAACCTCGAGGGCGTGCTCGTGGATGGCGGTGAGCCAGCCAAGAAATGCAGCAACCCGAATGCGTGCTACCTGTTCCGGTCACCAACCCGATATGCGGACTATTTCCGCGCAGCCGGTTTCGATGTCATGAGCCTCGCCAATAATCACGCCCGCGACTTTGGCGAGGAAGGCCGCACGTCGACGATGGATGCACTGGCCCGCGTCGGTATTCATCATTCAGGTCGCGAAGGCGACTTTGCCAGCTTCGAATTGAACGGCCTTAAGATCGCATTGCTCGCGTACGCCGTCACCAGGGAGTCGAACATGTTGCTCGACTACGAGCTGGCGGAGGCGACGGTTACTGAATTTGCTGAGTCCCATGACATTGTCATAGTGACCTTTCACGGCGGCGCCGAAGGCGCTGATGTCACGAATCTGCCGTTTGCCGAGGAGGAATATTATGGAGAACCACGAGGCGACGTTGTGATGTTTGCGCGCATGGTTGTCGACGCGGGTGCCGATCTCGTGATCGGTCACGGTCCACACGTCGTGCGCGCTATGGAGCGCTATAAGGACAGGCTAATTGCCTACAGTCTCGGCAACTTCGCGACCTATTACGGTATCAGTGTCGCAGGCATCAAGGGCATCGCGCCGATCCTTTTTTCGACGCTCGATGGCGAAGGTCGATTCGTCGAAGGCGAAATCGTATCAACAGTACAATTACGCCCGGCCGGCCCGAGCATCGACGACCAACAGCGCGCCTTCAAACTGATCCGCGACCTCACCGCTGAAGACTTTGAAAACCCCGGCCTGAGGTTCACCGATGACGGTCGATTTGCGCCTTTGTCAATCGACGTCTGGAGCGGTGCTAGTCCTCAGCCGTGACTGATTTGAAGTCGACGCCCAGCGACCTCAGCTTTCGATACAGATGCGTTCTCTCCATGCCGACACGCTTTGCCAGCTGCCCTACTTTGCCATCGCATAACACGAGCTGTTGCTGCAGGTAAGCGCGCTCGAATTGTTCGCGTGCTTCGCGCAGCGGCAATGACAACAAGTCCTGCTTGACGAGTGGTTCGTCAACGGGTGCGCCAGAGCTGATCTCTTCTTCCACTTCCTCGAGCGAGATATCGTCGTCGGAGCCGGGCAGCAACAGGCGTCGAACCAGGTTCTTGAGCTCGCGCACATTATCGGGCCAGGGGTAATTGCGCAGCCGGTTCTGTCCCGCAACGCTGAAGCGTCGGAACGTCAGGCTTTCAGCATCCACGAGTTTGTCGACATAGTAGGCGAGCAGCTCCGGAACATCTTCCGAGTAGTCGCGAAGCGGGGGTATTTTGAGACTCAGGACCGACAGGTGCGCAACGAGATCGCGGCGCAAAGCGCCCTTCTCGACAAGCGATTCATAGTTGACGCCGACTGTCGCTACAATCCGCGCCTCGAGCTCTATGTTCTCGTGTCCATTCATGCGGCGGTATGAGCGATCTTCGATTGCTGCAAGGAGCAATTTCTGCGCCGTCGCATTGAGGTCCGAAAGATCATCGATGACCAGAGTACCCTTGCTGGCACGCTCAATGGCACCGGCTTGTTCTCCCCCCTCCAGGCCAAAAAGTTGCTCCTCGGCATTTCCCTCAGTTAACGATGCTGCCGTCACGCTGATCAGTGGTTCGTCAGCTCGCCGACTCAGCGCGTGCAGGTAGCGCGCGAAGGCACCACGCCCGGTGCCCGGTTCACCACTCAACAACACGAACTGGTCGTGTTCGGCGTATTGCTGCACTTTCTCCCGTAACGCCAGCATCAGCTTGCTGCGTCCAACCGGCGCCAACAACGGTGGCAACATGCTGCGTGTGCCACCTGCCTGTTTGGTCGCGGACTCGAGCGCTGCTTCCACCGTGCGCAAGAGCTTCGCGAGCGATAGTGGTTTTTCGACGAAATCGAACGCTCCGAGCCTCGTGGCCTCTACGGCAGTATCGACCGTGCCGTGCCCGGACATGATGACGACCGGGCAGCTCAGGTCGCCGCCGTCCGACCATTCGCGCAACAACGTGATGCCATCCGTATCGGGCATCCAGATGTCGAGCAGAATAAGGTCGAACTTGGTTTCCGCTCGCGCTGAGCGTGCCTGCGTGGCATCTGCGGCAACCGTTACCTTGTAGCCTTCGTCGGTCAGAATTTCCTGAATTAGAGCCCGGATGTCGGCCTCGTCATCGACGACCAGCACATGAGATATTCTCATGCTCCCTCCCTCCTTTTCTCCGCGCGCCCTGGCGAACTGGCAATAATTGCCTCACGCGCCGCTTCGTTGAGCGGCAACCGAATACTTATCACTGCACCGCCTTCCGCATGGTTGTAGGCCCGGATTGAGCCGATGTGTTCCTCGACAAGCTTCTTGACGATAGCCAGTCCGAGGCCTGTTCCTTTTGGCTTTGTGGTCACGTATGGGTCGAACACCTGTCTGACCGCGCCTTCCTCGAATCCCGGCCCGTTGTCCTCGACTTTGATTTGCACGAAATTTATGCCATCGATTTCTGAGACACCTACATGGACGTCAATTCGACCGTCGCGCGTGTTCTCAAGCGCCTCGGTCGCATTGCGAACAAGGTTATGCAGGATCTGCCGCACACGGCCGATGTCGGCCTCGATCATCGGCATCGATGGATTCGACATTAGTGCGATATCGATACCACTTTCCTGTGCGCGATACAGATCAACCACCTCGTGCACAAGCTTGTCCATATCGAACATCCCGAGTTCAATATCCGGCGCACGCGCATAGTCGCTGAAGGCGTTGACCATCTCTTTCATGGCCTCGACCTGCTGCACGATCGTGTGCGTTGCGCGATCAAGAATCTGTCCTTCGTCCTCCGACATGGAATCGAGGTATTTGCGACGCATTCGTTCGGCGGATAGCTGAATAGGTGTCAGCGGATTCTTGATTTCGTGGGCAAGCCTGCGAGCGACTTCACCCCAGGCAGCGTCGCGTTGCGCCTGCAATAGCGCCGTGATGTCATCAAATACGATGACGTAGCCGGCAGCGTGACTTTCGTCACCAGGCAACGTCGTGCACGCGCAGGTCAGCACCCTGCGACCCACTTCGTCACGCAGAACGATTTGCTCGCGCCAATCTGTTTCCCCTGCACCTAGATGCACCTGGGCAACGTCATAAAACTGTTCGAGTAACGGACTGCCCTTGGCAACATCTGCCAGCAGCTCGCCCGAGCGATGTTCGAGGTCGACACCGAGTATGGCGCCAGACGCCTGGTTCGCTGTGCGGATGCGCATATCATTCTCGAGCGCGAGTACGCCCGTCGACAACCGCGCCAGTATCACTTCAAGGTTTGCGCGCTCCGCCTCAACCAGCGCCTGCGACAAACTTGCTTCTCGGCGCGCGGAAGCGAGTCGCTGCGTCATGTCGTTGAATGAACTGATCAGGAATCCAATCTCGTCGCGTGATGGCGTGGGCAGGCGCGTATCGAAATCACCTTCAGCAACAGCACGCGTACCAGCAACAAGATCCTGGATAGGCTGGACAAGCCTGCGCGACAAGACGAAGGCCCCGTAGATCGCGGCGAGAAGGCTGAGCATCAACACGACGGTCAGGGTCAGCGAGAAGGTGCTCTTCAGCGGCGCACGCAGGAACACGAGCTCCTGGTATTCGTTGTAGGAGCGTTCGACGCTCTGGGCCATGCGCGCCAGCCGCTCGGTAACCGGGAAATGTGCCTGCAAAACACCGATCGGTTCGCCACGTCCGCGGTAAGAAAACGTCACTGCGGTACGAATCTCGAAATCGTCAGGATCGAGGGCAACGTACGGTCGGTCCTGCTGCGTCTGTAGCAGGACTTCTTCGGCGAGTGGCCGTGGCAGGGCGCCCGCCGAATTGTCCGAGCTCGTCGCCAGGATCTGATTGTTACTGCCGTAGATCGTAATTTCGCTTGCACCACTTTCACGACGCAACATGCTGAGCTCGAAAATCAGTTGGCGTTCGCTAACATCACCGAGGCGTTGCGAAATCTGTTGCGTCGCGTACAGGTGCTGGCGCATTTGCATTTCGAGCGCAGCACGACTCAGTGCAAGTGCGTTTTCGAGTCCTTCCCCGACGTCAGCATTAAACCAGGTGTCGATGCCGCGGTTGATGAATTGTATCGAGAAATAGAAGACCACGAGCAACGGCAGCACTGCCAGGCCAACGAACATGCCCACGATGCGCGCTTTGAGCTTGGCACCAGGCACGTGCGTTCGGTATTCCTTGAGTAGTCGCGCGAGATTGCCAACCAGAAAGACGAACAGAACAATTACGCCCGCGATGTTGATCGCGAGTATGACGTTGTGCAGCCGATCGAAGTCGTCGGAGTTTTGTGCGCTGCGGCTAAGCAGGAACAACGCGACCAGGACAAGGCCAACGCCGGTCGCCGCGAGAATCGTGTATGCAGCCCTTTTTAGCGTTCGAGCAACCATTCAAACCATTCGCTTTGTAATTGCCACTCATCACGCCAGAAGAACAACAGCCGAAGTGGCGCGGAGTATTGCTGAGTGTTGAGCATTGCGCGCAGCCGGATACGGTAGTCCTTGCCGTATTCCAGCAGTGCATCGTCAATCACAGGCAGCCCCTGCACCCGGCCGAGGTTATTCAGCGCAGAGTAGAGAGTTGCGAAGGAGTCCTGGTCACCACTGTTCAGGTTTCTGACTAAGTAACGTTGACTGAGGGGTCGATACTCAAGCTCGTATCGAAGCGCGAGTTCCGCTTCGGCATCGTCCCAAACGAAACGCCGCACTCGAATCACTTCGAGTTGCAGTTCGATCGTTAACGGAACACCGCTTGACAATGCCTCAAGTGCTTCACTGCTCAGAACGAGCTGCAATCGCGCATCGAGCGTATGGACACCCCCAACCTGCTGGGTCGATGCCGATCGAACTTCAAAATAACCGGCTCGCTCCAGACCGTCCTGCGCCAGACCCGGTTGCATCACCAATCCGGCAAGCACGACGAAGCCGGCGCAAAGCGCCGCTAGCCTGGCTGATTTGATGGCGGGTGCACGTGACATGGTTTTTCTCAGGAGACCTTCTTTAGCCCTGCGTAGTAAAAGCCGTCCAGCCCCGCCGTTCCCGGCAGAATCTGGTGACCGCAGGCCTTGTCCCGCATTAGATCGCGGATGTTGTTATTTTGCAACACGTTGTCTTCCCGAGCGTCTTCGGTCGTTTTGAGGAACCGTGCAACTACCTCATCATTCTCTGCAGCCAGCACGGAACAGGTCACGTACAGCAGGCGCCCGTCCGGTGCCAGTAACGGCCACAGGGTCTCAAGCAGGCTTGCCTGCAGCTGCACCAGCTCCGGAACGTCCGAAGCGCGGCGCAAATGCTTGATGTCCGGATGGCGTCGTATCACGCCACTCGCCGAACATGGGGCATCGAGCAGGATGGCGTTGAACGACTCTCCGTCCCACCATTCACTAGGTTTCGATGCATCGGCGGCGATAAGGGTTGCATCAAGACCGAGCCGATCGAGGTTCTCGCGGACCAATTGCAGTCGTGCACTGTCGCTATCGATGGCAGTAAGTTCGATTTGATCACCCGCCACCTCGAGCAGGTGTCCGGTTTTGCCACCCGGTGCGGCGCAGGCATCCAGAACCCGACCGGTCACACCGTCGAGTAACCAAGGAGCCGCCAGCTGGGCAGCTGCATCCTGCACGGACACGTGCCCTTCGCCAAAACCTGGCAACGCTTCAACCGGCTGTGGATCCACGAGTCGCACAGCCTGTGGTGCTCCTTCTAACAGCTCGCTTTCGATTCCGTCTTCCTCAAGCCGTTTCTGATAATCCGCCGCCGAGCAACAGGCCGGATTTACGCGCAGCCACATCGCAGCCCTGGCGTTGTTAGCGGCGGCAATCTCACGCCAGTCTTCGGGCCAGTTCGCCATGAGCGCATCGAGAATCCATGCCGGATGATCATGCGCCGCGTTTTCATTAGACGGTTCATTCTCGAAAATTCGGTCGCGCAACGCTCTTCTTAATATGGCGTTGACCAACGGCGCGAGCTTCGGGCGCCGCAATTGCCTTGCCGCCTCAACTGTCTGCGACACAACCGCATGATCAGGGATACGCGTGTCGTTGAGTTGATAGAGGCCAATCGCCAGCAATTCTGTGATCACACTGTCGCGCGCCCTCAATGGCCGATCGAGAAGCGCGCCCACCCAGGACATCAGGCGCCAGTGATGGCGCAAGCTGCCGTAACAAAGAAGGCGCAGCAGTGATTGGTCATCCACGGCCACGTGCTTTTCGCTCTTCGCCAGCGCGGCATCGAGTGACCGCCCGGCGCTAACGACATCGTTAACGACTTCGGCTGCCGTAGCCCGCAGCCTCGCCCCCTTCTTGACGCCGCTCACAACCGGCGGCCGGTCAAATCTATCTGGGTTGCAAGCTCGGCGGACGTCACGCAGCGCTTGCCCGGTCGTTGTAGTGACTCAAGCTTCAAAACACCGTCACCGCAAGACACGTCGATGCCGTCAGGACCGGTGGCCAATACCGTTCCGGGGGGCGCCTGGGTTCCCTCGGCACATCGCGCCTGCCAGCATTTGACACGCTCGTCGCCCAGCATGAACCACGCACCTGGGACAGGGTTGTAAGCCCGGACCTTGCGTTCAAGATCGAAAGCCGGCTGTTGCCAGTCGAGTTCGGCATCGGCAGATCTGATCTTCGGGGCATAGGTCGCAAGCTCATCCTGTTGCGGTGTCGCGGTGAGTGAGCCGTCAACGATCGCCTCAAGATGCCCGGCGAGTAACGCGCCGCCCGCATCCGCCAGTCGATCATGCAGCTCACCCGCGGTTTCATGCTTGCCAATATCAAGCGCATCGCAGGCAAAAACAGCTCCCGTGTCGAGACCAGCCTCCATCGCCATCAGGCACACACCGGACCGCTCGTCTCCGGCGAGAATTACTGCCTGGATGGGTGCGGCACCGCGCCAGCGCGGCAGCAGCGATGCGTGGACGTTGAGACAACCGGCTCGCGGGATGTCGAGCACCGCCTGCGGCAGGATCAGGCCGTAAGCAGCAACAATCATGATGTCGGGTCGCAGCGCTTTGATCTCGGCCACAACATCGGCATCGCGTAAGGTCGACGGCTGCAGTACCGGGATGGCCTGCTCGAGTGCGTAGTGCTTGACCGGGCTCGCCGCCAGTTTCTTGCCACGGCCGGCCGGACGATCCGGTTGCGTCAGCACGGCGCACGGTTCTCGCCCTGCCTCGACCAGCGCTTGTAGAGACGCTACGGCAAATTCCGGTGTTCCGGCGAAGATGATCCTGGGTTTAGTCATTTGATTGCTGTAGGAGCGCTGCTTGCCACCGCGACAGTCGCGCTGGCAAGCAGCGCTCCTACAAGGTTACTGCATCAGCGCTGCGGTACCTCTGCTCCTTGACCAGCTTCTTGCGAATGCGGGAACGCTTCGCCTCTGAAAGGTAGTCAACGAACAACTTACCCTCGAGGTGATCCATCTCGTGCTGGATGCAGACGGCGAGAAGACCCTCGGCCTCCATTTCGACGTCGTCACCATTGCGATCGGTAAACTTCACGCGAATATGCTCGGCGCGTTCGACCTCTTCGTAGTAGCCGGGTACGGACAGGCAGCCTTCTTCGCTGGCGGTTACGCCGTCTTTTTCAAGAATGACCGGATTGATCAGCGCATAGGGCTCGCTTTTATCGGCACTGATGTCCGCAACGATCACTCGCTTGTGCACATTGACCTGCGTCGCTGCCAGGCCGATGCCGGGCGCTTCATACATCGTCTCGAACAGGTCGTCGATCAGGCTTTTGAGCCCGTCATCGACAGATTCGACCGGTGAAGCCCTGATCCTGAGCCTGGGATCCGGAAACTCCAAAATTGTTAGTTTTGCCATAATTTTGCGAAGGTAAATCTGCGGGTTATTCGTGTAAATTGCCTGAAAAGTGACCTAAATGTTTGACTTTATTGAATAAGATGACAGACAATGCCGCCAGAAAAAGCGCCTTTTTTCAGGTGTTTGGGGCCGGAAGTGTGACGTAATTAGCAGTCTCTTCGGCACCGGAACGACATATTATAGCAACGCTAAAAAGCCACAGGTGCTTGCACCTTGTATGGAGCACGAGGAAATTATGTCCCTCAGCAAATATTGCCTGAATAACCG
>Ga0164320_10000226_pt1 | contig 17208 bp, 16 predicted proteins | sample GuaBasSediGuay11_FD_113736 | JGI IMG/M metagenome (GOLD analysis project Ga0164320, IMG submission 113736) | Subseafloor sediment microbial communities from Guaymas Basin, Gulf of California, Mexico - Guay11, Core 4567-28, 0-3 cm | ecosystem: Environmental > Aquatic > Marine > Hydrothermal...
AACCCAGTGTGCACTTGTTGGTAATTTCCATGTTGAATGATTTGACAGATTTGGAGAAAAATTGCATGGGTAAGTTCGATTAATTAGTTTAATAAAAATAACGTTAAACCACTATTTATCAGGATTCAAGTTGTTTTCTTAACAGCTGGAAGTCTGGATAAATGGGGTTCAGACCCTTATTTAGACCCCCAATATGACATTGTGTTCGATATGGGTCTATTAATGGTATTAATGGGGTCATATTAATGGGGTCAGACTGAACCTCCTCCAGTTTAACGGATACTTTAAATCAGCGACATGGTATAGGCATATTGACCAGTGTAGTCGGCCAGGCGTAATTACCCTGGCTTAGCTTGTTGAATGGACGAGACTTTAAACTCGGTTACGACATAAAAACCTGAAAAAATATGTTTGGTCCAGATTTGGTGAACTGACTTACCGTGCAAAGCAGCCATCTCGTCGAGGAGTGCGGGCAGGTTGTCGTGCCAAAAACTGTCGAGAAAGGGTTCAAGTGTAGTGAGTAACCACCTGAAGGGTGGGAAGCGGTAAAGCCAGTGACTGGTGGGTGTTGGGCCATACTCAGTAATCAACAGCGTACCAGAGGGTGCGAGGGTTCTTATCGTTTCGGAAAGAGTGTTTCTGCGTGCTTCCACTGGCATCTCATGCAGCAGGAAAAAGAGAACCGTGGTTGAGAAGGCATTATCTTTATATCCGAGAGATTCAGCATTCATGCGAGTAAGAAGCAGTTCAGAATCGTCTGTAGATTTTGATCGGGCCAGTTCCAGCTGAACAGTTGCTACATCGGTAAGGTGCAAAGGTGTTGATAGCTGGCTGATCAGGTTTGGAGTCAAAGATCCATAGACACAAGTAAGCTGAAGGGTTCTATGCAGCGGTGCATCCTTTAACCGTTCCATGGTTGCATTCATCAACTTATTATATTGACCGAATAAAATTGCGTTAATAATGGGTTGGTGATCGAAGAACCATACAGAAATACGCCATAAGTAGGCCCACCAGTAGTGTTGTGCCAGATACCATGGCACGCCATCCAAAAAGTAGCGATAGAATTTCATGGCTTCCCCCACCCAATCATATTATTCATCACTTTTTATCAAGTGATATCTAAATACTCCGACCAGGGTACAGGTACCTTTCGAACCGACAGCTTGCCTATATCGTGAAACCGTTATCTCTAGAGACAGGTATATTCTGATAAATGGTTTATATTTGATCTGGATCAAGTCCGCTATATTAAAGATTAATCGATGGTACAAATTTAAAATGAGAAAGGTGAGAATTATGACTAGATTCTTAGAAAAACTCAGTTTTAATGTTGCCATCTCCAGCTTCCTGATCACCGAGTCGTGGCCGGTCCTCCGAAAGCAGGCTTAAGATTTAGCCTGAATAGCGGCGTCGGTGTTGACCAGGTTTTTCGCCATGCGTGCCGAAGCGGCGTCGATCATTCGACCGTCGAGTTGTGCGGCGCCCCTGCCCTGCGCCGCTGCCTCTTCAAGGGCGGCTAAAATACGCCGTGCATGGTCAACTTCAACGGCCGGAGGTGAGAAAACCTCGTTGGCCAGTTCTATTTGCGAGGGATGAATCGCCCATTTGCCTTCATAGCCCATTGCCGCGGTACGCTGTGCGCCGAGCCTGAAACCTTCGGGATCATTAAAATCGCCGAACGGGCCATCGATCGGGCGTAAACCGAAAGCACGGCATGCGACCAGCATTCGCGAGAGTCCGTGATGCCATTGATCTCCGGGATAATCCGGATTTAAACCACCGATGCTGGTAGTACGTGCGCGACAACTGGCAGCGTAGTCGGCCACCCCGAAGTGCATAGCTTCCATGCGCGGGCTAGAGGTCGCGATTGCATCGACATTGGCCATACCCAGTGTGGTTTCGATCAGGACTTCAATGCCGATCTTGCTGGTAAATCCCTTTGATGCTTCGATCTGGGTCAGCATCGCGTCGACCATGTAAACATCTGCGGCTACGCCGACCTTTGGAATTAAAATAGTGTCCAGGCGATCACCGGCCTGTTCCATCAGGTCAACCAGGTCGCGATACATATAATGCGTATCGATGCTGTTGATCCGCACCGAAATAGATTTAGCTTTTTTGCGCCAGTTTATATCGCGTAGCGCCTCGATAACATTTTTTCGAGCCTGGACTTTATCGCCCGGAGATACTGCATCTTCGAGATCGAGGAATACATAATCAGCTGCGCTATTAGCAGCCTTTTCAAACATACCCGGGTTCGAACCGGGAACTGCCAGTTCGCTGCGCTGCAAGCGCTGCCTGGCCGGAGGATATTGAGTGTGGCTCATTGGTTTTCCTTAATTACTGAAAGCACTATAAACCAGGTAAACAAACACACACCCTAACCAGATATCGATCAACAGGTAAAGATAGAAGAATTTTTTCTTATTGGGATCTTTTGCGGCACCTAGTGTCAGGTACAGAAATAAAGTTAATGCCGCTAGTAGTGTGATGACAAAATACATTTTGGGGCCCGTTAGCTTTCTCTATCGATACGCGCAGCGGCGATTGCGGTCATGTTTACCAGTCCACGAACGGTTGTGACCGGTGTAACAATGTGTGCCGCAATCGGGCAATCTAGTAATAGTGGCCCAATTGACACACCACCGCCCAGTGCTTTGATCATATTGAAGGTGATATTCGCTGCATCAAGATCCGGCATGATGAGTAAATTTGCCACGCCCTCGAGGCTGGAGTTTGGAAAAGTGGCATTTCTTATGCGCTCCACCAGTGCGGAATCAGCCTGCATTTCACCTTCAACTACAAGTGTTGGATCAAGTTGATTGACCAGCTTGAGCACCTGGCGCATTTTGAGTGATGATTCCGAGTCCCGGCTGCCGAAATTAGAGTGTGACAACAGCGCTGCCTTCGGCTCCAGGCCGAACCGTCGCACTTCGTTGGCGGCACTCAGTGTCATCTTGGCCAGGGTATCGGCTGATGGATCGGGTGTCACCTGGGTATCGCAGATGAATATAATATAGTTACTCAGTATGAGCGCACTAAGGGCAGAGACCTTATCAACGCCGTCGCCTTGCTGTGAGACACTGAGTAGGCGTTGTAAATGGCGGTGATAGCGACCGATAGTGCCGCAGATCATCGTATCGGCCCTGCCCGTCTTGACCATCAGCGCCCCCTGAATCGTTGTACTGTTGCGAATCAGCTCGCGTGCTTCGGACTCTGTCTTGCCGGTACGCTCAGTTAACGAATGATACAGAGTCCACAAGGCCTCGTCGTCTTTATAATCGATCAGCTCAAAGTCCGTGTCCGGTCTGACCGATAAACCATAATCTTCGATTATTTGATTCACTACCTCGGGACGACCGAGCACGATCGGGTGGCAGAGTTTTTCCAGCACGATATTGTCTACGGCCTGTAACACGGTGAAATTTTCTCCTTCGGCAAACACCACCCGACGGAGGTTCTCGCGCGCTTTATCAAACACCGGTTTCATAAATAATCCGGATCGGAATACAAAGGCATTTAATTTTTGGTGATAGGCTTCCCAGTCTTCGATCGGCTTCAGGGCGACACCGGAATCCATTGCTGCTTTCGCTACTGCTGGCGCAATTTTTAGGATCAGGCGTTGATCGAAGGGTTTTGGAATCAGATAGTTCGGTCCGAATGTCAGTGATTCTCCCTGGTAGGTATTAGCGACCACATCACTGGTGCCTTCATGCGCCAGCTTCGATATGGCATCGACACAGGCAATTTTCATCGCCTCATTAATTTCTGTCGCACCGACATCGAGAGCGCCTCGGAACAGAAACGGAAAGCACAGTACATTGTTAACCTGGTTGGGGAAATCTGATCGGCCGGTGGCTATTACCGCGTCTTTTCGTGTTTTCCTGGCCAGATCGGGATCAATTTCGGGTGTCGGATTCGCCAATGCAAATACGATCGGATCTTTTGCCATTGATTTGACCATCTTGGCTGCCAGTATGTTGCCGGCCGAAAGCCCGAGAAAAACATCGGCATCGACGATTGCCTCCGCCAGGGTTCGTTTAGGCGTATCGTTTGCAAACGAACGCTTGAACTCATCCATCGATTCGGTACGGCCTTCATATATCACTCCTTTTAAATCGACGACTATGATATTTTTTTTATCCAGACCCATCGTCACCAGGAGCTTGAGACAGGAAATGGCAGCAGCACCAGCACCCGAAGCAACCAGCCTGACCTGGCTTAAATCCTTGTTTACGACAGCCAGTGCGCTTTTCATGGCCGCGGCGACAACGATCGCAGTACCATGCTGATCATCGTGGAACACCGGAATCGACAGTCGTTCACGTAGATACTCTTCTACGTAAAAACAGTCGGGCGCCTTGATATCTTCGAGATTAATACCACCGAATGTCGGTTCAAGCCGTTCGATAGTCTGCGCCAGTAACTCCGGGTCTTTTTCATCGATCTCGATATCGAAAACGTCGATGCCGGCAAATCGTTTAAACAGGACTGCCTTGCCTTCCATCACCGGTTTTGATGCGAGACTGCCGATATCGCCGAGCCCCAGCACTGCCGTACCGTTAGTGATTACCCCGATCAAATTAGCCTTTGCTGTGTACAAGCGCGCATTAATTGGATCTGCAGCAATCTCTTCGCAGGGATAGGCAACCCCGGGTGAGTAGGCCAACGCAAGGTCCTGTTGCGAGGTCAGGGGTGTGGTTGCTTCTATTCGAAGCTTTCCCGGGGATGGCTTCAGATGATACTGGAGGGCTTTATCGCGGTACTCTTCTGCCATGGGTGTTACTCGGTCGGTAGTTGCACCGATTATAACTAACTTATTATCATCAGGTTTAAAAAAATGAGAAGCCGTATTTTATAGATTCCGGCTCGGGGGCCGGAATGACGGATGGGGTGGGATTCTCGCGTACTCGTCATTCCGGGCTTGACCCGGAATCTATCGTAAACGATGTCACTATATATTCCAGAAGCCTCATTTAAGAAAGATTCCGGCTCTGGGGCCGGAATGACGAAATTTAGGTTTCGAGGTTAAACCAGTTGCCATGGAATACAGTACCCTGTTTACAGAGCTTCCTGTGACAGGGCTTTACGTTGCTGGATCTTCCACAGGTTGGCGTAGATGCCACCCATATCCATCAATTGCTGATGATTACCCTGCTCTTTTACACGTCCCTGATCGAGCACGACAATAGTATCGGCGTCAACGATAGTCGAAAGTCGGTGTGCGATTACCAGTGTGGTTTTTTCGCGAGATATTTTATACAACTCCGACAGGATGTTTTTTTCCGACTGGCTGTCAAGGCTCGAGGTGGCCTCGTCAAATACCAGTATCGGGGGATTTTTTAGTAGTACCCGCGCTATCGCCACGCGCTGTTTTTCACCGCCGGAAAGCTTCAGGCCGCGTTCCCCAACTACGGTTGCATAGCCATCGGGCAGGCTCTGAATAAAATCATGAATATCGGCGAGTCTTGCTGCTTCATAGACTTCCTGTTCCGAGGCGTCGGCCTTCGCATAGCGAATATTATATAAAATACTGTCGTTAAACAGGACCGTGTCCTGCGGCACAATGCCGATGGCCTGGCGCAGACTATTTTGTGAAACTTTGGCGATATTTTGACCGCTGATCAGTATTTCTCCGTTACTGATATCGTAAAACCTGAACAACAGCCTGGCGATGGTTGATTTGCCGGCGCCCGAGGGTCCGACAATCGCGAGTTTTTTGCCATCTTCGACCTTGAAACTGATATCGCTGAGGATGGTTCGATCGTCGTTATATTTAAATCCTACCTGCCTGAATTCGACCGAAGTATTATTCAGTTGCAATGGCCTGGCATCGCTGCTATCGGTAATTTCTATCGGTTTTTGCAATAGTTTGATGACCATGTCCATATCGGCGAGTGCATATTTGAGGGCACGATAAATAATGCCGAGAAAGTTCAGGGGCAAAAAAAGCTGCAACATCATGGTATTGATCAGTACCAGGTCCCCCAGGCTTAAATCACCCTCGCTGACCCCCAGTGCGGCCAGGTACATGATTCCGGTGACACCGACAGCTATAATCCCGCCCTGGCCAAAATTGAGTAATGACATGGTATTCTGGCTATTCACAGCAGCTTCTTCCCATTGACCCATGGTCTGGCTGTAACGATTGATTTCGTGTTCGTCATTATTGAAATATTTGACTGTTTCGTAGTTCATCAGGCTGTCCATCGCGCGGCCATTCGCGCTCGAGTCCAACGCGTTCATCTCGTGTCGAAAATGCATGCGCCATTCGGTTACCAACAGCGTAAAAGCGATATAAATGGCGACGGTAAGGAATATGATGACGGCAAAATGTTTGTCGTACTGGCTGAACAGGATGCCTGCCACCAGCGCTAATTCGGCCGCCGTGGGAATGATATTGAATACCAGGTAGTTCAGGATCGAACTGATACTTTGCGCGCCACGCTCCATGTCCCTCGAAATCGCACCTGTATTGCGTTCCAGGTGGTAGCGCAGGGAAAGATTGTGCAGGTGGGTCAACGTGGTTACCGACAAGCTATTCATCGCGTGATAGCGCACACGAGCGAATATTGCATCGCGCAATTCGTTAAACCCGGTATTAATAAAACGTAGTACGCCGTAGGCGAGTAAAAAAACCACGGGTAAGGCCGCTACCTGCTCGCTATTGGTATCCAGCACGTCGACGATGTATTTTAATACCACCGGAATGCCAACCATCGCCAGTTTCGAGATTACCAGGCAACCCAGAGCCAGTAACACCCTGCTTTTATATGCCCAGACAAAGGGCATCATTTGCCGGATGTTGTACCAGTCGTTCCGGTTCTTGCTGGCTCTTTCGGTGCGCCCCATCATGGTGGCTGATTTCATTGACCTGTGTGCCTCTAGAATTGCAAGGTGATGAGACTGTTGGTTTTAGTAACCAACATGAAACACGGTAGAAACCGTGTTAACCGGGATTATATTGCCAGGTGGGTAAAATGGATAGATTTCAGGGGGTTTCAAATGAAATAAAAGATAAGAGATTTTTATCTGATATTCCCGATAATCTAATCTGGTACTGGTTCAGCCTTTTATGACTGGTAATAAACTCCAGTGCGCTTTTAACGCGTGCATCCAGTCCTGAGCTGGATTTGATATTGATGGTGAGCGAATAGTTACCACCAGATTTCAGTGTTCCCTCGCCCTTCACATCGAGGACGGCCTCTTTATCCGCCAGCTCTACCTGATACTGGTCAACGCCCTTCTTTATATTCAACTGGTAATCGCCGAGGTTGATATCTTCACCCGCTATGCCGGCCTCTTTCCAAACCACGACAGCATCAATATCTGCCAGTCTTCCCTGCGTAAATAGCAACCTGGGTGAACTCAAATACAGATTACCCGAGGGTTTAAATAACCACTGATCGACTAACCCCCCCAGGTTGCTAAGCGATAGCTTGGCATCGAGTCGTGAGACTTCAGTTGATCCCGTTACCGGCAGGTATCGAATCGACACCGAACCGCCTGAAAAATCCACTTGATAGCACAGGCTTGCACTAAGCAGGCAGGAACCGTCAAGCTGATATTCGAGGTCTCGAATAATAAACTGGTTGATCATCAGCGTGCCAACCTGTCCGCCAAGCAAATTGCCCTGTAATTGGAATACTTTGACCGCGGCAGGCATATTGATACGTGCCAGCAGATGCTGTACAGGCATATTAATCAGCAGCGTGATGATCAGCAAAAACACGAATAAAAAAGCGGGCTTCCAAACTGCTTTCACTCAGGGACCCTCGGATCTGACATGATTATGATGAGAAAATACCAGATTACGCTTTTTCCAGCACCAGGCTGCAATCAACGTCGGAAGGTTTGTCGGAGGTATTGATTCTGAGATCTTTAACCCGGAGACCCTGGCTGTTGACCTGTGCAATAAAGTTCAATAGCCGGTTGAAATTAATACTCTTATACCGAATTCTTATTTCGTTATCATTAATGGGTGTCATCTGGGCTAGAAAAGAGTTCAGATCCTGGCTTCGGACCTCATTGTCGATCAAATTTGCAAGGGAACCCTCAAACTTTCGTGCCTGTGACCCGCCGCTATTTAGCGGCAGGCGAGCCACCGCACTTTTTATCCATAGCAAATCGATGTTGCCCTGCTCGAGTGCTTCGTTTACTTCGAGTTGTCGCTGATTGTAAGGTTCTATGATAAGCGCATGAACTAACAGGCCTAGCAGGGAGAAGGTCGCAAGTGTGACTATGGTTTTTTCGCGAGAACTGAATTTTGCTAGAAAATCATTCATCTGGATTCCCCATCCAGTACATATCGGCCTGAAATAATACCGGGTTTGATATTCAGGTTTTCCATTTTTACGGCCTGCCCGGTGGCCTCAATTGCTTCCAGCAGAGATTCCAGATCGCTCAGTTGATTACTGGTGATATCAATGCTTAGACGTTTATTTTGATAGCCAATTCTGCTGATAATAATTGACGAATGAGCGTTTTTTGCCTGTGTAAACTGACGCAATAATTCGAGGAAATTAGCCTCCGGTTTCGCCGATTGAGCTTGTTTAAGCAAGTTTATTAATTCATTTTTCAAGTTGTCGGACTGATCGATACTGGCTGGCAGGTAGTCTTTCAATTGTTCGTATTGAGCCGCCTTTATATCGACTAACCGGGCTTCCAGTTGTTGCAGGGCTATCGCCTTGTTATATCCAGTGACCGCGACCAAAACTAACAATAGTCCCAGTATCCATTTCCAGCTGTGTAGCAGCTTTGACCAGATAGAGGAAATTTGAAAATGCCGTTGTAACAGATTGATGGTCCCGGAACCGGTGGGATCGTGATGTCCCGGCTCTAGCTGCTTAAATACTCCGGGATGCTGACCAAAGTTCATAGCTTCAAACGACTCTGGTGAAGGCAGGTAACAATTAACAGCCTTTATATCCTGTTTAGCGGCGATCAGGTCCAACATGGTCTCACACAGCTCAGGTTTACACTTGATACCCAGATACTCGCCATATCTGATAATTACGGCTTCATGACTTGCGATCAGATTGACATCACCGGTTTTGCCGGACCAGGGACATAAAAAAATTTCTGGTACTACCTGAGTGACCTGCAAGCCATGCCTCTGAATCAGTTCAATACATCTTTGCATCACGCTTTTTTCGAGCACGGCAATTGCCACTGGATTGTTCGACTGATCACCAAGCGCAACATGCTGAAGTTCGACATCCTGGGCCAGTTGATCTTCAATTTGAAATTCGACTGCGGCCAGTACCTGACGAGAGGCTGTACCGGGTATTTCGAAGTCGGTTAAATAGATATTTTGCTGCGCAATGACCAGTACCACGGTATTGTGTTTTTTAGCCAGCTCCGACAATTGCCGTTCTGTCCCGGTTTGCCAATTCGCCAACTGGCCGGCATCATCGGCCTGATCGACACACCAGCTTAGATTATCCATGGCTGAATCGTGAAAGCGGACAATCAATCTCGACATTATAACTGCCCCAGCGTACGCTTTATCACGCGCGTGGTGCCGTTTTCGTCACGATGCAGCAAGGTATCAAGGTTAAACACCAGGTCGCCCTGGTTGACCAGTCCGTAGGCGTGAAAGTATTCGGTGCTCACTGACAAACCCGACTCCTCGAGAGGAATTTGCAGTCGTTCAATAAAGTTTTGTATGCTGTTGAACTCCTCTTTTTCCCTTTCCTGTGTAAAGGAATCTGCGTCCAAATTTTCACCGAGGGACATAAATACTGTCTCCGAGATGGTATTCACATTGACGTCCGTGGTTGTTGGTAATGCAGTGATATAGGGTTTAAGGCTATCAAAAATTTCTGGCGTGACATGCTTCACCAGCATTAATTCGCTGATATCGACCATCGCGCGATTCGCCACCCGGTAGGTTGCATAATGTTCTTCGGCGCCATCTGGATAGCGAACTTCAAAGTCTTCATCGATCCAGTCCAGCAGGGCTGAAACAAAGGTTGTATCGATATCCAGATTATTACATAAACGCCTGAATCTGTTTACCCATTCTTCGGATACGAGTAAATTATTGATGTTGAACCTGGCCTGTTCGTCTTCGATAAATCCGGACAGTAACCCCCCTTCGATCGGTAAACCCGGGATACTGATCGCCCAGTCTTCACCCAGGTGATCTATGACGGTATCTTTACGATCCTGTTGCAGAAATATCTGCGCCCAGTCTTCCAGCCCCAGCGCATATAACCTGGCTCGATCCAGTAATAAAATTCGAGACGTCTTACGAATTGTAAATGATTCTTCATGGGTAATCGAAACGATGATCGCGGTCGCGGTCAAGGTGATCAATATGGCTGAAAGCAATGCAATCCCCGCCTGACTCAATCTACAGTGCGCCATTGGGAATCTCCAGATAGCGCCAGGTCTTGCCTAGTTGACTGATTTCTACGCTAAATTTTAATGCAATTGGCTGACGTTCATCGCGTACCAGGTCATCCGGCCAGGCATCGATCGCCTTTTCTGAAGCGTCGACAAATTGAACCTCGAGTGCGTTGACATTGTGTAGCAATACGCTCTCAAGTGGTTCTTCGCCGATACCCTGGTCCAGCGATAACCAGTGCCGTCTTACCAGTTTGTTGTCGATCAGTAGATACTGTACGCGTTGCAGATTACTGCGTTTTCTTTGCAATAAATTGGCCCAACCGCTGCGCGTAAAGCTCACACTGTTATTTTCAATAATAATATTGCTTTCTTCGTCGCCATATTGATTGCGTACCTTTCTGGGAGAAACCTGCAGCCAGTCGCTGCTGAAATAAGACAGGGCAAACTGCAGTTCAGATAGTCTCAGGTTAGATTCCCCTACCTGGTTTCCGACCCTTATCGTATGGTTCAGACCGGTGTAGGCAATAGCCGCCATGATGGCGAAGATTGCGACAGCAACCACCATCTCCAGTAGGGTAAAACCACGGTTACGAAAGCTGCGCATCATAATTTACCGGTAAATCCAGTCGCGCTGGCCTTGATGTCCGAACCGTCTGCCAAATAGACATCAACGTCGAGCCGCCGTAGCAAGGGCTCGTCTGTTTTGCTGATTTTCATTTTCCAGCGCCATTCGCTATTGGCCATCTCTACCACCCCGGATTTGCTGGACTTGGATGTCCAGGTTCTTTTTGCGCGATACAGGGTGACCTGGTTTTGTGCTATCCAGCTGGCGATGGTTTTCTCGGTTAATTGTGCTGTTCTCTTCGCCGAATAGCCCCCTGTTTCGACAATTGCGCCCATCGTCAGTGCTACGATGAGTAGCGCGAACATGACTTCCAGTAGTGTAAATCCTTTCGGGCTGGACAGGGTCATGTTTGAGGCACCGGGTCGGCGGCCAGTATATTGCCCAGGATATCACCAAAGATAGTAATGCTGGTATTGGCATCGGAATCCAGAATTTGCCATTCGAACGGGGTCATTTCTCCGCTCGAGAGAATCAATATATGGGGCACAGGTTTGCCTTGATCGACCGATTTAACCACCAGCTCTTCTATCAATAGTTGAGATTTCTGGGATTCGTTAAGCTTTACTTTGCGAAAAAATGATTGGCCGGATTCCGCCCAGTCCTGGCCGTCATATTCGAGTACGCTGAAACCCTGATGATTGAGTGAAATAGCGTAATTTTTGTTTTCAAAGATGGCTTCCTGGTAGAGCAGGCGCATGGTTTTGCTGAGATCCTTACCCAGTATTTTCAGGTCATCCGAGCCGCGTGTGATACTAGTCGAAAATAATATTGCGCTAACGCTGATCGTAACGATGATGACCACGACAAGGATTTCCCACAGAGTAAATCCTTGTGCTCGAGTGGTGGGCAGGCTCCTAGGAGTCGAGATTCCAGTTACCGATGTCGGCAGCCTCATCGGTGCCTCCTGCAGCTGAATCAGCGCCAAGCGAATAGATATCAAATTCTCCATTGACACCGGGTTGCTGGTACTGATATTCGTTACCCCAGGGATCTTTGTTGAGCTTTTTAACATAGCCTCCCCTGCGCCAGTGTTTGAGCTCCGAACCCGCCGGTTTATTGACTAGTGCGTCCAGTCCCTGATCTGTGCTCGGGTAGCTAAAATTATCAAGTTTGTACAATTCCAACGACGAATCGAGTACCCGAATATCGCTTTTTGCCTTGCTGATTCTCGCGTCATCGGCGCGGCCGGCAACCTTGGGCGCAATATAGGCGGCCAGAATGGCGATGATCGTCACAACAACTATGATCTCTAGCAGCGTGAATCCATTCTGGGTTTTCTTTGTTGTCGATGTCTTCATAATTTCTCTGTTAGCCGTTGACCTGAATCGACCAGGGTAATAGCTATTCCGTGTTGGCATTATCTCGCGCTATGCACATTGTATAAGCTCGTTGGGCTAGCGCAATCGATAATCCTAGCAGTAAACCGTATAAATGGGCGTCAATAATAACCGGAATGCCAATTAAGTCACCAGCGCCAATTCTGATATCGCTAAACTGCTCCAAAACCACTTTTATCACGATAGCTGTACCGAGTAACAATGCTATCGCCCTGTTCCTGCGGTAAAGATCATCGGCGGCAAGCAGATAAATGCCAAACAAAATGCCTGAATATCCGACGTACCAGTGTAATTCCGGGTTACGCAGCGTGAATAATGTCGAAATTCCAATAGCCAGATACATATTATAGACGACCCATCTCCAAACTGGCCATTTTGGTGAGGCTATCGTCATGCAAAGAATCAGTCCCGTAGCATTCAGGATAAGGTGCTTCCAGTCGGCGTGAACCCAGTGTGCGGTAAAGCCGCGCCAATATTCTGATTCGACCCACCAATCAGACTGGTAGCGAAGGTCCCCGATATCGAGTAGCTGAAAGATCGCCATAATGGCCACCATAGTTGCTACAAAAATCCATGCCGAAATCGACTCCCTATTGAAGTAAATCATTCATATCAAATATAGGCAGCAGGATGGCCAGTACAATGGCCAGTACCACCAGGCCCATTACCAGTATCATTGCCGGTTCGAAAAGGCCGATAAATATTGTTGTAATACCGGCAAATTCATTTTCTTCAGCCTTTGCCGATCTTTCCAGCATTTCACCCAGTTTACCGCTGGATTCACCGATTTCGATCAGCTGCAGTACAATTGGACTGAAGTAACCGGTTTGCTCGAGTGCTACCGATATATGCTCGCCTTCCCTGACTCGATCGGCTGCTGTGGCTACGCTGGTCTTGATCGGCTGGCTGAGAATAACTTCGGTTGATATGCGAATAGAATCGAGGGCAGTCACCCCGCTGGAAACCAGAATACTCATCGTACGGGTAAATCTGGCAGTATTCGATAACCTGACCAGATAGCGGATAAATGGAATAGCGAGCAGAGCGCGATCACGTAACAGGCTAAACCAGGCAAGTTTTAATAATTGCCGATACAGCATGACAGCCGCCGCAAGCCCGATGAACAGGTGCAACCCATAAGCCTTGGAAAAATCCGATATACCAATTAGCCACTGTGTGATCAGTGGTAGTTCCTGATCAAAACCCTCAAATACCTGAACAATCTGTGGCACTACAAATGTGAGCAAGCCTGCTACCAGTACAAATACAACAACACTTAACAAGATCGGATAAATCAGGGCCTGGCTGGTTTTGCGTTGTAAATCCTGTCTCGCTTCGAGGTAATCCGCGAGTCGTTCCATGACAATATCGAGCAGGCCGGACTGCTCTCCCGCGTGTACAGAAGCGCGGTACATCGGATCAAAAATACGCGGGAATTCTTTCAACGCCTCGGACAACGGAAAACCCTCCAGGATTTTACCTCGTACCGACAGTAATACGCGTTTTGCCTGATTTTTCGGTGTCTGTTTGGAGACAGCTAAAAAAGCTAATTCGACTGGCTGCCCGGCGCTGATCAAGGTTGCTATCTGGCGGGTAATTAATGCGATTGTTGCAACATTAATTTTATCGCCGCGGGATTTGATTTCGCCGTTGACTATCGTTTGCGAGACTTCTCCAATTTGCAGCGGCATCAAACTCATACCGCGCAATTGTTGTCTGGCCTGTTTTGCAGTATCGGCTTCGATTAAGCCCTTTTGAGTCTTACCCTCGGAATCTATCGCCTGATATTCGAATGCGCCCATGGCAATATGATGTCGCTATAGATTGTCGCGGGTCACTCGAAGCACTTCATCGAGCGTTGTTTCACCCAGATTTACTTTTCGGATGCCATCGTCGCGTAAATTCTGACTCTTGCCATGGCTGTAAATTTCGATCTGCGACTGGCTGTCACCGTCGTGAATCATGCCTGCCAGCGTATCGTCAATTTCGATCATTTCATAAATGCCCGATCGTCCTTTAAAACCGGTTTGCTGGCAGTGGCTACAGCCTTTTGACTGATAGACTTTGTCGGTACTGGTGAACCCATAATCCGCCATTTCGTGCTCGCTTAAAGTGGCTTCAAACCGACACTTCGGGCAAATATTGCGCACCAGGCGCTGTGAAATCACGCCGAGCAGGGTTGAGGACAGCAAAAATGGTTCGATGCCCATATCCTGTAATCGTGTAATCGCCCCGACCGCAGAATTGGTATGCAGCGTCGATAGCACCAGGTGGCCGGTAAGACTGGCCTGAACAGCAATTTGCGCGGTCTCGTTATCACGAATTTCTCCGACCATTACCACGTCCGGGTCCTGACGCAAGATGGCTCGCAGGCCCTTGGCAAAAGTCATGTCGACCTTGGTATTTACCGGGGTCTGGCCGATGCCATCGAGATCATATTCTATCGGGTCTTCTACCGTTAGAATATTTCGTTCCGTATCGTTCAACGCGGTGAGCATCGCGTATAGCGTTGTTGTCTTACCCGAGCCGGTGGGACCGGTAATCAGGATAATGCCATAGGGTTTCTGAATAATATTACTCAGTCTCTGTTGATCGTTTTCAGCCATGCCAAGCTGCAGTAAATCGAGCCGACCAGCCTGTTTGTCGAGAATACGCATGACGACTCGCTCACCGTGGCCCGAGGGAAGCGTCGATACCCTGATGTCGACCGGTCGATTTGCCACCTTGATCGCGATACGACCATCTTGCGGCAGGCGTTTCTCGGCAATATCGAGTTGTGCCGTAACCTTGATTCTGGAACACAACAGGCTAGCGATCTGACGTGGTGGTTCAAGTACTTCGCGCAGTACACCATCTACTCGGAAGCGTATAGAGAGCCTGGTTTCGAAGGGCTCGACATGGATATCGGAAGCGTTTTCCTTGATCGCCTCGGTTATCAGGGCGTTGATAAGGCGGATGATCGGGGCATCATCGTCGCTTTCGAGCAGGTCTTCCGGTTCCGATAATTCTCTTGCTACTTCGTCAAGGTTTAATTCACCGCCAATTTTTTCTACCTCGGTAAAAGAAGTCTCCCGATCACTCTCAAAATGTCGGCTCAGTAAGCGGTTGAACTCACCCTCGGATTCCACAGAAATCCGGTTGACCATCCCGAGCAGGCGCTGGGCCTCGGAAATCGCATTTAACGTAGCCCCGCTTCGTGTCGCTAAACTTAGCTCGCCGCTGTTAAGCGATGAGGTCGCAATGACACCGTAGCGTTTACAAAAGGAGTAAGGTAGTTTGGCGTTGGAAGGCATGGCTTTATATTTTTACTGGCAAGACTCCGGCAAAATCAGTTTTCGGAGTTTATTGGCGGTTATTCCAGGGGATCCAAAACGGGAATATACTGTAAATCCTCCTTAACTTGTTGCAACTGCACATCGCGCATAAAATTATACTTGCGATGGCTCAGGTTGCGTGCTTTTTCCGGGTCCTTGATAATAGTGGCCTTAATAAAAATCAATAAATTCTGCTTAACTTTGCTCAATTGGGTCGAGCGGAATAACAGGCCCAAAATTGGTATATCACCCAGCCCGGGTACTTTTTGCTCTGTATTGACTACTTTTTCGTCAATCATTCCGCCCAATATCAGTAGCTGACCGTCTTCTAATTGCACTGTGGTTTTGATGGAGCGTTTATTGGTAATTATATCCACGGCACTGGTGGCGCTACCACTGATAGCCGATACTTCCTGCTCGATCGACATCGTAATCGTATTGCCTTCGTTGATCTGTGGTTTGACCTTTAGACTAATGCCAATATCCTCGCGCTCGATCGTTCTGAATGGATTGACGACACCGCCGGCGCCGTCAATCGTGGTTTCGCCGGTAACAAAAGGGACGTTCTGGCCAACTATAATTTCGGCTTCCTGATTATCCAGCGTCACGATCGATGGTGTCGACAATAAGTTGGTTTCCGAATCTCCAGCCAGGGCTTTAATCAGGGTGATGAAATTAAGAGTCGGATCGTCCAGTCGACCCAAAACCAGGGCCAGACCTTCCGGTAGTATGCCAGTGCCGACCCCTGGAATATCCTCACCCCCGGTACCGGGAAACCTGCTGGACAGGATTGCACCACCACCCTGGCTTGCGTCGATCAACCACTGAACACCCAGCTCCCTGGAGGTGTCTAGCAGTACCTCGGCAATAATAGCCTCGATATGAACCTGTGCCCGTGGTATATCGAGCTGCTGGATCACCGACCGGATAGATGGATATATCGATGCGGGTGCACTGATAACCAGAGCATTTGTAACTTCATCAGCCTGAATGCTGACCGAATCGGGTGTCGATCCCGATTTAGCACCAGTCGCATTCTTTGCCTCTGCTTTCAAAATTTCTTTGCCAACATTGCTGAGAATTTCAGCAATATTTTTTGCCTCGGCATACCGTAAATAAACAACATGTGTGTTTCCGGTCGATGCGACTGGTGCGTCCAGGTCGGAAATTATGGCTCGGTATCGAAGGCGTTTAGACCTCTCGCCACTGAGAATTATGCTGTTGGTACGCTCGTCAGCGGTGAACTTCACCTGTGCGGCGGCCGGGTTTTTTTGATTCGGGATGGTGGTATTCAAACTGGATAATAATCGCACTATCTCGGCAGCGAAAGCGTGTTCCAATTTAATGATTTCAATTTCGGAATCGGATTTACGATCCATTTGTTGAATGATTCGATCGATACGTTGAATATTTGAAACCCTGTCTGAAATGATCAATACATTGGTAGTAGCATAGGCTGCGAGATGCCCCTGTTGGGCTACCAGGGGTCGCAGGATAGGAACCAGCTGTGCGGCATTGATATATTTTATCTTCAGCACCCGGGTGATTAGCTGGTCCCCCGGCTCTTGCGAATCTC
>Ga0164320_10000227_pt1 | contig 17191 bp, 13 predicted proteins | sample GuaBasSediGuay11_FD_113736 | JGI IMG/M metagenome (GOLD analysis project Ga0164320, IMG submission 113736) | Subseafloor sediment microbial communities from Guaymas Basin, Gulf of California, Mexico - Guay11, Core 4567-28, 0-3 cm | ecosystem: Environmental > Aquatic > Marine > Hydrothermal...
TAATGGATACGGCGATGGCGTGGGCGAACAAGTTATCGGAGGCGGCCCCAATGGCGCTGCAGGCGATCAAAGAAGTCCTGCGCGCGATCGACGGCGACTCCATACAGCAGTCTTTCCAAACCATACGTAATTCAGACCTACCGATGTACAAGGCCGTACTTTCATCCGACGATGCTGACGAGGGCGTCAGTGCTTTCGTCAATAAGCGCGACGCCAAATTCAAGGGAAGCTGATGAGCACGAGTTTCGAAGGAATTGATCCGAAATCCGTTACAAGGATAACCTGCATCGGTGCTGGCCCGATCGGCGCGGGTTGGGCTGCCTATTTCCTGGCCCAGGGTTATCAAGTTACGAGCTATATCCATGATCCCGCCGAAGAGGCTGCTTTGCGAAATCTGATCGAGGGTTCCTGGGTCAGCCTAAGCGAAGTCGGGCTTGTGGATGGTGCCTCCCTCGATAATTTAACGGTAAGCAGCGAACTGGCAAACGCGGTCGCGGAAGCCGAATTCATTCAGGAAAGCGCACCCGAGGTCGCGTCACTCAAGCAAGCCTTATATGAGAAGCTCGGTGACATCGTCCCGACCAACGTCGTAATTTCGTCCAGTACTTCTGGCATGCGAATGACTGATATCCAGGCGCAGTGTTCAACGCCAGAAAGAACCGTCGTTGGTCATCCGTTCAATCCTCCCTATCTGTTACCACTGGTCGAAGTCGTCGGCGGTGAGAAGACGGCGCCGGAAGCCATCGACTGGGTCATGGAGTTCTACCAAATAGCGGGTAAAGCCCCATTGAGACTCAAAAAAGAAATCCCGGGATTTGTCGCGACTCGTTTACAGGAAGCGGTGTGGCGTGAAGCACTGCATATGATCGAGAATGATGAAGCCTCGCCCGAGGATATCGACTTCGCCGTTGTCAATGGACCCGGTCCGCGTTGGGCAATGATGGGACCTTGCCTCACCTACCACGTTGGCGGCGGAGAAGGCGGAATGGAATACTGCCTCGAGCAATTCGGTCCGGCATTCAAGCTCCCGTGGTCACGGATGGATGCGCCGGAGCTCACGCCGGAATTGGCTAAGAAATTGATTGATGGCGCCGATCGCCTCGCCGGGGATCGGGATTACGCGACGCTGAACAACCAACGCGATGCTTTTCTGGTCGCCGTCAAAAAGGCACTGGATGATATCTAGTGGGCCCGCAACGACTTGACGAGCGAGACGGCCATCGCGACGCCAACGATGAGCAATGGTAACGAGGCAACGAGCACGCCGGAACGGATGATATCCAGCCCCCCGACAAACATCATAAAGACTGGCAACAAACCGAGTATAAAAGCCCAGAACAGGCGGTGCCAACGAGCAGGATTATCACCCGCCTTGAGTTCTTCGGTCGCGGTGGATGCGAGCGTATAGGATGCGGAATCGTAGGTCGTTGCAACGGAAATTACGCTGACAACGATAAATAATGCGAGCGCCCAGGCGCCAAACGGAAGTGTTGAGACGATCTTTTGAACCGTGACATACATGCCGTGTTCCGCCAGGCTTCCGGTCACAGACAGTGTTCCTGCCAGTTCGAGTGACAGCGAATAGTTGCCTAAAACGAAATAAAACAGCCACCCACCCAGGGTGCCGAAGGTCAACATTCCAATAATGACTTGTCGAATCGTTCGACCGCGGGAAATTCTTGTAATAAAAACTCCCACGGGAAGCGCAAACGCTATCCACCACGCCCAATAAAAAATTGTCCAGGATTCGACGAAACCGGACTTCTCGATCGGGTCTGTCCAGAACATCATACGAACAAAATTCTGTAGCATGACACCCGTCGTGTTAACAGACGATTTGAGCAAGAACAGAGTTGGGCCAACAACGAAAATAAAGCCCAGCAAACCCAGAATCAAATAGACGTTCAGGTCACTCAAGCGACGAATACCGCGGTCGATTCCCAAGTAGACACTCGCACCGAATAGTCCAATACATATGGACATCACAATCATTTCCAGAGTAAAGGATGACTCAATACTGAGTAGTTCAGCTGCACTCGCAGCGATCGTCGGCGCAATGACCCCCAATGATGTCCCGGCCCCACCTAAGAGAGCAATCATCGCAGCTAGATCAACAACACGACCAATGATGCTGTTCTCTCCAGACTTACCAAGAATCGCGTGCAGCGACGTGCTGGCGCGAAGGTGTGTGACATTCTTGACGTAAAACGGATACGCGATGGCTATGGTGGGAAGTGCATAAAAAGCCCACGCTGTAATGCCCCAGTGGAAAGCCCCATAGGCCGAGGCCAACTCAAATGCTTCCTGGGACCGCGGCATTGCACCAAGCGGCGGCGCATCTATGTAGTAAGCCCACTCAACTCCCGACCAGACCAGGAGTGATGCGCCCGTACCGGCGCAGAACAACATGCCTCCCCAGGAGAAGTTCGAGTAGTCCGGTTGTTCGCCTTCGCCGCCCAGTCGAATACTCCCGTAATGACTGGACGCAAGCCAGATTAGGAATCCGATTGTGCCGATCGCGAACATTTGATACAGCACTCCGAAGGAATTTGCGATACCACTATAAAGCTCCGAGATGAACTGCTCTGACTGCTCCGGAATAAGACCAAGTGGAATACACACGATAATCGCCGCAGCCGATGCAGCAAAAAACAGACTTCGATCGATACGTGGTTCCTTCATTAGTCGATCCTCAGTCGTTTCTAGCCCAGACCCAGTGTTTCGCGGGCTTCATCCGGCGATGCAACCTTCGCCCCAAGCCGCTCGATAATCTCCCTGGCACGGGTGACGAGATCAGCATTTGAGGCAAGCACTCCCCGCTCAAGGTAGAGATTATCTTCAAGCCCGACACGGACGTTGCCACCCAGTAATACAGCTTGCGCCACCATCGGCATTTCCATGCGGCCAACCCCGAAACCTGCCCAGTTGGATCCGGGTGGTAGCGCATTGCGCATGGCGAGCATAGTGTCCGTATCTGCTTCAGCGCCCCAGGGAATACCAAGACAAATCTGAAATAAGGGCGGAGCATCGACAAGACCTTCCTTGATCAATTGTCCGGCAAAGCGAATATGACCCAATTCGAAGACCTCGAGTTCCGGCTTGACGCCCCACTCCTGAAGTAACTTCGCCATCGTCCGTAGATAAGCAGGCGTACTGACATAAATTTCGTTGTCGCCAAAGTTCATCGTGCCACAGTCGAGGCTGCAAATATCCGGGCGTAGTTTATTGACGTGCGCAAGACGATCTTCGGGACCAATCATGTCGGTTCCCGGGCCCGGCATGCTTGGATCGCCGTCATCATTGGGAAACCAGGCACCACCCATGCCCGCGGTCAAATTGACGATAACGTCGGTATCGCTTGCACGTACGCGCTCGACAACATCAGCAAACAGATCAACATCGCGCGAGCCCTGTCCCGTTTCGGGGTCGCGCACATGGATGTGTGCTACTGCCGCACCAGCCTCAGCCGCAGATATCACCGCGTTGGCGATTTGTTCCGGAGTCACCGGTAAGTCAGGGTGTTTTGACCAGGCATCACCAGCACCGGTAATTGGGCAAGTAATAATGACATTTTTGTTCATGGGTTTTTTTCCTGTGTGAATTACCGCGCCTGGTCCAACGGATAGCGATCGAGGACCGGTGCAAGGCTGGTCTTAAGCGCAGCGAGATGCGGCTCGTAATTGCGCCAGTGCTCAAGGGCACCGGCATAAATTGGTTGTCTCACCTGTTCCGAACTCGCCGTACGCACGGCGCGCTCGTTTTGATGAAACTGCAAACAACTTTCTTCGAAAGGAAGGTCGCAGAAGTCGAGCATACGCCGGACTTGTTCGTCCGTATTCTCTACGACGTCCTCGTACTGGACTCGCAACACCTTACCGGGCAGTACAGCATCCCAGTGATCCATGACTGCAACATAGTCGCAATAATACTTGCCGATATCGGCAAGGCTGTAGGTAAACGGTTGTCCGCGAGCAAAGAGTTGTGTGTAACCACTAAGACAGGCTGCCATCGGATGTCGACGCGCGTCGATTATTCTCGCGTTCGGCAAAATCAGACTAATCAGACCGACGTGAAAAAAGTTGTTGGGCATCTTGTCAATGAAATACGGCGCGGATCCGCGTTGGATACGCGAGCGGTCCAGAAACTCCTGACCCAATTCCACCATCTGCTCAGCAGCGAGTGTCTTCAGCACTTCAGGATAACGAGACGCTTCGGATTTTTTTCGTCGTCCTCCCAATCGCCGCACGAAAGAAAGTATATGAACCAACTCCTTGGTGCCATCAATCTGGGAATGGCTCGCGAGTATTTGCTCAAGCAACGTCGATCCCGAGCGCGGCAGTCCGACGATAAAGATCGGGTCCGAAGCCGAATGTCCCTGGCCTCCCTGCATCTCGAACAGTGTGCTGTCACACACTGACCGAATTTCATTGGCGATCTCCGTAGTCGTGTCTGAGCCGTATCCTTCGAGCTTCTCTTTGGTACTGTTGCCCAATTGATAGTAGTGAAACGCCTCGTCGAATTGCTTGCGATCATCAAACGCTTTACCCAACGCAAAGCAGAGATGAAAGTGGTCCTCGCGAGAACGGTTTTTGTCATCGACTGCCGCTCGCATCGTCTCAATTTCGGCGTCACCAAATTTGAAGGTCTTCAAATTTGCAAGGCTCCAGTAGCCATCCCCAAATGCTGGCCGCAACTCAATTGCGCGACGATATGCCTCGACAGCTTCGTCCAGTCGCCCAACGGTTTTTAACGCGTGGCCGTGGCTTAGGACGATCTTCGCTTGAGCGGGATAGTTGGAGAGCAGGTGTTCGTAACACGGTAACGCATTTTTGAAATCGCCCATTCGAACGAGTGTCGCTGCGCGTTGTGCGAGATATGCCGGATTATCCGGTTCGTCGTCTATCAATTGATCAACTTGCTCCAGCGCTTCTTCGAGTTTTTCCCGCTTGCTAAGAACGCTGGCATAATTCAGTCGTGCCAGTCGAAAATCCGGCGCTAATTCAAGACAACGTTCAAGTAAATGCTCGGCATCGACGTAAACACCGACCTTGATACCAACTTCTGCCAATAACCGAATTGCCGTCACATTGTTCGGATCGCCTTCCAGAACATCGCGACATAACTGCTCTGCCTGGCCAAGTCTTCCTGCTCGAAAGTGATCGACGGCACTGACGAGTTTTGGATCTTCGTTCGATGCCAGGAAATGTTGACGGAACGCCTCGGTTGCGGATGCCTCATCGCCATCGATGAGGAATAACTCGCCCATTTGTTTCCAGCTTGCAGGTAATTTCGGCTGTTCTTTTACGGCAGCTTGCAGCGCCTGTATCGCCGCCATCAACTGACCATCTGCCGCGTAAGCGAAACCCAGCTCCTGTTGTGCAAGCGCAAAATTCGGTGCACGTTCAACAAGGGCCTGTAAACCCTTCATTGCGTCGCCTTTGTGCCCCTGCGCCCGAAGAGCGGCGGCAACCACAAACAAGCTGTTCGCCTCGTCCGGAAAATGTCGAAGTATTTCTTCGGCCTGTTCTTTGGCAAGACCAGCCTCACCCGCAGCAAGAAGTCGCATTGAATGCGCAATCGCTGTCTTCAAATCACCCGAGTCTTGTTCTGTCTGCGTATTCATATCTTCCGATCTTCACACGTTGTACGGTTTTCTTGCAATCACTTCGCCAGCGCCTCTATGAGCGGTTGTAGATGTTTTTCGTATCGTTTGCCCTTGTCAATGGAACTATGGAATATGGGCTGCCTTACCTCTGAGGCGCTTGGAGAGCCGACAAAACGTATCGTGTCCTGGAAAGACAGGCAGTCATTGTGAAACGGGAGGCTGCAGTAATCCAGAAGTGCTTTGATCTGGTTCTCCGGATCCGCTACAAGACTCTCATAGTTCATACGATATAGTTGATTCGGTAGAAGTTGTGTCCAGTGCGCGATCATCCTTTGATACAGCCGGAAATACTCACCGAGCTCAATCAGGTTCGATGCATAGCCGTGTGCAGCCGTAAACGGATGCTGAAATATCGACACGCAATTGTCGATGGGATCTCGCTCACACAGTATGATTCGAGCGTTCGGCAACAGTGCCGCGAACAATCCAATGCGTAAGAAGTTGTGGGGCAGTTTGTCGACAACCCGTTCTGCATCACCGGCTCCGCTTCTTAGTCTCTTTAGGTAATCGAGCGCAAGTTCACGTAGCCTCTGCGGTGCAATGCTCTGAATGTTCTCCGGAAACGGCTTGCCGGTCATTTTCCGCACGTCTTCTGCCAATATTCGAACATGTTCTACTTCGCCAGCGCCGTATACCGCCGGGTGGCTGGCGAGAATCTGTTCGACCAGGCTCGTCCCCGAACGTGGCATGCCCAAGACCAGGATAGGTGTCTGGTCACTTACACAGGCGGGCTCACAGTGCTCAATGAATTCCCGGCTGAGTTCATTCCTGTGCAACTCGAACATGGCCACATGTTGCTCGAAGGCGTACTGAATGGTGATTCTCTGAAGTCGGTTGGCTTCGACCAGGATCGCAAATGCTCGATCATATTGGCCGAGTTGTTCGTAAACGCGTCCAAGGGCAAAACCCAGTAAGATTCTGTCCGAATCCTTCGCATCCGGCGACCGAAATGCGACGTATAAATCCTCGATCTTGTGCGGCGAATCAGCCAGTTTATGCAGCGAAGCAAGCCCGTAATATGCATCGCCGCAATGCGCGTCAAGCGACAACGCTTTCTCATAAAAACTCACCGCCTCTACCGACCGACCGCTGCCTGCCTGTAGCGAGGCAAGCCTCACATTGACCTCGATATTGTCTGGCTCCCGGGTGAGTATTCGACGAAATTCCTCGATCGCGGCTTCAATGTCATTGCGATCGATATGCACAATAGCCAGGGACAATCGCGCCACAGTACTATCGCCGTTTTTTGCAACGGCTCGTTGCAGCAAGCGAAGCGCTTTCCCCGTCTGGCCCGATTTCCGAAATTGCTCTGCGCGGCTTTGATCGTCATTGCTGTTATCGATAATACGAGGCCTTAATGCCTTCATGCACCCTAAAAAAAGGGGTGACTTACGTCACCCCCTGTTGGTCCAATTACAATTGCCAATCAGAAACGCCCCCAGTACTTGATACCGACTGTGCGAGGACGATTCGTCGTCGTCGATGGCTCGTACGGACGTGGACTGACGTATAGCTGCGCGACCTCATCCGTCGCATTCCTGACGTACAGGTCGACTCCCCAGGTTTCCTCATCAATACCGGCTCGTAGATTCAGGTAATTGTAAGCACTCTGAGGTGACCGAGCAATTGGACGAATCTCGTTAAAGCTCTCGCCTGTATAACTCCAGGCCGCTTGCACATAGGCATCCATATCGCCGAGATCAAATCCGTAGCGGGTCCAGATATTGGCTTTCACATCCGGAACGTTTGGCAATTCTGTGCCATCAGGCACGGCAAGGAGCCCATTGATCAACGTGAAGTCGCCTTTGGTCTTGCCATCGTTGAATGCGACAGCCGCCGAAATCGTCCATCGGTCGGACAACAACGCTGTTACATCAACTTCAACGCCCTGAATCTCCGCATTGCCCAGGTTATACACGCTGCCGCAACATCGCGACAAACCGAAATTATAAATCGTGTACTGCACAGACTCCCAATCAGAAACATAGGCCGCACCATTCAATCGAATGCGTCCGTCCTTCAAGGTCGTTTTCCAACCAATCTCGTAATTTGTCAATACGTCAGGCGTGTAAGTCGCCGCGCCGTACTGAGCAAGCCCGGGATCGCGATTCAGTCCGCCGGGTCTGTATCCTTCGGAGGCAGTGAAATAGAGCATGGCATCTTCGTTCATTTGCCATGCGACATTTATCTTGAGGATGGAATCGTCATCGCTGTATTTTGCATCCACCGCTGTATCTGCGACATAACCAAATACAACCGGCCCCCAGCCTACAACGCCACTCAGATTCGAGTCGTTCTCGAAAAAGCGTGCGCCTAAGGTCGCGGTTAGCTGGTCCGAAATATCGAAGGACAACTCACCAAAAAAGGCTGTCTGTTCGTCTACACGATACTGGTCTGTTCGGAAGAAACGGTTTGCGGCGCCTCCAGGCACAATCTGGGTTGGCGAAATACCGGGTTGAATCCACTCTTGGAGGTAGCGGTGAGTCGCTTCGGTCGAATAATAGCCGACCGTATACTGGAAGCGTCCATCACCAATAGACTGCAGACGCAATTCGTGAGTCTCACGACCGTAGCTATTGTCTTCCTGGTAATACTCCGCAAGGCTGGTGCAATCCGTGTTCGACTGAGTCGCCAGATCAGGGCCGGTCGCACTGTAGTCACATACGTAATACGGCACCCAATAGGCATCTTCGCCATAGGCACTGTAGTCCGCCTGGTATTGCGCATCCCTGTCCATGAGACTGCCAGAGTAGGTCAGCTGGTTATTGCCGAGATCGCCCTGGATCGTCAGGTTCGACTGAACGAACTTGTCATCACTGAAATCCTCGAAGAATCGCTGAATCTTGTACTCGCCAACTGCTCCGGGGTCGTGGTCCCAGGTACCCGTCGTTTCGAGTTTTTGAGTCATCGCACTTAAATCAACCGTCCAGCTATCACTCAGGTTGATGCGCAATGCAGCACGAGCACCTTTTTTCGAAAGCTCGTTGAAGTTCTCCTGAACAAGGTCGGCATTGTCCATCGACGCCGTTCTTCCGTAGGGCGCGTTAGGATCAGTGTTATATCCATAGCCGCCCTCAAGCGTGAAATTGCGTACGCCCGGAACGTTATCAACATAACCACCTTCATCGATGTTCCAGCCGACCAGCCGTATGGCGGCATTCTCGCTTAAGGGGAGGTTTGCAAAACCTTCAAACGAAGTGCTTGGATCACCACCGGATGTGAAGGAAGCACCGAAATCTACCCCGGCACTGAACTCTCCGATTTCGGGCTTATTCGTAATAATTCGCAGGTTGCCGGACTGTGAGCTGGCGCCAAAAAGCGTCCCCTGCGGTCCAGCGAGCGCTTCAATTCGCGCGACATCGTAAATGTGGATATCCAGATTGGATGCGATCGATGTGACCGGTGCTTCATCGAGGAACAGGCCAACACTTGGCTGCGAGCCAGAGGCGTTGCCATCACCGCCGTCAGAGGCACCGCGCATGATGAGTGTCGCGGTTCCAGGGCCAACACTCTTGTAGGACAGCGTCGGCAGCATTTCGGCATAGCTATCAAAATCGCCAATTCCGAGTGCACTAATGGTATCGCTGCTCAAAGCGGTCAGGCTGATCGGGACGTCCTGCAGATTTTCAGCGCGTTTGCTGGCCGTAACGACAATTTCTTCCAGGGACTCCTGGGCCATGCCAAGTTGTGGCAGGGCGATCGCGCCACTGAGCACAGCCGCAGCCATCAGCTTGCGCCGATTGCTTCGAATCTGGTGTCGCACCGCTCGTGCAACAGGACTAATTTCTGCAATCGTGGAATCGACATGCAGAGATGCTTTCTTGTTCATTCTATTTCCCCCGAAATGAAAAGTGTCACTTGACTTTTTTGGACAACATTACGTAACCGCTTGATTAGAATTCATTTGCATAAGCAGGTAAACGTAAGAAAAACAGCACGCTCCCGTGATCTTTATGTTACGCGAAAAAAATGCCTGACAAGAACCGCTTTCTAGTTTGATGTCGACTGTTTCGCCCGCGTGACGGACTCTTTGCGCGCGGGAGATGCAAGAATCTCGCGCCGCAATGCTTGCCACTGTTTAAGATCGATTTCGTCTGACTCCAGGGCCAGCAGCAAACCTTTGGTCGCGGCGACTGCGTCCGGCGTTCCCTGCAATATCCTGACTGCCAGCTCGTGCGCTTTGATCATTGCGCTTCCGGTCGCGGCCAGGTGAGTCACAACACCGGCTGCCATCGCTGCATCTGCCGTAAAACGTTCGCCGGCCAGCAATAACCTGCTTAGCGTCGGACCCGCAAGACGTCTTTGCCAGCGGAGCACTGCCAGGGGATTGTAAAGCAACCCCATTCTGGTCGCGGGAACCTCGAAAAAAGCATCCGTACCGGCGACCAGTAGATCACAGGCAAGTGCAATATCGACGGCGCCGCCCATGCACGGCCCTTCGACCGCGGCAATAACCGGTGCTGGCAATGAACGGGTGGCATCAACGACCTTCTCGATTGCGTCGTCCATCGCCAGATCTTCGATGCTGCCTTGAAGGTCGTTAAAATCGCCACCGGCACTGAATTTCTGGCTGGCCCCAGTGAGGACTACAGCGCGCACCTTTTTTTGTCTGGCGTTCTCGATCTGTTCCGCCAGTTCAGACAGCAATTGCAGTGATAAGGCATTGCTGCGTCCGGGGTTATCTATCACAAGATTGCAGATATCGTCCGAGATCTCACAATGAACTGAAGCCTGTCCCTTCTCTCTCACTCGCTTGACCCTCCCGTTACATCGCGTATCCGCCACTGACGCTAACGACCTGGCCAGTGGTGTAAGACGACCGCTCCGACGCCAGCAGCAAGACCATTGGCACAATGTCACTTGGCACGCCGTGTCGTCGCAGCGGATAACGACGTACGACTTTCGACAATACCTCATCGTTCTGGAAAATCTGACTTTGGTGGCTTTCGCTGTGCCACAGGCTGTTGCTGCCGGCATCATCGCTACTCTCAGGCAGGGTCAGGCCAGGGCAAACAACATTGACATTCAAATTGTATTTGCCGAACTCGCGCGCCAGAGCCTTGCTCCAGGCGATGATCCCACCTTTGCAGGCGCTGTATACGGCTTCCTGATATTCGCCAACACGGCCCGCGTCCGACCCGATGGTAATGATCTTACCGCTGTTTCGTTCGATCATTGACGGAGCAACTGCGCGTACGCAATTGATCGGTCCCCACAGGTTTATCGCGATCTCGCGTTGAAAATCCTCGACCGGTTTATCGAGGAACAGGCCATTGGCCGTCCAACCAGCGTTGTTGACAAGAATATCGATCTGACCGAATTGCTCCAGCGTGCGCGCCGCCATTTCCTCGATTTGCGCAGCATCGGCCACGTCTGCCTTGATGAATATCGCGTCGCCAGGCCCTTTGCCGCGAAGTTCTCCCGCGACTTTTTCGGCCTGCACGCTGTCGACGTCGGCGATAATCACGTTAGCGCCTTCAGCGTCCAGCCCTTCGGCGATCGCCATGCCGATGTTCGATGCACCACCCGTAACAATAGCGGTTTTTCCCGTTAAGCCAAGATCCATTATTTCTTCTTCCCACGTTCCTGAAACGCTTTGATGCGTTTCGCGATGTCATCACCGGCTTCCGTTCTATTGCGTTGAAAATACACCTGCTCCAGCCACAAAGCTTCGGACAACGGCAGCTTCAGGCCAAGCAACGCAACTTCTTTGATCAGGCGAACTGCATTCTTGCCACCTTTGCAGATTGCTCCCGCGAGCTTCAGAGCCTCCTCAAGAAGCTGGTCGTCGGGAACAACCTTTTGCACCAGGCGCAAACGTAACGCTTCCGCGGCATCCACTGATTCGCCGGTCAGCATCATCATCAACGCATCGCCGAGCCCAATCAATCTCGGCAACGTCTGCGTGCCACCACCACCCGGCAATGCGCCGAGCAACACCTCAGGCAGACCCATCACTGCACTTTCGGCTGCAATTCGCATATCGCAGCCCAGCGCCAGTTCACATCCACCGCCAAATGCATAACCATTGATCGCGGCAATGGTCGGCTTGCTGATTTCCATCGAAGCGGGTGTGACCCAGTAACGATGGCGCACATCCGGATCCCAATAGAGAAAATCCGGTGCTTTCTTGATATCGATGCCGGCCGAAAAGGCACGACCTTCCGCCGCGTAGATCAATACCTGCAGATCATCGTCAGCTTCAAATTGTTCCAGCCACCGGCGGTGCTCTTCCATCATTTCCAGATCAAAGGAATTCAGTGCATGCGGTCTGTTCAGTGTCAGGATCGCGATGCTATCGCGTGTCTCCCACTTGAACGGCCCATCTTGCGAGTTGTCTTTGTCACTCATGGTTACTATTTGTCCTTACAAATTCTGCGATGTGCTTATTCAGGGTATCGCTGGCCTCAAACTGCAGGCAATGACCTGCATCGTCGATAAATACATGTTCGGCGCCCGGGATAGCATCGGCGATCATCACTGACGCTTTCGGCGGACAATACGGATCGTGCTCTCCTGAGATCACGAGTGTCGGTTTTTGAATGGCCGCAATTTGCTCCGTCAGCGGCTCGTCCGCAATGCCCAGCATCGCATGACAGGCATTCAAGTAACCTAAGGGGTCACGAACAGCACCGATACGTATTTCCTTGTACTCAGCGATCAGTTCTTCACTATCGGTCCAAACACAGCCACGCGCGTCCGAATCATTGGTGACCGCCAAACTCTCCAGTCCGCCTGTTTCAACGGCTTCAATTCGCTGATTGAAAAACGCCCGACCGCCGCGACCCACGGCACAGGAACTGGCGATCAGTACGAGCCCCCTGGTCAGTTCCGGAAAATCCAGCGCAAAGCGTTGCGAGATAACACCGCCCATCGAAAACCCAACCAGGAAAACCGGGGCTGAGGCGTGCGCGCTGACCAGCTGCGCCAGATCATCGGCCATTTGCTGCACGGTGCCGTCTGCTCTTCCCGTGGGGCTGCTTCCGAAACCACGGATGTCATACGCAAGCACATTCGCTGTTTCCGAAAGCGCCGCCACCTGACGTGACCACGCTGCGCGCGTTTCCGACAGGCCGTGGATCAGAACGACAGTCACTTTCTCGTTCCTCGCCGTACTCATGGCCTACTACGTGAGACCTTTCAGCGGCTTGATGATTCCTTCGTGCAATGCCTCCATGCGCTGTTGTCGACCGCCAGCCCGAAAGGCGAGCGTTACGCCATCGAGGCCGAGTTTCTCGAGGTTTCGAATTCGCGTGAGGCAATCATCTGCCGAGCCTACAAAGGCGAGATAATCGACAAGTTCCGGTGACACCGCGGCTTTGTGGCCCGCATGTTGCGACATGTGTTCCAGCCGATTGTAGGCTTTTGACGCAGACTCGAAGTCATCGGTGAATCGGTGCAGAAAGTCCGGCAGGTGCTTCCACTTGCTAAAAGTCTCCGCCTGCGATGCAACCCAGTGACTGACATCATCTCGCGCCTGATCGATATCGTCGTCGATAGAAATTGCGGCCCAAAGATGAAGCTTGATGTCATCCATAGAGCGACCGACTTCTTCGGCCCCTTTGCGCACATGGTCAATTTGCCATTGGGTGAACTCCGCGTTTGCACCACCCATGAGGATGACGCCGTCCGCAACCCGTCCACACAGTTGCAACATTCGCGGTTGATTCGCGGCAATGTAAATGGGTATCGGTCCGGTGCCCGTGACCATGTGGTACGGCCCCTTTTCGCCACCGTCGACTTCTTCACCAGAACAGAGTTTGCGAATGTTAATCACCGACTCTTCAAGTTGTTTAATTGTGGCCGGCTTCAAGCCAATGGGATACACGCCGGTCCAACCGGTACCCAGGCCAATCAGAGCACGGCCATTACTGACTTCGTTCAGTGCGGTGAATGAGTTCGCGATAATACTCGGGTGCCGGGTGATCGGATTAGCAACGCCGGTTGAGAGCTGAATAGTCGACGTATTGACAGCACATAGCGCCAGTGCCGTGAAGCAGTCTTTCATCGATAGCTGGACATCCGCGATCCAAACACTATCAAAACCTAGCGCTTCCGCAGACTTAACAACTTCAACGTTGTGTAGAATCGGCTCGCGCGAACTTATACCAAGTGACAGTCCTACTTTCACACCGTATCCTCCTTTTGACAAGACGGGCAGTATGCTCGCTTGATTTCGTGACTTCAATTTCAAAGCGCACGGCGAGATACAGCAATGACGACATGGATAAATGCGGATCAGGTAGGTGAATATCTGAAACCGGGCATGACGGTGTTTGTCGCCGGCGCGACTCAAGAACCCGCTTTGATCCTCGATACACTGCGCCGCAATCCCGAATGCTGTGCCGGAGTTCGCTTCGTATCGGCCTCGATACCGGGCGTCAATCACATCGACTTTTCCACATTTCACGACGATTGCAAATCGACGGCTTTTTTTGCTACACCCGAAAACAGGGGCGCAATTGCGTCCGGTGGTGTCGATTTTATACCAATGCAATATCGGGCAATTTTCGATTACCTTTCAGCCGGCCAGCATTTTGACGTAGTTTTGGCGCAGTTACCTGTGCCTAAAAACGACGAAAAATTCTCACTGGGTATTTGCGCCGATTTTCTACCTGCGGTCCTTGACCGGGCAGCGCTGCTCATTGGGGAAATCAACCCACTGCAACCGACGCCCGAAGACACGCCGGATTGGCCATTATCGAGACTCGATCTTGCCATCGAATGTAATCGACCCGTCGCGGAAATCCCGGTGGCGAATATTGATCAGGCCGCAGCCGACATAGCTCGAAACGTCGCCAAGATTATCCGCGACGGCGATTGCCTGCAGGTCGGTATCGGTGGTATTCCGAATGCGATTCTTGCCGAATTGCGCGACAAGAATGGTCTCGGAGTGCACTCTGGCCTTGTTTCCGACGGCATCATGGCTTTGGCAAAGGCAGGAAATATCACGGGTGAAAACAAAGCCATCGATGTTGGCCGCGTTGTCACGGGCACAACGTTGGGCTCTCGCGACTTGATGGATTGGGTCGGCACCGAACCGGGAATGCGCTTTCGACCTGTTGGTTACACCCACGATGGTTCAGTGATTCGCCAGCTCGATCAATTTGTTTCGATTAACTCGGCGCTGCAGGTTGATCTTTTCGGCCAGATCAATGCCGACATGCTGGACGGACAACAAATCAGCGGAACCGGAGGCTCTGTCGATATGATGCGAGGAGCCGCTCTTTCTCGCGGCGGACGATCCGTCATCGCGCTCAAAGTGACTGCCGCAGGCGGCAAGGTTTCGCGGATCGTATCGAGATTGGCTTCGAATACGCCAGCGACGATTCTGCGGACGGATGTCGACTACATCGTCACCGAATACGGCGCCTGTCGAATCAAACACCTGTCTGCAGGCGAACGTGTCGATGCGTTGATCAACATAGCCGCACCGCAATTTCGAGATCAACTTCGTCGAGACTGGCTCGCTGGCTAGTAGGACTTCGGTAAACCGAGTGCTTTTTCCGCGATGTTGCACAGGATCAGCTGTGGACTGACCGGAGCCAGTCTGGCGATCATCACTTCACGTAACACACGCTCAACATGGTATTCCTTGGCATAACCCATGCCGCCGTGAGTCATTACCGCACGAGTACAGGCCTGGAACCCGGCCTCTGCACCCAGATACTTGGCGGAATTTGCCTCCAGCCCGCAAGGCTCGCCGTTGTCATAAAGTGCAGCGGCCTTCATTGCCATCAGGTACGCCGCCTCCAGCTCCATCCAGCTTTCCGCCAACGGATGCTGAATCGACTGATTCATCCCGATCGGGCGATCGAACACGACCCGTTCCTTTGCGTACTCTGCCGCCCGGGCCAGCGCATTTTGCCCGATACCGATTGCTTCCATACCGATCAGAATACGTTCCGGATTGAGACTGTGTAGCAAGTAGCGAAAACCTTTGCCCTCTTCCCCGATCCTGTCTTCTTCCGGAATTTGCAGACCGTCGATGAATACCTCATTGGAATCGACAGCGGCGCGGCCCATTTTGGGGATCAGCCGAACATCGCAACATTCGCGGTCAAGATCGGTGTAGAAAAGCGTCATGCCTTCGGTTGGGTTTTGGCAGTCTTCTTTCGCCGTGGTTCGCGTCAGCAGCATTATCTTGTCCGCTTCCTGGGCGGTTGATATCCAGACTTTCTTGCCGTGCACAATGTATTGGTCGCCTTTGCGCTCTGCGAAGGTCTTGATTGAGGTGGTATTGAGCCCCGCATCGGGTTCGGTGACACCAAAACACACCTTTTTGCGCCCTTCAATAAGGTCCGGCAGCCAGCGTTGCCTTTGTTCTTCGGATCCGAATACGACAATGGGATGCGGGCCGAAAATGTTGATGTGGATAGCCGACGCCGCGCTCATCGCCCCGGCCGAACGGCCCACAGAATGCAACATCAACGCAGCATCTGTTACGCCAAGCCCGGCACCACCGTATTCTTCGGGCATCGCGATGCCGAGCCAACCGCCGTCTGCAATCGCATTGTAAAAGTCATGCGGAAACTCGCCGTTCCGATCTTGCTCCAGCCAATAGTCATCGTCGAATCCCGCGCAAATTTTTTGCACCGCATCGCAAACGGCCTGCTGGTCGGAGTTTAGTGCGAAGTCCATCTGGATCGTTCCTGTGTCGTTGGGCAACCGTATCTTGAATCATTTAGCTACGACAAGTCGTGCCGGTCAAGTCCGTTCTCGAATGCTATCCTGCGCGGTAGGCAAAAGCACCAAAGGCAAAACCCGTGGATGAACTGATGTATCTGGACGCAACGGCACAGGCAAAACTCGTGCGCCGTGGCGAACTCACCGCAGTCGATTTGGTAGACGCATCGATCGCACGTATCGAAAAACTGAATCCGTTGATCAACGCGGTTACTGCGACATTTTTTGAACGCGCTCGCGAGCAGGCCGCTACAGCTTCCACCGACGGCCCTTTCGCGGGCGTACCACTGCTGCTGAAAGACATTGTTGCGGAGTATGAAGGTACGCCAATTTCCGAAGGCTCTGCCTTTCTTGCTAACCATTACGTGTCGCCCAAAGACAGCGAACTTGTACGGCGTTATCGGGATGCGGGCTTTATTATCGTCGGCAAAACGAATACGCCGGAATTTGCATTGCTGCCGACGACAGAACCGGCACTCTTCGGCCCGTGTCGAAATCCGTGGGACACTGAGATGACGACGGGAGGGTCCAGCGGTGGCTCCACAGCCGCCGTGGCAGCAGGCATGGTTGCCGTTGCACACGGAAACGATGGCGGTGGTTCGATACGCGTACCCTCCAGTTGCTGCGGACTGGTCGGGCTAAAACCCACGCGTGGACGAAACCCATTGGGCCCGTACATTGGCGATGCCGCCAACGGCCTGTTGTGCGACCACGTCGTTACGCGTTCCGTAAGAGACACTGCCGCCATTCTGGATGAGACTGCTGGACCTGCGGCGGGTGATCCTTATTGGCCGCGTACCCCCGACCGCCCATTTGCGGCGGAGGTAAGTACTCAACCGA
>Ga0164320_10000228_pt1 | contig 17186 bp, 15 predicted proteins | sample GuaBasSediGuay11_FD_113736 | JGI IMG/M metagenome (GOLD analysis project Ga0164320, IMG submission 113736) | Subseafloor sediment microbial communities from Guaymas Basin, Gulf of California, Mexico - Guay11, Core 4567-28, 0-3 cm | ecosystem: Environmental > Aquatic > Marine > Hydrothermal...
CGAATTGCTGGCCGATCACCCCGTTATTCCACTGTACTTCTACGTAAGCAAGCACCTTGTCAGTCCCGATGTCGTTGGCTGGGGAGACAATGTGCTGGATTATCATTACAGTCAGCACCTGAGCCTGGCGCCGACTGGCGCCACACCCTAATCGGAACTCAGCTTTGCTGCGATACGCCCTGAAGCGTCTGCTGGGCGCAATTCCGACGTTGCTGTTGGTAATTGTGCTTGCCTTTCTGATGGTGCACGCCGCACCGGGCGGCCCCTTTGACGATCAACGCGTCCTGCCGCCCGAAACTCGCGAAGCGCTCGAGGCAGCGTATAACCTGGACGCGCCGCTGCACGAGCAGTTCACGAACTACCTGTCCGGGCTGCTGCGCGGAGACATGGGTCCGTCATATCGTTACCGCGACCATACCGTTAGCGAACTTATTGGCAACGCATTCCCGGTGTCGCTGAAGTTGGGTGCCATGGCCATGCTGCTCGCCATCTGCATCGGCGTGGCGGCCGGCACGGTCGCGGCGCTGCGTCGCAACACGTTGTTGGACAGAACGGTTATGGTGTTCGCGATGACGGGTATATCAATCCCGGTCTTCGTTGTAGCGCCTGTACTCGTGTTGCTGCTTGCCGTGAAGCTGCAGTGGTTGCCGGCGGGCTGGAGCGGCAACGAAGGATTGGCGCGCTTCACGTTGCCCGTCATTGCGCTGGCGTTGCCGCAAATCGCCTATATTGCGCGGCTGACGAGGGCCAGCATGATCGACGTGCTCGCGAGTGACTTTATTCGCACGGCACGCGCCCAGGGGCTGGGGACAAGCGCAATCGTTCGCTACCACGCATTGAAGCCGGCCATGTTGCCGGTGCTGTCCTACATGGGCCCCGCCATTGCCGCAATTCTTACCGGGTCCGTCGTGGTCGAAGAGATTTTTGGCATTCCAGGGCTCGGGCAGTTCTTTGTCCGCGGTGCGCTCAATCGCGACTACACGCTCGTACTTGGCATCGTCATTTTCTACGCGACACTCGTTGTGTTGCTCAACCTCGTGGTTGACCTGTTGTATGGCGTGATCGACCCGCGGATCCGGCACCGATGAATCGTGGCATGAAGATCAGCGGTGGCATCCTGCTCGGCATTATTGCCGCCGCATTCATTGGTCCGTTGCTAAGCCCGCACGATTACCAGCAAACCAACTTCGACGCCTTGTTGCAAAACCCATCGAGCAGCGATTTTCATTTTTTCGGCACCGACGACCTTGGGCGTGACCTGTTTGTGCGCAGCATGCTCGGCGTGCAGATCACCATCCTCGTGGCGATTGTCGCAAGCGTCGTGAGCCTGCTTATCGGGGTCGCCTATGGTGCCACTGCAGGTTACATGGGTGGGCGCGTCGACGCGGTCATGATGCGATTTGTCGATACGCTATACGCGCTGCCATTCATATTTTTTGTAATCTTGCTGATGGTTGCGTTCGAACGAAACTTCCTGCTCATATTCGTCGCGATCGGCGCTATCAACTGGCTCGACATGGCGCGTATTGTGCGCGGCCAGACGCTGTCGCTACGAGAGCGCGAGTTTGTAGAGGCGGCGCGACTGACCGGCGTATCAACAGCAAGAATCGTGTTCCGACACATCGCACCCAACCTGTTTGGCGTCATCATCGTCTACGTAACTCTGACGATTCCCCAGGCGATTCTTGTTGAGTCCTTCCTGAGCTTCCTGGGGCTCGGTATCCAGGAGCCACAAACCTCGCTGGGCGCCCTGGTCGATGCGGGCGTCAACCAGATGGAAGGGGCCTCATGGATGCTGTTGATTCCGGCCACGCTGCTGGCCGTGATCCTGCTGTGTTTCAATTTCTTTGGTGACGCGATGCGTGATGCGTTCGACGCGAGGGGCGAAAAATGAGCTTGCTCGCTATCGACAAGCTGAGAATTCGTTATGGCGACTCGCTGGCGGTTGCGGATATCGGTTTCTCAATTGAGAAAGGCGAGTCCGTCGGCCTCGTGGGCGAGTCCGGCTCGGGCAAGTCGCAGACCGCACTTGCGGTCCTCGGCCTGTTGCCAGCAACCGCTTTGGTTCGCGGCAGCATTCGCTTCGACGGGCAAGAGCTACTTGGCGCGGACAACAAAACGCTGGACCAGCTGCGCGCAACGAGAATTTCGATCGTGTTCCAGGACCCGACGCAAGCGCTGAATCCTTTTGTAACGATTGGCGCCCAGCTGCAGCGCATTTTGTTGCAACACGACATCGGCGCAGCAACAGGCGCGCGTAACCGCGTCATTGAAATGCTCGCTCGGGTCGGGCTGCCTGACGCGTCGCGACAGTACAGTTCTTTCCCACATGAGCTGTCGGGTGGCATGCGGCAGCGTGCAATGATTGCATCAGCCTTGCTCGCAGGGCCAGACCTGTTGATAGCCGACGAGCCAACAACGGCGCTCGACGTTACCGTGCAGGCGCAAATTCTCGATCTCCTGGAAGACATTCGCGAAGACACGTCGTTGTTGCTGATCACGCACGACCTCGGCGTGGTCGCGGGTCGTTGCGAGCGCATGCTTGTTGTTGAGAATGGCCGGCTCGTTGAGCAGGGCATGACGCGTGATATTTTCGCCCGCCCGCAGCACGAGCACACCATGGCGCTGATCAAAGCTGCCCCACGGGTGACGGATTCGGGCGCACCCACCGCTAAGCCCGGGCAGGACGTTCTTGCCATTAGCGGCGCCGAAGTTCGCTATCGATCAAAAGGCGGGCAGGTCATACCTGCGGTTCGTGACGTCAATCTTTCTGTAAGTGCGGGTGAGACCGTAGCGGTCGTCGGCGAGTCCGGTTCTGGCAAATCGAGCCTCGTGCGTGCAGCACTTGGCCTGATCCCAATGCACGCCGGTTGCGTCGTTTATTGTGGCCATGAGCTTGCGACAAACCTCGGGGACAGGAGTAAAGCAACGCGGCGTGGTATGCAGCTTGTGTTCCAGGACCCGACCGGCTCACTGAATCCGCAGATGCGGGTCGCCGGTATTGTTGGCGAGCCACTGCTTGTTCACCAAGCAGCGCTGTCAGCCGAAGAGCGCCGGCAGAGGGTCGCGGCAATGCTCGAGAAAACCGGGCTCAGCGTCGAGTTTCTAGACCGCTACCCTCACGAACTGTCGGGGGGCGAGGCGCAGCGTGTCGCGATCGCCCGCGCGCTCATACTTGAGCCAAAGGTGCTGGTTTGCGACGAGGCTGTGGCCGCACTCGACGGCACTGTGCGCGAGCAGATCTTGCGGCTGCTGCGCCGGGTCCAGGAGGAAAGCGGGCTCGCCATTATTTTTATCACTCATGATCTCGCCGTGGTTCGCGCCGTGAGCCACCGGGTGCTTGTCATGTACCTCGGTCGCCTTGTAGAAATGGCGAGTAACGAAGCGTTGTTCAGTCGGCCGCGGCACCCGTATACACGGGCGTTGCTCGACGCGGTGCCTGTGCCGGACCCTGGCAACGCGGGCGGCAGGACAACTGTGACCGGGGAGGTTCCCTCAGCGCTGCAGCCGCCGAAAGGCTGTGCGTTTCATCCGCGCTGTCCGCACGCAGAGACACTGTGCCGAGCACAGCGACCGGAAGCGACAGAGCTCGACGAAACCCTGGTCAGTTGCCACTTAGCCAGGGAACTGGCATAGGCGCACCATTGATCGTCAACAAGCCGTCCTTGAACGTCGCCTCCATCTCGTAGACACCCTGATTTTTGCGCAGGAAGCCCATGCCGACGGCCGCGCCAACCTGGGGGTCGAGAGAAATCGCATAATCCATGAGCTCTGCCGGCACGCTCAGGTCCAACGTTACATCCAGGGCCAGCAGCGCCGAAGTCCAGACGAATTTGTCGTGGTCAGTATCGTCAACCTCAACGTTGAGCGTTGCCGATACCGTACCGGGCTGGAGAGTGATATCCATCTGCACGACGTGTAACTCGAAGCCCGCCGCGAGTAGTCGCATCACATCATCTTCAAACGCCAGCCGCATTTCTTCTTCGGTTGAGTAGCTACCGAAGTCATCAAGCGTGCGCGAGATGTTGCCAATCGCCTCAGCGTCGATGTCGTCAACCGAAATATCCATGTCGATTCGTGCGCGACCGAAGTCGCCGAGGGGCAGGTCGTTGAGCTGCACCGTGGTGCGGCCTGACAAGGCGTCATCCTCAATGGCGACTACCGAGGTAAATGAGATTGGCCCCATGCTGTCCTGACCCCAGCTGGATGGCATCGTGATCCTGTCGATCGTGAATGTTGCGTCGCCCACGCTGAAGCCGTGCCGGGTTTTTTGCTGAGCCCCGTGGAAGCGCAGAGGGCCGATAGTGACCTCGCTGTATGGCGACACGAAAGCGAGCTCGTCGACGTCGCCCTTGAAACTGATGATGTTGGTCGACGGGCTCGTGGTGATCGATACGTCAACATTGCCCCACTGCGCCGTCTCATCGCCGTCGCTGAAGGTGCCGGGCTCGAGTATGAGGTTGGACTGCAGTTCGCCGGTCAGGCTGACTTCGCTGTAGATGGTGCCCGGGATGTCGATGGTCTCGCCGTTCTCGAACTCGAGACGTAGCGTTGAGATGGCGCTGCCAAGGCCGGGCAGGAGCGTGCCCTTCTCGCGAGCCATCGAGGTTACGGGAACGAGGCCGTGGTCGATGCGCGTATCGATGATTAGCGCGGGGAGCCCGCCGAGGCCGCTGTCGCCTGCAAGCATTAGCAGGGCGTCGCGCACATCGCCGTCACGTAACTCGACGCGGTGCTGCCCCTCGGAAGAAAACCAGCCGCGCTCGAATCCCTGCGAGGTGATCGTCAAATCCTGGCTTTCGGTTGCAGCCCAATCGAGATTCTCGTCCATCGATTCTTCGGCAAGGCGGCCGACGAGTCCCGGCGAGACGAGAACGATGACGGCAAGCGCGAGCAGCAGAATGACAAAGCCTTTTTTCACAACAGATCCCCGGGCGCGATTATGTTGGGTAAGATGCTAGCATGCACTCTGATGCCCTCCGGGCTAGAAATCATAGGCAACAGTCACTAACATAGCGGCCTCGACTCATCCGGGCCCCCGGGCCGCAAATGCAACCTGTTGAAAAACCAGTGATTATCAAGACCAAAACCTTCGTTACCGCCGCCCTGCTGTTGATTGGCTGTGCGTCTCTTCCCGCATTTGCAGAAGGCGATGCCGCGACCGGCGAGATGCTTGCCTATACCTGTCTTGGTTGCCACGGTGTCGAGGGCTATCGCAACGCCTATCCGTCCTACCGGGTTCCAAAGTTAGGTGGCCAGAAGGCGGCCTACCTCGTCATCGCAATCAAGGGCTACCGTGAGGGCACTCGTGCCCATCCGACAATGGCCGCGCAGGCGTCGAGCCTGACGGATCAGCAAATTGAAGATACCGCGGCTTACCTCGCGAGCCTGAGTGCAGATACGGTTGAGGCCGGTGGGTCCGCAGCGCCCAGCCTCGAAGAGACGGCGACCTGCATTGCTTGCCACGGACAAAATGGCATTAGCCTGTCGCCGTCCTGGCCGACACTGGCCGGGCAGCACGAGGACTATCTTGAGCATGCTCTGAATCAGTACCGCGACGGCACGCGAAAAGATCCTGTCATGGCGCCCCTCGTTGCCGCGCTAACGGACGAGGATGTCGAGTTGCTCGCCAGGTACTATTCACGCCTGGACGGTCTCGAAACGACTGCGGCGAATTGACTGCAGCAACCACAGTCTTCGACGATGGCATTACCGCCATCGATACTGAGCACGCGCGCTCACTCCACGATGCGAGTCACCTGATTGTTGAAGGCGGCCGAGCTGCGTTCATTGATACCGGTATAAATGACAGCGTGCCGTTGCTGCTCGACGCGCTGCAACAACAGGACCTCGATGTTGGTGACGTCAACTACGTCATCCTTACCCATGTGCACCTCGATCACGCCGGTGGCGCGGGCAAGTTATTGCAAGAATTGCCTAACGCACGTTGCGTGGTGCACCGCTACGGCGCACCGCACATGATCGATCCGGGCAAGCTCATCGCGGGCACCGAAGTCGTTTACGGTGTCGAGAAGGCGCGCGAAATCTATGGAACGATCCGCCCAATCGATGCGTCCCGCATCGATATTCCCGAAGACGGTGACTGGTTATCGCTCAACGGCCGTGAGTTGCAACTGATCAACACCGAAGGTCACGCGCGGCACCATCACATCATCAATGATCCGGCATCCAATGGTGTATTCACAGGCGACAATTTCGGTGTGTCGTATCGCGAGCTGGACACCGAGCGAGGCGAGATGGTGTTTCCGACGTCGACGCCGGTGCAGTTCGATCCGGTTGCGGCACACATCTCCGTTGATCGCATCATGGCTTGCGAGCCCGAGCAGCTGTTCTTGACTCACTACAGTCGCGTCGGCAATTTGGACCGGCTGGCCTGCCAGATGCATGCCGGCATCGATGCATACGTTGCGATGGCGAGGCAGCACGAGCACGACGATAATCGTTCCACGACATTGCGAGCGAGTCTGCTTGACTACTATGCAGAGCAGCTTGAGGATCACGGCTATGCCGGTGATCGTGAGACGATGGTCGAGGTGCTAAACGTAGACATCGAACTCAACGCTCAGGGGCTCGAGGTCTGGCTTAATAAACAATCGTAGGAGCGCTGCTTGCACCCCTGGGGCACGTAGTCAGCGCGACAGGACCAATCTATGGATAACTTCCGCGCATTCCGCATCAATGAGGCCGACGGCAAAGTCGTGGCGGGCTTCGAGCAAATTTCTGTTGATGACCTGACTGACGGCAACGTCGTCATCAAGGTCAGTCACTCGACAATCAACTACAAAGACGCACTCGCGGCAACTGGCGCCGGAAAAATACTGCGGCGCTATCCGCTAAATGGTGGTATCGACCTCGCCGGCACCGTGGTCAGTTCCGACGATGCCGACCTTCAGGTGGGCATGGCTGTGCTCGTCAATGGTTGCGGCCTTAGCGAAACGGTCGATGGCGGCTACTCTGAGTACGCGCGCGTCGACAGCAACAGTGTCGTGCCGATTCCAGACGGGATGTCTGCTGTGGAGGCGATGCAAATTGGTACGGCCGGATACACGGCTGCTCTAGCCATTCACCGCATGGAGCAAAACAGCCAGCGCCCGGAGGGTGGCCCCGTTGTCGTCACGGGCGCGACCGGAGGAGTGGGCTCGATCGCAATCGACATGCTCGATGGTCGCGGTTATGAGGCGGTCGCGGTGACCGGCAAGGCGACCGAAGAAAACTACCTGAAGAGCATAGGCGCAGGACGCGTGTTGTTGCGCGACGAAATGGACCTCGGCAAGCGTCCCATGGAAAAGGCGGAGTGGGCTGGCGCGATCGACAACCTCGGCGGTGATTACCTCACCTGGCTAACGCGCACGATGGGCTACGGCGGCAACATCGCGAGCATCGGGCTGGCGGCCAGCCATAAACTCGAAACGACGGTCTTGCCGTTCATTCTCAGGGCCGTATGCCTGCTCGGTATCAACTCGGTGGATACCCCTCGCGACCTGCGGCTCGCAGTCTGGTCACGCATCGGTGGCGACCTCAAGCCGCGCCATCTGGACACGATTGGCGGTCGCACCATTGGTTTTGACGAACTGCCGGGCGCTTTTCAGGCCTATCTTGATGGCACCGTGACGGGTCGTGTCGTTGTAGAGATCTGAGTCGGGGTCCGAGCCCCGGGGCTCGGACCTCATTTTCTATTTGGGAAACGGCCCTGCGGTGGTTTAGAATCGCTCCCCCTCACGAATTTTAATACAGATTAAAATCTTACATTTCAATCTGCATCAAAATTTCGTGCGTAACCATTTGGGAGTCATGAATCATGAGTGCTGGAGCACGTTTCCGGGCTGCGCTCGAGGCCGAAAGGCCACTGCAAATTGTCGGCGCGATCAACGCATTTACGGCACTGTTGGCTGAAAAAGCCGGCTTTCGCGCCATTTACCTCTCCGGCGCGGGCGTCGCGAACGCGTCCTTTGGTCTGCCGGACCTCGCGATGACGACGTTGAACGACGTCTGTGAAGACATTCGTCGCATCGCATCGGCCACGGACGTGCCACTGCTGGTTGACGCCGATACGGGCTGGGGTGGCGCCTTCATGATTGGCCGGACAATTCGAGAGATGACGTGGGCTGGCGCCGCGGGCTGCCATCTTGAGGACCAGGTTGCGGTCAAACGCTGTGGCCACCGGCCGGGCAAGGCGCTCGTCGAAACAGCGGAAATGTGCGATCGCATCAAGGCGGCCGTGGACGGACGTATCGATGACACGTTCGTCATCATGGCGCGTACTGACGCGCACGCCGTCGAAGGGCAACAGGCTGCGCTCGATCGCGCCGCTGCCTATGTTGAAGCCGGGGCAGAGATGATATTTGCCGAGGCGCTGACGACGCTCGACGAGTATCAGGAGTTCACAGACAACATCAAAGCGCCGGTGCTGGCGAACCTGACCGAATTCGGCAAAACGCCGCTGTTTACAACCGAGGAGCTCGCCGACGTGGGCATTCGCTTGACGCTGTATCCACTAACCGCGTTTCGCGCCATGTCGAAGACGGCGCTGGACGTTTATACGGACCTGCGCGAAAAAGGCACCCAGTCTGCCGCTATTGACCGGATGCAAACGCGCACGGAGCTCTATGATGTTCTTGGCTACCAGGCCTACGAGGACAAGCTTGATGCTCTTTTCAAAGAGCAAGGACTGAAGAAATGACAGAAACGAAAAAAACGGGTGGACTGGCCGGCGTGACGGCCGGCAAGACGGCGCTGTGTACGGTCGGCAAAGAAGGTGCGGGCCTGACTTACTGCGGCTATGACATTTATGATCTCGCGGACAATGCGTCATTTGAGGAAGTCGCGCACTTACTGTTGTGTGGGCATCTGCCGACGCAGGCTGAGCTCGATGACTACGTTACGACGATAAAATCGCTGCGCGGACTGCCCGATGCGCTAAAGACCGTTTTGGAAATGATCCCGGCCGGCGCGCATCCGATGGACGTGCTGCGTACGGGCGTATCGTTCCTCGGCAACATCGAGCCAGAGGATGATTTTTCGAATCAACATAAAGTTGCAGATCAGTTGCTGGCCTGCCTGCCGTCGATGATCTTGTATTGGCATCGTTTTCACACCGACGGTGTGCGCATTGAAACGGAAACGGACGATGACACCGTAGCCGGGCACTTCCTGCATATGCTGCACGACGAGGCGCCCTCCGAGCTGCACGAAAAATGTTTGTCGACAACGCTGATTCTGTACGCCGAACACGAATTCAATGCGTCGACTTTCGCGGGACGTGTCATCACCGGCACGCTATCGGACATGCACTCAGCCGTCAGCGGCGCGATCGGCGCACTGCGCGGCCCGCTCCACGGTGGCGCTAACGAAGCGGCGATGGAGCTAATCCAGAAATTCAACTCGCCAGAAGAAGCGACAGCAGGCGTGCACGGCATGCTCGAGCGCAAGGATCTGATCATGGGCTTCGGTCACCGCGTCTACACGACATCGGACCCGCGTAATTCGGTCAACAAGGCGATGTCGAAGGCGCTCGCCGAAGAGAAAGGAGACATGACGCTTTATGAAGTGTCCGAAGCGATCGAAAAAGTCATGTGGGACGAGAAGAAGCTGTTCGCCAATGCCGATTTCTTTGCGGCAAGCGTGTACCACTTCATGGGTGTTCCTACGTACTTGTTTACGCCGATCTTCGTTTGCTCACGTATTACCGGGTGGGCAGCGCACATCATGGAACAGCGTGCCGACAACAAACTGATACGACCCGCCGCCGAGTACGTCGGCCCTGCATTGCAGGAATGGGTTGCCATCGAAGACCGCTAGGGAACACCCTCATGTCCAATATTGATATTCGCTCGGCGAAGCGTCCCGACTGGGACAAAGAACTCGTTGCTATTGCTGATTTTGTCTGTGACGCCGAGATCGACAGTGATCTGGCTTTCGAGACCGCGCATTATTGTCTGATGGACACACTCGCGTGCGGTTTTCAGGCGCTCGACTACCCGGCCTGCACGAAGTTACTCGGCCCGGTCGTACCCGGTGCGGCACTCGCGGGCGGTGCACGCGTCCCCGGTACTTCCTACGAACTTGAGCCGGTCATGGCGGCATTCAACATCGGCGCGATGAATCGATGGCTGGACTTTAACGACACCTGGCTTGCAGCGGAGTGGGGTCACCCGTCAGACAACCTGGGGGGCATCCTTGCTGTTGCCGATTACCTGAGCCGCCAGGCCCGGGCGAATGGTGAACAACCACTCACGATGCGCGATGTGCTCGACGCGATGATCCGCGCCCACGAGATTCAGGGCGTGCTGGCACTCGAGAACAGTTACAACCGCGTCGGCCTCGATCACGTGCTGCTCGTACGTGTTGCGTCGACCGCAGTCGTCACGCGCATGCTTGGCGGTGACAAGGAGCAGGTGCTTAGTGCCCTGTCTCATGCATGGATCGACGGCGGCGCGCTTCGCACCTATCGCCACGCACCAAATACCGGCTCACGCAAAAGCTGGGCGGCCGGCGATGCAACGAGCCGCGCAGTGCGCCTGGCGCTCATCGCCATGACCGGGGAGATGGGTTATCCGTCCGCACTCTCGGCCAAGACCTGGGGTTACTACGATGTGCTCTTCAAGGGGAAACCATTCAGCTTCCAGCGTGGCTACGGCAGCTACGTCATGGAGAATGTGTTGTTCAAGATTTCCTACCCGGCCGAGTTCCACTCGCAGACTGCAGTCGAGGCCGCGATGACACTGCATGAGCAGGTCAAGGATCGCATCGACGACATCGATCGAATTGTTATCGAAACGCAGGAGGCCGGCGTACGCATCATCGACAAGACCGGTCCGCTGGACAACCCGGCCGATCGCGATCATTGCATTCAGTACATGGTGGCGGTGCCGATGATTTTTGGTCGTCTGACGGCTGCCGATTACGAGGACGATGTCGCGCACGACCCGCGCATCGATACATTGCGCGACAAGATGGAAGTGCGCGAGAACGAGCAGTACACGAAAGACTATTTCGATCCCGAAAAGCGCTACATCGGCAATGCCGTGCAGGTGTTCTTCAAGGACGGCAGCAGCACGGACAACATCGCAGTCGACTTCCCGATCGGTCACCGGGAACGCCGCGCCGAGGGCATCCCGGTTCTCAAGCAGAAGTTTGTCGACAGCGTGTCGCCGAAACTTGCAGCGGGGCAGTGGGAGGCGCTAAATGAGCTTTGCGCCGACCGCGACAAACTGGCCGCCACAGCTGTCGACGATTTCATGGCGTTATTGGTTGCCTGAAACCGCAGCGCGAACAACAAGGAGATACCATGCGAATCCTGATCATTACACTTGCCGTTTTCGCACTTGCCCTGCCGGCTATCGCCGACGCTGAACGTAGCGTCGCCAACAATGGCAACCTCGTCATGGAAGACGTGCCGGAGATTCCGGCCGACATTGTCCAGAGTCTTAATCGTTACCAGAATGTTCGTTCGGCTTCGTTCGAGGCCTGGTCGGGCGACGGCGAAAGCCTGTTCATCGACACGAGATTCGGCGACGTTGGCCAGATCCATCGTGTCGACATGCCGATGGGTGCGCGCCACCAGGTTACCTTTTACAACGAGCCCGTCGGGGCGGTTGCTCGCCAGCCGGGGGGCTCGAAACTGGTATTTACTCGCGATGCCGGTGGCAGCGAGTTCTCGCAGATTTTCCTGCTCGACCCGGATGGTGGTGATGCACAGTTGCTTACAGACGGCGAATCGCGCAATGGCGCGATGCTCTGGGATCGCGAGGGCCGGCGGCTCGCCTACCAGAGCACGCGACGCAACGGCGCATCGAACGACATTTGGCTCGCGGACCCGGAAAACCCGGACGACGCCAAAGTTGTCCTCGAGTCGCCCGATGGCAGCTGGTGGGGGCCTGCGGAATTCTCTCAGGCGGGCACCAGGGTGCTCGTGACGAATTACGTCAGTATCACAGACTCCCGTGTGAACCTGCGGGACCTCGATACAGGCAATGTCACGCTTCTGGCCGGTGGCGCCGCTGATCCCAGCGTGAATTTTCCACTGGCGTTCGACGATGACAACGACGGCTTCTGGTTCATCACGGATCGCGCCGGTGAGTTCAGCGTGCTTGCCTGGCAATCCCTCGAAGAGGGCGCCGAGCCAGAGTACATAACCAGGGACGTACCGTGGAACGTGGAAGGCGGCGCCATATCGCATGACCGCCGTCGCGCCGTGTTTACCGTAAATGAAAACGGCCGCACGGCCGTGTACCTGTTTGATCCGCACACGCGCAAGTACCGCCATATCGACAGCATCCCGGTCGGGCTGGTAGGCGGCATTGAATTCAGTCCTGACGACTCCAGGCTCGCGATGACAATCAATACGGCGAACTCGCCCAGCGATACGTATGTTTTAGCGCTGGGCCCCGGCGCACTCGATTACGCGGAACTCGTGCGCTGGACGCAAAGCGAAGTGGGGGGGCTCGACACGACGACATTCATCGAGCCCGAGTTGGTCGAGTTTCCGACCTTCGACGAAGTGGACGGCGCTCCGCGCATGATCCCGGCCTGGATCTACAAGCCACGCGGCAGTGGCCCGTTTCCGGTTGTGGTCTCCATTCATGGAGGACCCGAAAGCCAGGCGCGCCCGTTTTTCTCGAGCACGTACCAGCTATGGCTCGCCAAGCTTGGTGTCGCCGTGCTGGTGCCGAATGTTCGCGGCTCATCGGGCTACGGCAAGACCTACGTGAAGCTCGACAACGGCTTCAAGCGCGAGGACTCGGTAAGGGATATTGGCGCCCTGCTCGACTGGATCGAGACCCAGCCAGATCTCGATCAGGACCGCGTTGCCGTATTCGGAGGCAGCTACGGCGGCTACATGGTGCTTGCGAGCGTGGTCCACTTCAGCGACCGGCTCAGGGCCGCAGTCGATATCGTCGGTATCTCGAGCTTTGTGACGTTTCTCGAGAATACTCAGGACTATCGTCGTGACCTGCGCCGCGTCGAGTACGGTGATGAGCGCGATCCCGAAATGCGCGCCCACCTCGAGAAGATCAGCCCGGTGAACAGCGTGGAGAAAATCAAAGTGCCGCTATTTGTCGCCCAGGGCGAGAACGATCCGCGCGTGCCCGTGACCGAGTCCATCCAGATGGTTGAGGCGCTGCGCCAACAGGGTCAGGCCGTGTGGTACATGAATGCGCTCAATGAGGGTCACGGTTACCGCAAGAAGGAAAATCGCGATATCTACCAGCAGGCCACGGTGTTGTTCCTGAAGACACACCTGCTCAACGAGTGACGCGGACGACGGAGGTAGAGCAGCGGCTGCAGGCACTGCTCGACGAGCTCGAGCGCTGGAACCAAAAGGTCAATCTCACCGCGATTCGCGATCGCGACGAGATGGTTACGGCACATATCGGCGACAGCCTGGTGGCGCAGCCGCTTCTGCGAGGCGGCCGCATCCTGGATGTCGGGACAGGCGCCGGTTTTCCAGGCCTGCCGCTCGCAATTGTTGAGCCACAGCGCGAATTTCACCTCATCGACAGCAATAACAAAAAGATCATGTTCGTCCAGCACATCGCAGGGCTGCTGGGCCTGGACAACGTTACCGCCGTTAAGGCGCGTAGCGAGGACTATGCACCCGGCTATCGCTTTGATACCGTGATCGCCCGGGCCTTGGCCGCATTGCCGAAGCTTGTGGAGATCGCCGGACACCACGTAGGAGAGGACGGGGTGTTTGTAGCGCTCAAAGGGCGCTACCCGGAAGAAGAACTAAAACAATTGCCCAATACGGGGCGCAGCAACGTAATGGAACTCAAAGTGCCGGGACTCGAGGCGGGTTCACGGCACGCCGTGTTACTCACGCGACCGTAGGAGCGGCTTTAGCCGCGAATTAGACAAATGGCACGCATCATTGCAGTAGCGAATCAGAAAGGCGGGGTCGGCAAGACGACGACCTGCGTCAACCTGGCGGCATCGCTGGCCGCGACGCAGCGCCGCGTACTGCTTGTCGATATGGATCCGCAGGGTAATGCGACCATGGGCTGCGGCATTAACAAGATGGAGCTCGAGAATTCGGCCTGCGACGTATTGCTCGGCGAGGCGACGGCAGCGGACACGATCTTGTCGGCGCCCGAAGGCGGTTTCGCCGTGTTGCCAGGTAACGAAGACCTGACACTGGCGGAGGTCAACCTGCTGCAGGAGATTGGCAGGGAGATGAAACTCAGGAAAGCGCTGGCGCCGGTCGCCGGGCTTTACGATTTCATCCTTATTGACTGCCCACCATCAATCAACATGCTGACCGTCAATGCATTGACTGCCGCAGATGGCGTACTGATCCCGATGCAGTGTGAGTACTACGCACTTGAGGGGCTCAGCTCACTGCTCAACACGATCGAGCAGGTCAAAGACTCGGTTAACCCGAAGCTCGAGGTGTTTGGCATCCTGAGGACGATGTTTGATCCGCGCATTAACCTGTCAAACGAAGTTTCGCTGCAGCTGATCAAGCATTTCGACCGCACGGTTTTCCGTACCGTCATCCCGCGCAATATTCGCCTGGCAGAGGCGCCGAGCTTTGGACGCCCCGCGTTATTGCACGACCGCTCGTCACGCGGCGCGATTTCCTATCTTGCTCTTGCGGGCGAGATCCTGCGCAGGGAAGATGCGCGCGAAGGCCGCTTAAGAGCTGTGTAGAAAAGCATCGTAGGAGCGCTGTTGAACTGAGCGGAAAGGCGTCGTAGGAGCGCTGCTCGCAGCGCGACAGCTAAATTATGGAAAGGCGCAAATGACACCAAAGAAACGACTTGGCCGTGGTCTCGACGCACTGCTCAGCAAGCCCGTCTCCGAATCGAGGGCCTTAGGCCATTCAGGCGGTGGTCCGGACAGCGGCGAAGGTTTTCGCAACCTGCCTGTTGAACTGCTGCAACGTGGCCAGTACCAGCCCAGGATCGACATTCGCCAGGACACGCTTGAAGACCTGGCGAAATCGATCAAAGCACAGGGTGTAGTGCAACCGATCGTAGCCCGCCCTATTGCGGGCACGGGCACACAGAAATACGAAATCGTGGTAGGCGAACGCCGCTGGCGTGCAGCGCAGATGGCCGGGCTGCAGGAAATTCCAGCCGTCGTCAAAGAAATTCCCGACGAAGCGGCCATCGCCATGGCGCTCATCGAGAATATCCAGCGCGAGAACCTGAACCCGCTCGAAGAGGCTCGCGCGCTGGACCGGCTTATTCGTGAATTCGACCTGACGCACGCTGAAGCGGCCGAGGCGGTCGGGCGATCGCGCGCCGCCGTCAGCAACATGCTGCGCTTGCAGGACTTGTCGGACAAGGTGCAGCTGATGCTGGAGTCGCGCCAGCTCGAGATGGGCCATGCCCGCGCCCTGCTTGCTATCAGCAACGTAGTGCAGCAACTCGATGCGGCCCGCCAGGTCGTCAAGAAGGGCCTGTCGGTCCGCGAAACCGAGCGCCTGGTACGCAGCATGCTCGACAAGAGCGGCACTAAAAAGGCGATGAAGCCGGCCGATTCCGGTAACGCCGACATCCGGCGGCTCGAAATTGAGGTTTCAGAGAAGATCGGCGCGAAGGTGCGCGTCAATCACACGAAAAAAGGATCAGGCAAGGTAGTTATCAGCTACAACAGTCTCGACGAGCTCGACGGCATCCTGAAACACATCAAGTGACATCGGGCAGCCGCCGGCGGGATTTTCGTCGCCGTAAGTAAAGCGCAGCGTAGCGAGCCATGAAGGCGAGGAATATGCCGTTGGCGGTTGCTATGCCACCTGGTCAGTGCTCCCGGGGCCGTAGACCCTGCGCAGGAGCTTCGGCATCACGGCCTCGGAAATCAGGAAGCCCTGCATTTTGTCGCAATTTATCGTTTTCAGGAGCTCGAAGGTCCTTGGGTCTTCGATGCCTTCGGCGCAGACCGTCATGCCGAGGTTATGTGCGAGTCCAATAATTGCAGCGAGCACTTTCATCCTGACCGGGTCGTTCTGCGCCCGCTTAAGTGCAGAAGCGTGAATTTTGATCTCATCGAATGGTAGCTGATCGAGCGCACCCAATGATGCGGCGGCCACACGGAAGTCGTCTAGGCACAGGCGAAAACCCTTTTCTCGCAAAGCCCTCAGGGTCTGTAGGTGAGGCGCATCCGGGTCGCTAAGTTCCTGTTCCGCGACTTCGAACGTAAAGCTGGAGTTGTCCAGCCCATACTTGCCAACCAGGGCCGCGAATCTGTCCGGGGTCTTGAAGTCGTTCAGCTGGCTGGGCGCCAGGTTGACGCAGGCACGGAAGTCGAGCCCCATGTTCTTCCATCGGACGAGCTGGGCGGCAACCTCATGCAGAACGAGTTCGGTCAGCTGGCCCATGAGCCCGAACTCCTCGATCTCGGGCAGAAACTCCAGTGGGCCTAGGAGGCCATGCTTTGGGTGGCGCCAACGTATGAGCGCCTCTGCTTCCCGGGTTTGCCACTGTTTGCTGGAGCTGCGCTCGACTTTTGGCTGGTATTTGACGATGAACTGGCGCTCCCGGATAGCTTCATCCAGGTCCTCTCGGGACAGCCTCAGCATTCGGCTCCGGCAAGCCCGGGCCGCAGCACTCAGGGCATCGAAATCAAATTGCGTGTGAATCCATTCAAGGTTCTCCAGTTTGGTCAGTTGCTCGAAGGCGCTGATCTTGGCGCTATCCTTGAGACTGTGCCTGTCAGCCGCAACGATGACGCCGAACTGGGCATTGCTCTCGGCATCACGCAGGGTAGCAATAACCCCCTCGGACACATCCGTCTCAGCCAGCAAGACAATGCGGCGCATACGACCGCCCATGAGCTCAGCCAGCGTCGCCGTGCTGGCAAAGACCGTCAGCGTCAGGCTCAGCTCCCGGACGACGTCTTTGACCGTCTGGGCGCGTTTCGATGATTCGTTGGCGATAAGTAGCATTTGGGCTCCTGAATGCCCCCTTTTATACCGCCGATTTCGGCCCTCATATGTGCGTTAAGTCGCATTGCCAAAAATCGCAGTAAATACCGGGAAAAACAGGGCAAAACAGCGCCAAAGAAACGCTGAATTCGGCGCCCGCATCGGTTGCTATGGCGGGGGTCCGACACTATAATGCGCACGCTTACTACAGGCCCGCCTGGAACCGAAATCAAGACAAGCGCCACAACCCGCCGGATACCCCGATGGACGTGGCGTTTTTAGTGCCGGAGGCAAGTAA
>Ga0164320_10000229_pt1 | contig 17147 bp, 11 predicted proteins | sample GuaBasSediGuay11_FD_113736 | JGI IMG/M metagenome (GOLD analysis project Ga0164320, IMG submission 113736) | Subseafloor sediment microbial communities from Guaymas Basin, Gulf of California, Mexico - Guay11, Core 4567-28, 0-3 cm | ecosystem: Environmental > Aquatic > Marine > Hydrothermal...
CCTGCCGCTGCATCTCGGTGATGGCTTCATCGAGGTCGCTATTAATCTCGTCGCCGTCCAGAGCGTGCTGTTCCGGAATCGGTACCGCGACCACCATGCCGCCATCCAGGCCAATACCCCACTTCGTTCGAAGGGCTTCGGCGACTTCGGCCGCCGCATCAACACGGAAGTCGACGGCGAAGCCACTGCTGCGTGAGTAAAACGCCGGCAAAGTATCGGTTTCAAAACCTACCACCGGCACACCTTTGGTTTCGAGAAATTCGCGGGTGCGACTGATATCGAGTATCGACTTAACGCCTGCACATACGACAGCGACATTGGTACGGGCGAGTTCTTCCAGATCTGCCGAGATATCGAGAGTGTCTTCAACACCACGATGTACGCCACCGATTCCGCCCGTTGCGAAGACGCGAATACCGGCCATAGCGGCAATGATCATTGTGGCAGCGACAGTCGTCGCGCCGTCTTGCTTGCGCGTGATGATAAATGGCAAGTCACGGCGACTGCACTTCACAACTTCTGAACCGCGCTCTCCCAGGTGCTGTATCTCGTCCTGCGACAATCCTGCTTTCAGGTGGCCATCGAGAATTGCGATCGTGGCGGGCGTGGCACCGCCATCACGAATTACTGCTTCAACCGCGGTGGCGGTCTCGACGTTTCTTGGGTACGGCATGCCATGACTGATGATGGTCGATTCCAGTGCGACAACAGGATTGCCGGCGGCGAGCGCCGTAGCAACTTCGGGTGCGATATCGAGATAGTCGCTGGGCTTAATCGTCACGATGCGTCTCCATCGATTGGTTAACGGCGGCAAGGGACAGGGCAGGGCTACTAGTCGCCTTGTGTGACAAGGTGATGTCAGCTGCTGCCAATGCGAATTGCACAGATTCCTGCAAAGACCAATCCTGCAGCCACGCGTAGGCGAGCCCGGCGAGAAATGCGTCGCCTGCACCGCCTGCATTGTGAATTTGTCGCTGCTCGCGATTGAGTTCTTGCACGCCCTGTGATTTGTCTGCGCTGTAGAACACACCTTGCTCACCGCGAGTTACAAATACTCGCTCGACACCTTCGCCATGCAGTTGATCGGCGATTCTTCGTAACTGTGATTCCGTGTCGGCTTCGAGACCCGTGAGTGCCTCGACTTCGATGGTGCTGGTTTTCAATGTGTGAAAGGCATGCAAATACGGTTTGAGTCGCGGCGCTTTGATGGTCGAGACTGTGTCGGCGAAAATAGGCACGTTGGTCAGCGATTCAATCAGCCAGGCGAGGGCATCGTCAGAGAGATTGCAGTCGAGAATTGTGAGTGACGACTGTGTGAGCATTGCTTGCTGTGTTTGCAGTAACTCTGCATTCAATTTATCAATGATGCTCATGTCGTTGATGCCGACCAGCATGTCACCACCATCGTCGAGCACGGACAGGTAGGTCGAGGTCGCCGAGTTTGCGATCTCGTGCACGTATTGCATGTTAATACCGGCATCGCGAGACAGACGCATCAGCAGCTGTCCATGATGATCGTTGCCAATGGTGGAGATCAAACGGCAGTCGATGCCGAGCCGCGCCAGGTTCTCGGCAACATTACGGGCAACGCCGCCGGCTGACATGTGCACGCTGCCTGGGTTCGAGTCGTTGCGCCGTAGTGATTGATGAGACTTACCGTGGATGTCGATGTTGGCACCGCCAATGGCGGTGACGAAGGGCGCATCGCTGAGAACGTAACCGCGGCCTTTGATCAAGCCCTTGTTGGTGAGGTTCATGATGTGCCCGGCGACCGCCGAACGGCTCATGCCGAGCGCAGTTGCAATCGCCTGTTGCGGCAGCATCGGATCGCTCCGAATCAGGGCGAGGACTTGTTGTTCACGGCTGGCCATTGCAAACAAATGTTAGATAAAAGAACACTTGTTTGCAATAGAGGGGTTACCTGGCTATATGCCGTAATAATTCGGCGCTTTAGAAGGTCGTGATTGTATGGATATGAAGATTGGTGCCACCATATGTGCGCTGTTACTCACCGCATGCGATAACCAATCCGAAATTCTCCCGGCCGATGAGCCAGCTCTTTTAGATCGTGTAGATTCCTGTGATTTACGGAAAGTGTTCGGCACATGCGTCGTATATGATTTAAGTGAAATGGGAAATTGGTACGTGGAGTATGTAGAGCGAGCCTGTCCAAGAAATAGGCGAGGCGATATTTTTGGAGAGTATAAAAAGAGTTTTATTTGCCCACCTGAGAACAGAATTGCTCGTTGCGAAGGAATCGTTGAGGACCCATCTGAGCGCTACGAATATGACAAGCATTATTACGCAGGTACGGCGGAGCACTTCTCTTGGAGACCAGCGGATGTTCAAGTGACCTGTGAACATGTATCGGGGCATTTTGTTGCAGAAAATCAATTTACAGGATTGTTTTCATTAGTCACAGAGTCCGATTGCTATGCTGAGGTTGAATTCCTGGCAGATGGAAAGGGGGAGTTACGCGATATATGCAGCGCCGAAAGCGCTTCCGCCAAGTTAAGTGTCATACGAACTGAATTTTCCTGGTATCAACAAGCTGGAAAAATAATTGTCAGTCTTCCAAATTCAAAGATGACCTTTGAGTACCGAGCTAGTCTGTCTTGCAGTGATTTCGGTTATACGGGACATTCACCAGGTGTTGTAAATGAAGGCATGAGCTATTTTAAGGTGCCTCTTGATTGCAAATAAGATGCGGCAGTCATTGAGCAAGTCTATTTCCAGCCGTACTCGGCGAGCAGAGGGCGGTGTCTGCCGGTTCTTGCGGATGTGTCGTTCTCAAGTTCGAGCGTCTGCAGTGCCTCCGGTGTCAGGCTTTCGCTGTTCAGGATGAAACCCGAGAGTACTTGGACAGATTCCGCGCAGTAGAACTGAAAATCGAGTCTACCGTTCGGGAATGGCATGCCGCGGCCGTCCCACGTCCAGTTTGCGTCACTTTCGGGGTGGTAGAGCTCCGCGGCGCTCAGGCCGTCGGGACAAGTGCTGTAGGGCTCACTCAGGATTCGTGCCGCCGCCGTACCATTCACAAGGTTGAAGTCCCCGGCGATAACCACGCTATCTACTGTTGTGCGCTCAAGAACTTGCTCGATGCTCCGCCTGATCTCGCGTGCCTCAACCTGCCGCCGGTACTCCGGCCAGCTGTCGGGGCCATCGCCACAGCACTGCAAATCAACGATTACCGTTAGCAGGCGCTTGCCGTCGATAACAACGATAGCCGCGTTTACAGGGATGCCGTGATCCATGCTGAAGTCGGAGTACGACCGATGCTCGTCCGACATATTGGCTTGAATGTAGCGTTTGTCGGCGTCGGGATAGGGAACCATCTCCGAGAATTCCGGCAGTGCTTCCAGTGGCGCGCGACTGGCGATCACGTCACGTTGTCGTCCGCCACTGGCGCCGACACTCACGTACCAGAGCTCATCGTCACCGGGGTGCAGATCCGCGAGAGCCGCATGTAGCTCTTTGATATCGGCTGACGGCGACACCTCGTCGAGAAGTACAATGTCAGGGTCGGCCCATCGCAACAGGGACTGAAATTCTTGCGGCTCAGCCGCAAACGCATCGCCAGTTATATTCCAGGAGAGTATTCGGATGGATGCGCCGCCAGCCGGGCCCTCATCCGCCAGAGCCGATGCGCTCACGAAAGCGAACATCAATATTATCCAGCAAGGTTTTGTGACTGTCCGCATCAGGGCATTCTACCTGTTGGTAGAATTGCTTTCGATCGTTCTCAACGTACAATCGACCGATATTCTTGGCGTCAGCCATGGGGGGTAGTAATTGAGCTTTTTTGACGAACTAAAGCGCCGCAATGTATTTCGCGTGGGCATTGCCTACCTGATTGGTGGATGGCTTGTGATTCAGGTCGCCGATATTGTGCTGGAAAATATCGGTGCCCCCGCGTGGGTCATGAAGGCGATCATGCTGATCACGGGCCTGGGGTTCATCATCGCGCTGTTCTTCGCCTGGGCTTTCGAGGCGACGCCGGAAGGCATTAAGCGCGAGTCCGATGTCGACCGTTCCAGGTCCATCACTCCTATTACCGGCCGCAGACTCGATCGTTCCATTCTTGTCTTGCTCGTCGTTGCCTTGGCCTATTTCGTGTGGGAATCCCGTATTTCGAGTCGAGCGCCGGCTGCTGTGTCGGCGGATGCGTCTGTCGCGGTACTCGCCTTTAAGAACATGAGCCCCGACCCCGAGAATGCCTTTTTTGCGGAGGGTATATCGGAGGAGATCCTGAATGTACTGGCGGCCGTGGACGGCCTGCGCGTCGCCTCACGAACATCCGCCTTCTCCTTTGCCAATTCTGACACGCCTATTCCGGAGATCGCCTCGCAACTGGACGTTGCACACGTGCTCGAGGGCTCGGTGCGCAAGCAGGGCATGCGGGTACGGATAACCGCACAGTTGATCGATGCCAGCAATGATGCACACCTGTGGTCAGAGATCTACGACCGGGACCTCGACGATATCTTTGCCGTGCAGGAGGAAATTGCCGTCGCCATATCCGCTGCGTTGATGGGTGCGCTAGGGATGGAGCAGGTTGCCGTTGCCGCGCCGACGAACGACATGGCCGCCTACGAACTGTATCTGCGCGGACGGCAGCAGTTTTACGCACGTGGTTTTGGTCCACTTGCGGCGTCGATCGCGGATCTGGAATCAGCCGTGGCTCGAGATCCGGAGTTTGCCGAAGCCTGGTCCTTCCTCGCGGCAAGCCTCTCGACAATCCCGGGGTATAAAGAGATGAACGGAGCCGAAGCTGCGGATTATTTTCGAAGGTCCGAAGCGGCCGCCGAGCGGGCACTGGAGCTGGATCCGACACAGGCATTAGCAGTTGCGGTTCACGGTCAGAACGCAGCAACAACTGACCGAGTCAGGAAGTTGGAGTTGCTTGATCGAGCGATCGAGATGGCCCCAGACGATGCCGGTCTCCTGATGTGGGCGGGCAATGAACGTTTTACGGCGGGAGCCTATCTGGATGAGACTCTACCGTTGCTGGAGCGCGCTTACCGGCTTGATCCTCTTTCCGGTATCAACAACGGTGTGCTTGGCATCGCGTATCTGGCAGCAGGCCAACGCGAACTTGGCTACCGGCATATACGCAGAGCAAGTGAGCTCGGTTGGCCACATGGGACAACGAGCATGGCACTGGATTTGCATTTTCGCGGCGAGGTTGATGCGGCTATCGAAGCAGATCGGGCATTTTGGCCGGCCGATGAAGCAAGCTGGACTGATGATCTAAGGTCGGCGTGGGACATCGAGAATCGTGTCTTGCGAGGCGAGATTACCTCGGATGAGATGGCCGAATTGGCTGCGAGCGTCGGTACTGATGATGACACAATTGGCTGGGGCGTTTTCTACTACCACGTTCTTGGTGATTACGATCGCATGTTCGATGCCTGGCTGGCGATTGAATCGGACTACGAGTTTCTTTTCCGTGAGATTTACATTCCCGGTGGTCGAGCCGCAATGGAACACCCACGCATGATCGACGTTGCCGAGAAACAATTGTTATTCCCGGTGTGGGAAAGCAAAGGCTATCCGTTCGGCTGCGAAAGGGTGCAAGACGAGATCGGCGATCATCTGAGTTGCCCGACCTGGCCTGAGTAGGTTTCCGGGAACCATCACGCGGGGCGCCGTGAATCTACTCGAAAAAGCACAACTTCTTGTACACATCCTTCGCTGGCGATTGACCTGGGATCGTCGCGATACTGCGTATCTGCCGCCGGAGCCGTTACCGGATAAGTTTCGGTCAGCGCGTGCGGCCGCGGATATGATTGCCGATGGTGCCTGCGTTATTTCCTGCGGAATTTCGGGCAACGCTCGTTGCTCGATCTTATTCTGGGCCCTGCGCGAGCGCTTTGAACAAAGCGGCTATCCGCAAGGACTCACCTGGATTTCAGTCGGTGGACAAGGTGGGCGTGGTCGCGCACCCGGCACGGTGGAAGAAGTCGGGCTGGACGGTCTTGTCACACGGTACATCGCCGGGCATACCGAAACAGCAAAGTCGCTGCTGCGTCTCGCCGACGCGGGGCAGCTGGAGCTACACACCCTGCCACAAGGTGAAATGATTCAGGTCATCGAGGCGCAGGGGCGTGGCGAGCAATCGGTGTGTAGTCGTACCGGAATTGGATCGTTTCTGGACCCTCGTGTCGGTCGTGGCTCGCCGGTAACGCCGAACGCGACGATGCAGTTGGCACAAGCAGACGGCGATGAAATCGTCTATAGCATGCCAGCAATTGATGTTGCGTTGTTTAGTGCACCGTATGCGGATCGTGACGGCAACATCTACTTTCGCGACGCGGCGACCATTACCGAGAACGTCGAATCGGCCCGCGCAGCACGGCGCAACGGTGGGCTCGTAATCGTGGCAGTTTCTGACCTGATTGATTACGACGAACCCTCGATTGGGCTGGCGGCCGACGAGGTTGATGTGGTCGTCATTAATCCACGTAATGAGCAGACCGGGTCCGTTGCCCAACGCAGGCACTGGCACATGTTTACGGCTGGCGCCAAGGTCGATGTGCACGAGGCTGCTGCGCGACTCGGGTTTATCAACAAAACGCTGGGGATTACGCCACGCCGTAGCCCACTCGATTACGCGCTGGCACGGCTTGGCGCAACAGTTTTTACTGAACACGTAGCGCCCGGTGCGACGGTCAATATTGGTGTGGGCCTGGCAGAGGAGGTCTGCCGCGAGCTCTACTCAAGTCGTGTTCAGAAGGGCATAACGTTTACGACTGAGTCCGGACCGTATGGTGGATTACCGGCATCGGGCATATTCTTCGGTGCGGCAATCAATCCGCTACGTCTTGAATCTTCGGCGTGGATGTTTGCTCATTATCGCGAGCATCTTGACGTAGCCATGCTCGGTTTCCTGCAGCTCGACTCGGCCGGTAATATCAATCTCTCCAATCGCGGACCAAGGATGCTGGACTACGTCGGCCCGGGTGGTGCGCCGAGCATCATCGAAGCAGCCAACACAGTGCTGTTCATCGGTAAGTGGATGCAGGGCGCCAAAGTCGGTATTGACGGTGAGCGGCTACGCCTCGACCAGGCCGGCGAACCGAAACTGGTCGAACAGGTCGACGAAATAACCTTCAACGGTGCTGTTGGTCTGGCACGTGGCAAGAGAGTTTTCTATGTTACCGATCTCGCCGTGCTGGAACTCACCGATGCCGGGCTGACATTACGCGCCGTTATGCCTGGAATCGACATCGAACGTGACTTGCTCGCCAACAGCAACGCCCGAATCATCATACCGGACGATCCGGCACCGCAATCGGTACCGGCATCCATCGTGACTGGAAAGGGTTATCATCTCGACTGGGCGGAGGACAGCATATGAACGGCGGTGAACGCATTGCACGTGTGTTGCGAACCCACGGCGTGGAGTTTCTCTTCACACTGTGCGGCGGGCACATATCGCCGATTCTCAAAGGCGCCAAAGATGCGGGAATTCGTGTCGTCGACGTACGTCACGAGGCCACAGCCGTTTTCGCTGCTGATGCGGTCGCACGGCTCAGCGGCGTGCCGGGAGTTGCCGCGGTAACCGCCGGCCCGGGCGCCACAAACACAATAACGGCCGTGAAGAACGCACAGCTTGCACAGTCACCCGTGGTGTTGCTGGGTGGTGCTGCCGCGACCGTATTGAAAGGCCGTGGCGCACTGCAAGACATCGATCAAATGGCGTTATTCAAGCCACACGTGAAGTGGGCAAAGGCTGTCACGCGTGTGTGCGACCTGGCACCGACGCTAAGCCAGGCGTTCCATATTGCTCGAAGCGGCGTTCCCGGCCCGGTATTCGTGGAATGCCCGGTCGATCTTCTTTACGACGAAGCTGTCATACGTGAGTGGTACGCGGCTAGTACACCGAAGGGCAGTTCTTTGCCTGACCGGGCAGTACGTGCTTATCTTAATTATAAGGCGCGCCGCATATTCTCGGCCGCAGATGATGCGGCCGATGAGACTGTCATCGAGGTTGCAGCGCTGTCTCCCTCGCCTGACGTTATCGCGCGCGCAGCCAAACGCATCGCCAAAGCCGAGCGACCGCTGCTCGTCGTCGGCAGCCAGGCGCTTGTCGATGCCAGCCAGGCCAAGGCCGTTGCGGCGGCGATCGAACAATTAGGTATTCCGGTCTACCTGTCGGGCATGGCACGCGGGCTCATGGGCGTTTCTCATGCCTTGCACCGTCGGCATCAGCGGCGCAAAGCGCTGCGCGATGCCGACCTTGTCTTGCTGGCCGGCGTGCCGTCCGACTTCAGGCTGGACTATGGGCGAAATGTCCGGCGCAGCGCATGTTTGATATCGGCGAACCGCAGTCCCGTCGACCTCAAACGCAATCGCCGACCCGATATCGGCTCGCTCGGCGACGCCGGTCTGTGCCGGCTGGGGCTGGCCGGCGTACTTGACGCGGATAGCAGCGGACGCTGGCAGGAGTGGCAGGCAACACTGCTCACACGCGATACCGAACGCGAAGCCGAAATCGATACCAATGCATCAAGGTCCGGCGAGTTCATCAATCCAGTCACGCTGTGTAGAAGCATTGATGCCCAGTTGCCAGACAACAGTGTCATCGTCGCCGACGGCGGCGATTTTGTCGGCACTGCGTCGTACATCGTGAAACCGCGAAAACCGCTGAGTTGGTTGGATCCAGGCGTTTTCGGCACACTGGGTTGTGGTGCGGGATTCGCACTTGGCGCAAGTCTGTGTCGTCCGGAAAGTGAGATTTTCGTCGTGTTCGGCGACGGCTCTGTCGGCTACGCGCTCGCCGAGTTCGATACCTTTGTGCGGCACAACATTCCGGTCATTGCGGTTGTCGGGAATGATGCGGGCTGGTCGCAGATCGCGCGCGAGCAGGTCAAGATGCTCAAGGACGATGTCGGTACTGTGCTGGCACGCAGCGATTATCACAAGGTCGCTGCGGCGCTGGGCGGGCACGGTATATTGCTAAAAGATGCAGACCAGACTGTGGCCTCCTTGCAGGAGGCGCGGGACGCCGCCGCTGATGGCGTACCGGTACTGGTAAATGCCTGGCTGGATAAAACAGATTTTCGCGAAGGTTCACTATCGATGTAGGGTGTAAACTTGTCGTCAAGATTTCTACCTGGGGTCCAATTCCATGGTTGCTAATAGCGAAATTGCCCAATCACCCGATGCAGTTCTCATCGAGCGTCTGCATCGCGTCTTCGAGGCACAGCAAAAGTCCTTTCTCGAGGATGGCGATCCCGATCTAAAAACGCGTGTAGATCGCATCGAGCGTGTTATCGCAATGACGCTCAAGAATGCGGATCGATTTACCGAGGCTACGCATGCCGACTACGGAGCACGCGACCCGGAACTCGGCAAGGCTCTTGACGTCGTTAGTTTGATCGATGGACTCAAAGCCGATCGCAAGGCGACCGCCGGATTCATGCGCGGCGAGCGCCGGGCGTCGTCGTTCCCGCTTGGGCTACTGGGCGGTAGATCGAGAGTTCACTACGAGCCGCTTGGCGTGATCGGCAATATTTCACCCTGGAACTTCCCGATCCAGTTGTCGTTGTCGATGCTTGGCGCAGCTATTGGTGCTGGCAACCGGGTGATCATTAAACCGTCGGACCAGACACCGCTGACGTCGACGGCGATCGCCGAGGCGATTGGCGAGTATTTTGACGATACCGAACTCGCGGCATTCGCCGGTGGCCTCGATCTTGCTGTTGAGTTTCCAAAACTACCGTTTGACCACCTGATGTTTACAGGATCGCCTGCGCTAGCGAAGATCGTGTGCGCCGAAGCCGCGAAGAACCTGACGCCGGTAACACTCGAGCTCGGTGGCAAGACTCCGGTGATCGTGAGCCGCACGGCCGACATGGCCGAGGCGGCGCGTCGCATCATGTGGGGCAAGTGCCTGAACGGCGGACAGGTGTGTCTTGCGCCCGACTTTGGATTTATCCCTGCAGGCAGCGAATCGGCGTTCATCGAAGCGGCCAGTAAAGTTGTAAGCGAGATGTTTCCGACGATGGTCAACAACGACCAGTACGTTAATTTTGTTAACGAGCGACACTACCAGCGCGTCATGGGCTACCTCGACGATGCTCGAGCAAAAGGCGCGCAGGTCATCACGGTTAATCCCGCCGACGAAGACTTTCCCGCGGCCGCTCGTAAGATGCCGATTACGTTTGTACTGAACGTCACTGACGACATGATCATCAATCGGGATGAGATCTTTGGACCCGTGTTCCTGATCCGGACGTACACGGACTTTGCCGAGGCTATCGACTACATCAGTTCACGGCCAAAACCCCTGGCACTGTATTACTTCGGTGAGGACGATAACGAGTGGCGGGCGGTGCTGGCGAAGACGTCGTCAGGTGGCACAGTGCGCAACGACGTCGTGGTACACATTATGCAGCATAAGCTGCCGTTCGGTGGCGTCGGCAACTCCGGTACCGGGCGCTATCACGGCATTGAGGGCTTCAGACGTTTCTCTAACCCCCGTAGCGTTTATGAGCAGAGCAACATTGCTGCGAAGGCCATCCGGTTGGCATTGAACTTTCCGATGAAAGACCTGCACAGCAAGGTAATCAAAGCCAAGTTACGTTGATTACTCGCAGACGACAGTTCGTTCACGTACACACCGAATGCGAGTTACTGAGCCGCCCGTAGCGACAGACACTCGGCGTCGGCCTGATGTGCTTCGCGCAAAAAGCGTAGCGCAGTGGGGTTCAGTTCGTCGCCGTATTCGTCCAGTGTGGTTTGCATCAGAGCTGTGCTTTCTGCCTGGCACATCGGCGTCAGCAAACTCTGCGTGTAGCTGGACAGGAAGTAAGTATCAGCGTCACGACTCATCTGCGGTAACGCTCCAAGGATCTTCACTAGCAAGTCGAGCTGTAAATCCGTTTGTGTGGCGGGAAATAGTGCACCCATAACGGCGCGTTGCCGGGCGAGATTGTTCAACGAGTGCGGGTTCTGCAGCTCATCAACCCAAAATGCCTTATTTGCGGCAGATGGCGCCGCCGCTCTCGCCGACAATACGCTGCGTTCGCCGAAGTTAGACGGATCGCGCTTTATTTCGGCGTCAAGCAACGCCTCAATATCGGCCGCATTATGACGACTGAGTATGGCCAGCAGCTGCCAGCGAATCTCGGGAGACATCTCGATGCCTTCGATTTCTGCTTTGCCGTCGAGCAAGGCCCTCGCGGTGCCAAGCCCCGCGTCACTCGAAACGACCCTGAGAAACAGGTTGAACCACATGAATTTGAGGTCCTGTGTTTCCGCGAAATGAGCACGGCGCAGGGCAAGTTCCTCTACGTCATCGAGCAGGCGGGGTAGCACTCTGTTCGTTTCCGGTCTCAGCCGCTGCATCCTGTTTATGGAGTATGCAAGCGATGACGTGATTTGCTCGAGGACGCGCAGGTTTTGTTCGGTATCAGCGAGCTTCAATGCGAGGCGCGTGTAGTCGGCGATGGGCATGTCCCCGGCCATCGCCTTGTCGAATATCGCCGCCAGAAACATTGATCGCGACAGCGGATCGGCGACGTCGGCAAGATGTTCGCTGAGTACTGCTTCGTCGTCGTCACTCAGAACAATCTTCGCATAACCCCAGTCGTTGTGATTGGGGTTGACGATGACAGGGCAGGGCTGCCCGTCGGGCACATCTACGTTTAGACGTTCGTCATCAACCTGGATAGAAATCGTATCGGCGACGGTGAGACCACCATTCGCGTTGAAGTTGTACAACGCAACATCAACCTTATGCGTCCGAATGTGTGGATGATCCTCGGGTGCCGACTGGGTGATGGCGAGCGACTGAAGCACCTCATCGGCACATTCAGTTTTCACCGAGAGCGTATTGAAGCCGGGTTTCATCAACCATTCGTCCGACCATGCACTGAGGTCCATGCCAGCGCTTTTACCCTGGTGCCCAATAAAATCTGCAAGTTCGGTTGTGCCGTAGGCGTTTTCTTTCAAATACGCCGAAACGCCCAGGCGATAATTCTCCTCGCCAACCAGGTGCTGCAATTGCTTCAGCACCGAAGCGCCTTTGTCGTACGTAATGGCGTCAAACAGATTTGAAAACTCATCCGTACTCGCAACGGACATCTCGATCGGATGTGTCGTGATGCGGCTGTCGCGGTGGTACGCATCTTGTTTGCCATCGATGAAAAAGCCGTGCCGCTTGTCGGTAAATTCTGTTGTCTCGGCCTGGGCCATGGTCGCCATTTGCGTGGCAAAGCTCTCGTTCAGCCACATGCCGTTCCACCAGTCGTGCGTGACAAGGTCGCCAAACCACATGTGCGCCAGTTCATGGAGGATGGTGCCCGCTCTGCGTTCGCGTTGTGCACGGTCACTCTGCTGGCGTTGCATATAACTCTCGGAGAAAGTCACCGCCGCCGCATTTTCCATGCCGCCAATATTGAATTCTGGCACGATCAGTTGATCGTATTTTTGGAACGGGTAGGGGATGTCGAAATACTGGCTGTAGAACTCCATGCCCCCCTGCGTGAGTTCGAACCACTCGTCGACCGCGACATACTCGGCCAGGGACTGTCGCGCCATAAGGCGCAGTGGTACATCGCCGGAATCGTCATGCCAAACCTTGTACGGCCCGGCATGCAAAGAAAAAATGTAGGTCGACAGCTTTGGAGTCTTTGCAAAGGTCCAGAGCATGGCATTGTTATCGGTAGCCTCGGCGCTTCCAGGCATGGCTGAAACCACGATCCAGTCGTCAGGCGCGAGCACATTAAGCGAAAAATTTGCTTTGAGGCTGGGCTGGTCGAAGGAGGGCAGGAGTCGGTTTGCATAGTAGGGCCAGAGGTACGAGTGCAAGTACGTTCGGCCATCTTCCGGATCGACAAAGTGATGCAGGCCGGTTCCGTCCATTCCAAAGGGGTGGCTGTAGGTGGCCTGGATGGTGTTGGGCCCGAGCTGCAGTTGCTCAGCAGGGACGGTGATGTAGTAGCCGTTATAATCGGCAGCAACCGAAACACCATTGACTTGCAACATGCTCACGACACCACCCGTGAAATCGACCGTCAGATCGGCAGACGCATCAGACAGGTCGAAACGTATTGTCACATCACCAAGGAACTCGTCCTCGCTGGAGGCGATATCGATGTAAGTGTTGTACGCGACGTTCGAGATCCTCGCCTTTCGCGCGTCGGCTGTATCTCGATCAAGTGCATCGACGGCGGCTCGTGCGTTATCGTCTACGGGCCGGAGCGGCGTCTGCTGGCAGGAGGTTATGAGAAACAGGGCTGACAGCACCGCCAGAGTGACCAGAAAATCTGAATTCAAATTCACGCGGTGTTGCTACCCAACCAATTCGCCGACCGCGCGGTATGCCTGCCCGACAGCCGAGGTAATAAGCGCTGACGCGCCAGCATCGGAGTTCGCGATCGCAATTCGACCACGCGGCTTACGGGCTCGAACGTGCGGAAAACGTTCATCGTTCCATCTGTCATAGTACGGATCTTCTGTTCCATTGTAGCTGTACGAGTAACCATGTGCCCATCGATTCACTGAAATGCCCGCGATGTCCCGGGCCGGGTCGAAACCGCCGCCAGCAAGGGTGTCTGAAAGTTGCTGTCGAATATTTCGCTCAATAGTCTCGAACGAGGTCGCGAGCATTTCGCGCCTGCCTAGCTGATATTGTTCGCGCTCGCTGAAGCCCTTATTGGGCTGATGCCAAAATCGCTCCATGTGAACCGTAATCGGATCCCCGGAGTCGTCGGCAAAATGGTATTCGCCGAGACTGACGGGGAAGTCCAGCATTGCGTTAACGTGATAGCCGCCTGGCGCAACAAAAGCGCCTATTCCCAGCTTTTTCCAGGCGTGCCAATTACGCAAAGCCACTGTCGTATAGAACATGGGTGTCCTGATCTGCCAGGCAAGCGCTTCGCGTTGTGATGCGGGCAATTCGGGACAGATTGATGGGACCATCGCGTTGTAGCACGCGAGAACACAGTGCCTGGCTTGTACGCGGGCAGCGCGTCCATTCTGCACATAGCTCACGTTGACCTGTTTCGCTGTCTGCGGTCCGCCATCATTTTCAACATGCACAACGGTGCTGCTGAGGCGCAGCCGTACGGCCGCGTCCGCACTATCAAGCTTGTCGTAATCGAAACGTGCCGTAACGATATCTTCCATCGTAGATCCTGGTGCGACCCCGGGGATCATGGATCGGACTAACAGGCGCGCGATGGATGCGAGCCCATCCGGGAAATGATGAATATACGGCTCATCGTCCTCAAACTCGGGAATGCCTATCGCGTTTCGGCCAGGCAGGCCCATGTAAAAGATTGCGTCGTCGGCGGTGGATTTTTCGATGCCAACGCCGGAATCGGTAGAAAGATTCTGTAACACGGCAAACACTTCGGGTTCTGTAACGCCGAGGTGCTTACTCAAGAATTCACGGTAAGTGATGCTGTACAGATAATCTTCTCTTTCATCGAGCGGAATATCCGCTAACCGATTCTCCGTAGTGGTGAGCAATTGCAGCATCTCGGCACGAGCGGCATCCGATATCGGCATTTGTTCAACCGCTTCGGCCGCAGACAGGTTAGAGGGGACGACTGGCAGGTAGTATCCGAGCGATCCAAGATCGTAATTTACGAGTCGGTCTGTTCCCCAATTTTGCTTATCAAAAAATACGCCCGCGGCGAGACCGTGCCGCCTGTAAAAGTCCTGGTCGTAGGCCGAATCAAACTTCGACAATTCCACACCAAGATCGCGCAACAAGGTCTTCGTCGGCCTGTTGTAGTCGGATGGTTCTTCCAACGACTGGCTGCCGCCGTATCCGATCAGCGTCTTCCCATCGACGTCAAATTCATTGCGCGTGGCGTGTCCACCGAAATCGTCGTGATTGTCGAGAATCAGGATGCGGGCGTCTGGCTTCGATTTGAGATAGAAATGGGCCGCCGCGAGACCGCTGATTCCCGCCCCCACGACCACCAGGTCGTAGATACCGGCATCGGGTTCTGAAAATGGCCCCCAATCTACTTTGCCTTCGAGGGCTGCCTGATGAGCAACGTCAAACGAGCCAGGGTGATCGCCGCGCATTCCGGTAAGTGCCGGCGGATAAACGCCAGTTCTCTCCATCGCGAGCATGTCGTCGGCAAAGGCCTGTCCCGGAACAAACGATGCTGCCGCAGCGGCACCAAAGCCGTGCAAGAGGTCCCGGCGAGAGATAGACCTGTCCATGCCAAGTTTGCGATCTTTGGATTTCATGGGCTGAATAGTAGCAGCAAGTCGACAATCCACTTGACCGCTTATCGATTCTTGTGCAGGTTAATTCGCATGAATACGACAAAATTTCTGATCCTGACTGTGATTCTCGTATGTTCATTCGGAGTATCACTAACTTCATCGGCTCAAATGCCGGAACCAAAACCCGTTGTCGCGATAATCGGCACGGGTGACATGGGTGATTCTCTTGGGCCGCGGTTTGCGGAACTGGGGTACACGGTTGTTTTTGGTTCTCGTGATCCGGATGGCGAGAAAGCACAGTACGTCGCGAACCAGACCGGACCCAATGCGCTTGTGACGACACAAAAAGAAGCAGCGCAGGCTGGAGATATTGTGATTCTCGCGGTGCCCTGGCCGGCGATGGAAACGGTGGCGCAGAATCTCGGCTCACTCGACGGCAAGATCGTGATCGATATCTCGTTCCCGCATCAGCAGGCGGACGACGGCTATTACGAATCGATGGTTGACACATCCAGTGCCGAAATGATCCAGCAGTGGAATCCAGGTGCCCGGGTGATGAAGACGTTCGCATTGCAGGCCAGTTACGTTATTGATGATCCGGATGTCGTTGGTGGTCCGGTTAGCATCCCAATGGCTTCGGACGATCGCGAGGCGAAGGAACAGATTGCCGACATTATTGTGGCGATGGGACTGGACCCGATTGATGCCGGCCCTTTGCGATTGTCGCGAGAGCTAGAAGCAATGCAGCGCTTGTACGGGGTGCCATTTTTCCAGCGTCGCACTGCAGCGTGGGAGTTCTATTTTCGACGCAGCTACTACTGGGAATGTATCTGGGAAGATGACTGGTCGGATCCCGTCTCTGATGCAGACGACCTGGCGCAAATACCCGAGACGCAAGGCAAGCCCAGACCTTGCCCTGCGACTCAATAGTCAGCCAAATCCTTAGTGACCTTCGCTGACTTCAATGATCTCGTCTGCAACAAGACCGTGCGCCTCTTTATGTACACGCGCAGCTAATTCCTTACTCGGCGCATCAACCAGACAGAAAACGGTGCCGCTTTCTTTGTCATACCAATACTTCTTATAGTTGACGTCGTACTGCTTCTGAACTTCCACGTCCTTCGCGTGGGCTCCGGCAATGGCCTCGGCCGTTAGTCCATCAACGCCTCGATGAATATCCATGTATTGATGCCCGGTTAGTACCTCAGACTCAACTTCCGAACAACCAACAACGGTTGCTGCGGCGGCGACAACAATTAGCAACGGCACTTGCGTTATCTTTTTCCTGGTAGACATGTTTTTTCCCTTACAGAGTGATATCCAGTTGGTGGAGTTTCAAAATACGTAGCAAGTGCGAGGAACACCTCATAGGCGCATCAAATTTTCCTCATATTTTTCTCATATGCCGTCGCAGCCCACGTTTATAGCCGTTTTTCGTGGAATTGATCGTAGAAGTCCCCTATCCTTCGGAGGAATCAAGGCGGTGACAAAATGAATCGAATCCTGAAGCTGGCTAGCAAAATAGTATTGGTCCTGCTCGCGCCACAATTGGTGCTGGCTCAGTGGACTGAGGCACAAGAAGGGCAGTTGGTTATCCGCGGCGGCTGGTTGTTCGACAGCGTCAGCGATGAGCGCCGACCGAACACTGGCATCGTAATTCGTGATGGCAAGATCGTGGAAGTCGACGCCGACGTTCAGCAGCAGGTCTTGAGTACGGCCAATGTCATCGAGTTGGCAGACTCCGAGACGATACTGCCCGGCATGATCGATCTGCACGCGCACTACAACCTGGATCTGGTCGATAACGGCCGCGTGGAAGAAGTCGTCTACAACGGCATCGTATTCCTGGCAAATGGTGTCACGTCGACCTGGTCGGCCGGAGAGTACTATCCCGAGCGTGTCATCGCACAACGTGATCGTATTGATGCCGGCGAATCCATCGGGCCACG
>Ga0164320_10000231_pt1 | contig 17120 bp, 20 predicted proteins | sample GuaBasSediGuay11_FD_113736 | JGI IMG/M metagenome (GOLD analysis project Ga0164320, IMG submission 113736) | Subseafloor sediment microbial communities from Guaymas Basin, Gulf of California, Mexico - Guay11, Core 4567-28, 0-3 cm | ecosystem: Environmental > Aquatic > Marine > Hydrothermal...
ATGACGCCGCGTACCCCGCCTTTCGGGTTCTCCACGTCTCCCTTGTAACGGGGAATAACATGGATATGCAGGTGAGGAATCGATTGTCCGGCCCATTTTCCGACATTGATACCGATATTGTAACCATCGGGGTTATACTTCTCGTCGGCCATTTTCTTGCCTTCGGCGACCAGACTCCACAGCTCTTCGCGTTCATCATCGGTGATATCGAAGTAATCGGAAAAATGCCGATACGGGATGACGAGGAAATGCCCCTCGCTGGCTGGATGCCGATCCCAGGCGGCAAAGCCGTATTTTCCCTCGATCATAATGCGACGTCCGGATCTGGATAGGCAGAAGCGACAGGCTTCGCCTTCGGCGAGCGCGAATTGTTCAGTCATGACTTTCTCGCGAGACCGCATTGACTAGTTAATCGGCACCTGGGTGACGCCTTTGAGATCGGGGCCTGCTTCTACCTTGCCGCCATACTGGATTTCTTCATCCGTCGCGTCGCGAACCAGCAATATCTCCAGACGAAAGATGACTTCACGACCGCACAGTGGATTGTTGCCGTCGATGGTCACCGACTTTGCATCGACACGGGTAACCAGAAAGGTCTTGGTCTGTCCCGTATCGCTTTCCATCAGGATGGACATGCCGACTTCCCGATATTCTTCAGGGACGTTTTGAATGCGATCGGTAATCACCAGTGACTCGTCGCGTGGTCCATATATCTGGTTGCAGTCGATGGGCACTTCGATCACTTCACCGGCTTCTTTTCCTTCCAGTTCCGCCATCACCGCGGGCGCCAGTATCTCGTTTGTACCGTGTACGTATCCGAGCGGAAATTCCACCTGTGTCAGTACACCGCCGGAATTCTGGTCGATAACCTTGTAGGTCACTTCGACGTACTTGCCGTCTGCAATCACGTTGTCATTCATATCCATTACCTTCAGAAAATGGCGGCCGCGAAAATTTTGACTTCGCCGCGTTCATAGCCGATGACCATGCGTCCCAACCATTCGCCTTCTTTTTTGGTGCTGCGCATTCTGAACAGGCAGGTCACGTGTTCGCCGCGACGGATAAACCCCAGAAAATCATACTCGGGCAAAAGATTACGCGTCAGTTCGCTTTTGGCAAATTGCTTGCCGACTTCGATTTCATTCAGGCCAAGCAGCAGGTCGTAGGAAAAGTTCAGAATGAATTTGGCGTATTGTCCTTTATTCGAGTACTTGATCAGGTCATCCCAAAAGGTAAAAGCGATTTTCTGAAGTTCTTCATCGGTCTTGTCAATAATATTCATACATACTCTCTGGAATAAACAACCGTCGGTTGCCGATAACCCTGTCTCCCGGGGGAGAGAGATTTAATTAGACAGCAATGTTGCAAATAAAAAAAGACCAACAGTCATGTTGATCTTTTTTTCATTCGGGGAGGCGTGCATGACGTCTCCCCTGGGTGATAAAGAAGATTACTCGTCCTCGTCGACGATGTGGTAGCAAGGGGCCTTTTCCATGGTGTATTCGCCGGTCTTCGGATCACGACGGGAAACGGTCAGTACGTGCCAGTTCTCGTCATCCAGTTTCATGGCATCACCACGGTAGTAGTAACCCGGCCAACGGGTTTCCTTGCGGAACAGCGTGTGCTGCACCACGGACTCGGAGGCCAGATGACGATGCTTCAGTTCCCACGCACGCAGCAGTTCGTGGATGTTCTCCGCAGCAACCTTCTCGAGGTCCTCTTCCAGCAGCTTCAGCTTCTTCAGACCGATGTTTAATAACTTGTCATTGGTCATGTAGTTAACCATTACACCACCGGCATACTCGTCCATCAGCTTCTGCAAGCGATCAAGGCCCTGGCGCGGGTTGATGTAGTTAGGGCTCACGGAACCGGCAACGATTTCATTGCGGTAAACCTTGTAGTGCTCCATCGGCTTGAAGATCTCTTCCTTACGGCGATCGATCTGCTCCTGGGAAACACGAATACCCTCGGCCTTGCCATCGTCAATGTATCTACAGGCGGCCTTGGCAGCCAGGCGACCTTCGGTAAATGAACCCGAAGAGAATGCATGTGGCGTACCGCCGACGGCGTCACCGGCGCCGAACAGACCTTCGACCGTGGTCATACGGTTGTAGCCCCAGAAATACTCGGGCGGAGACAGGTCTTCAGGGCCGGAACACCAGGCGCCACTACCGGTCGCGTGCGAACCCATGACGTATGGCTCGGAGGTTGTCAGCTCCGGATTCTCGTACTTCGGATTGACATCGGTTGCCGCCCACAATACAGCCTGACCAACCGTCATGCCGAGGAAGTTGTGCCAGCCGATCTCTTCGAGATGCGGATCCTGGAAGGCTTCCATGGTCACCATGTGGATAGGTCCACGACCCGCATTTACCTCGGAGATAAGCGCGTGGTTACGCAGGCAGGTCGGGATGGGGCGATGGGTCAGGTGCGAAACTTCCGGATCCAGATATTCCTTGCCAACGATTTTCTGCAGGTCAGGGAACCATTTTGACTCGTACTCTTCACCATTACAGTTCTGAGTGTAAGTCTTCAGGTGCAGGAAGTATGCGCCAACCGGACCGTAACCGTCCTTGAATCGAGCCAGTACGATACGGTTTTCCATCTGCGTCATTTTCGCGCCAGCCTCGATCATCAAACCATAGGCTGAACCCGATGACCACGGTGCATACCAGACACGACCCGCACCTTCACCAACCGAGCGTGGCCTGAAGATGTTGGATGCCCCGCCGGCACCGACGATCACGGCTTTGGATTTGAATACGTGGTAGTCACCGGTACGTACGTTGAAGCCGACGGCGCCGGCGACGCGGTTTTCCTTGCCATCATCCATCAGCAGATGGGTGACGCAGATACGGTTGAAGACCTTGTCAGCCGACTTCTTCGCGGCTTCAGCCACGATCGGCTTGTAGGACTCACCGTGAATCATGATCTGCCAACGCCCCTCGCGCATATAGGTACCGGACTTGGGGTCGCGCATGATCGGCAATCCCCATTCCTCGAACTGGTGGACCGACGAGTCGACGTGACGCGCCATATCGAACAACAGGTCCTCGCGAACCATACCCATCAGGTCGATACGCGCGTAACGGACGTGATCCTCGGGATTATTTTCACCGAAACGGGTTCCCATGTAGCAGTTGATCGCGTACAACCCCTGTGCCACGGCGCCGGAACGGTCGATGTTGGCTTTTTCAGCGATAACGATATTCTTGTCTTTACCCCAGTAGCGAGCCTCGAAAGCAGCGCCGGTACCACCGAGGCCCGCACCTGCGACCAGGATATCGATATTGTCTTCTACGATAGTTTTAGGCATTAGTAGGCAACCCCTGCTTTCATTTTGAGGCCGTTGGACCCCAGGGTATGAATATCACCGTCATCCATGCGGATATACTTTGGCTCGCTATACAACAATTGACTGTCACGCATTTCCTGCGAGGGCTCAGGTGCATCAGCCAGCTTAGGGATATGCTTACCCCAGGGTTTTGTCGTGATAGGCGCCAGCAGATTCATGTCGGTTTCACCGTTGCGGGATTTGATCCGCCACGCAATGACACCTTTTTCCTCATCACGGATTACTCGAACCGAGTGGCCCAGCGGGGCGAAGTCTGCATAGCCGCGAACGTCGATCGCATTGTGCGGGCAGGCCTTGACGCAGGAGTAACACTCCCAGCACATGTTTGGCTCGATGTTGTACGCGCGGCGCAGGGTCGGGTCGATGTGCATGATGTCCGAAGGGCAGATATCAACGCAATGTCCACAACCATCGCAACGAGTCATATATACAAATGTAGGCATAATATTCCTCTTTCTAAGTCAGTCAGTTAATCGCAGTTCTAATAATGGTTTGGAGATTCACGCTTGATACCAAGTCCCATGTAGGCTGGTTTTTCACCCATGTATGTCGGGATATCCGGGTACTTGGCTTGAACAGCCGGGTCCGTCAACTCGCCCAGATCGGGCAGATTCTCTTGCGAACCATCTGCCTTGGTGATTTTTTTCTGGTAAGCGGCGGCTGGCTTGAAGAACATGTGCGCAAATTTTGACCACAGCACGGTGCCAAACAGGCTAGTGGAGGCAACGATAAAGATCACAAAGAACAGCAGGTTCAATGCGCCGGCGCCACGAGTAATAGACCAGAACAGGGCAAAGGTTGTGGTCATCAGCAGCGACAGGATGAACAGGTCGGCGCGCACCAGGCGATACCAGGGCTTGCCTTCGGAATTCACATCGCAACGGATGAAGAACCAGAACCAGTAACCGCCGACACAGACCATCAGGGCGCCGATATGCCACAGCGCCACGAGCATCCCGGGAGCGGCTTCGGCAGGTGTCGGGTAACCGAAAATCATGGTCGCCGTGGTGGCAATGAAAATGACAAAACCATACATCGTCAACAGGTGTGACGTGCGGCGTTGCGGATTGCAAAACTCGGAAGAAGTCAGCACCTCGTTGGCCAGGGTAGAAATAGCCAATGAAGCCTTTTCACCGCCAGATACCGTACGTTTCGCAGATTGCTGAGCTTTCTGAGCGTTTTCAAAGAAGTATTGGGCGCTCTTTTTGTGAATCGTGTCGATGATGGTACCGCCGACCACCGCGAGGAACATGAGGACGACATAAGCCTGCATGATGGTGGGTGTCAGGAAACCTAACAAATCGTAAAAAGGATTGGTCATGAGAGCTCCAGAATCTTTGACTTCAACGGGGTATGCTATAGATGCACGCCAGAATAACAAATCAAGTTTCTTTCTTGGGTGATCAGTCAATTTAATCAATAAAAAAATGATTCAGGACAGTTTTTACTGAATCAATACCAGGGTATGCAAAAAATAATCGCCTGAATACTCGAAAAATATCCCCGAAACTCGCACAAATGCACAAAATGATACGCGTTAAGCTATTGATATTTAGGTATTGTGTATGTGATTTGTAACCAGTAGGTCCGGGGTTCGACTCACAGTGCCGGCACCATTTTTCTTTCCCGAAACCGAATACCCACCTTGCCAAACTTAAGACTGCTCTGGGTATTCGAATTGGCGTGGGAATAGATAATGGCTTGCGGACTCGTATTTTTAAGTTTCGCTTAAGCCGTCATCCGTAATATCGCCTCCAGTTCTATACATTCAGGAATTGGAAATGTCTCTACCAAATCGAAACCCGTCGACCGTCAAGGCCTGGGACCCCCTGGTTCGGGTGTTTCACTGGAGTCTCGTATTTTTCTTTTTACTGGCGTTCGTCACCGAAGACGACTGGATGAACCTGCACGTCTGGGCAGGATATGCCGCTTCGATGCTAATCGGGTTTCGCCTGCTCTGGGGCCTGATCGGAACGCGTAACGCGCGTTTCCTGACCTTCGTCAAATCGCCGGCCTTCGTGAAACGTCACCTGCGGGACATGTTGTCGATGAAGCCCCCGCATTACCTCGGGCACAATCCGGTCGCGGCAGTCATGGTGGTTGCGCTGCTTGTCAGTATCACCCTGGTTGCCTTCAGCGGCATGGTGTTGATCGCGAGCGAAGGTCAGGGGCCGCTGGCGGGTACGCTGTTTGCGGGCCTGAACGGCGAGGCGATAGAAGAGATACACGAATTCTTCGCCAATTTCACGCTGTTGCTGGTTTTTGCCCACGTAGCCGGGGTGGTCGTCAGCAGTTTCATGGAAGGTGAAAATCTGGTCAGGGCGATGATAACCGGGCGCAAAAAAGCGCGGGCGCAGTGGGCCGACGTCGACCCGGACACGAGGATTGATCAATGAATGCGAAATCGATTCAGGTTTCGGCCTCTATTGCGTTGGTCGTTGGCGCAGGTGCTCTCTACGCGGCGCCCAAACCGATAGAACAACTGGACGCCTATCGCCAGCAGGGTGCCGAACAGGCTGATCCGGCGCGCGGCAGGCAACTGTGGTATGCGATGGCCAACCAGCGCAGCTGTACCAGTTGCCACGGCGAAAAACCCTCGATCGGCGGCAGGCACGTCAAAACGGGCAAGGCGATCGAGCCGATGGTGCCGTCGGTGAATCCCGGGCGCTTCCAGAGCGCGAAGAAAATCGAGAAATGGTTTTTGCGCAACTGTAAATGGACCTATGGCCGTGAATGCAGCACGCAGGAAAAGGCCGATATTTTAACCTGGCTCGCGGGCCAGTAAATTTGACTCGAGAAATATAATGGAAACGAAATTTACCATGGCTGCCGGATATGCATTGCTGGCTTCGATCCTGATCATAAGCTTTTATGGTCTCGGGCAAAGCCTGGCGTCCAGCGGGTTCGAAACCGATGATCATGATCTGGATCACAAGTATCGCGAGGAATACGACGATAATGATCGCCGGTTCGCGATGACGATGAACCCGGCATATGTGGAAGAATGCGGCAGTTGCCACATGGCGTATCCCGCCATGTTGCTGCCGGAGCAAAGTTGGCGGAAAATTATGGCGGGACTCGAGGATCACTTTGGCGATAATGCCGAACTTGATGCAACAACGCGCCGCGAGATAGAAGATTACCTGGTGCGCGAAAGCGCCCGAGTATCCTATCAAAAGCTGTTCAGAAATCTGGGCGATGCAAGGCCGCTGCGGATTACCGAGTTGCCGTACTTCGTGCACGAACACGACGAGATTCCGGCGAGGTTCGTCGCCGGCAACGACCGGGTGAAATCGCTGAGCCAGTGTAGCGTCTGCCATCACGATGCGGAACGAGGCCGATTCGATGAAGACGATGTGGTTATTCCCGGCCTTGGTCGCTGGGACGATTAGTTACTCAGTTGCGGCGAGCGAGGAACTTGACCAGGCGGAGATTCGCGAGCTGGTCCGGCAGGGCGAAATTTTGCCTCTCGAAACCATCCTCGCGCGGTTTCCGCGAAAGGAATACGGTAAATTACTCGATCTCGAAGTCGAGCGCGAGCATGGCACCGTGATTTACGAATTCGAGTTTTTGCGCGCCGATGGCCGCATCGTCGAAATCGAGGTCGACGCCCGTAACGGGACGATACTGGAACAGGAGATCGAGGATTGAAGCTTTTGCTGGCCGAGGACGACGTCAAGCTGGCGGATTACCTGGTACGTAATCTGAAATCGTCGGGTTACGTAGTCGAGTGGGCCGAAAATGGCGTCGATGCTGAGTATCTCGCCCTTGAGGAAGATTTCGACGGCATCATTCTCGATCTGGGCCTGCCGCAGAAACCAGGCCTCGAAGTATTACGCCACTGGCGAGAACGGGGACTCGAGACGCCCGTGCTGATTCTGACCGCAAGGGATTCGTGGCAGGAGCGCGTCGACGGTCTACGCGCTGGCGCCGACGATTATCTTGGCAAGCCATTCGAATTCGAGGAGTTGCTTGCGCGCCTTGAAGCTATCCTGCGCCGGCGCTTTGGCCGAGCGGACAACAGCCTGCTTTTAGACGACATCGAACTCGATATCGATACCCGCAAGGTGACGATTGCCGAGGGACCCGGCACTCAACTCACGGCCATCGAATTCAGATTGTTGCGCTACCTGATGCTGAACCCGGGCAAGATTCTGTCGAAAACTGAACTGAGCGAGCATGTTTACGAGGAAGAGCAAATCAAGGATAGCAACGTGATCGAAGTTTATGTGAATCGATTGCGGTCTATTCTCGGTAAGGAGCGGATTGCCACGCACCGGGGCCAGGGGTACCGCCTGTCGGACTGATTCGGGCCCGGTGGCGAAATCGACATGTACAGCCTGAGAAATAGGATTGCGCGAAATCTCAGCCTCAACCTGCTGGTGGTGATGATTGGCCTGCTGATCGTGATGTATCTTTTTGCGCAGCAGTTGTTGCACGACTATATCCTGACGCATTTGCGGCATAATGCCGAAAGTCTGGCTAGCGTCATTTACGAGGACCCGGCTCAAGGCTGGAAAATTGATCCCGGGCGAATGTCGACCGTCTACAGGCGGGTCAGATCGGGGCATTACTATTATGTTGCGATCGACCAGCAGGTGATTATCTCCCGCTCGCTGTTCGATGCCGATTTTCCCGGAGTATCCGATAAACATCCGCCCGGAAGCAAATACCAGGTCGACGGTCCGGGTGACGAGCGCTGGATGATCTGGCATCAATTGGTGATGAAGAATGGCCAGGCGATCAGGATCTGGATTGCAGAGGATATCGCGCCGTTTCAAAACCGTTTGTTGCAATATGCGGCGGTCATCGGCGGGCTGTTCGTCGTTGTTGCGATGCTGCTTTTTTACCTGCAGCAACGCACCTTGCGCCAGGCTTTCGAGGTATTCGACTGGTTGCGTATGAACCTGACGGCGATACGGCAAATGGAAAGCAAACGTTCGGAGGTGTCGATGCCGCTTGAAGTTATCCCGTTGGTGACGGAAATCGAAAAACTGGCCGAACACTTGAGTCACCGCATCGTGCGCACCCGAAATGCGATGGGCAACCTTGCGCACGAACTCAAGCGTCCGCTGCAGTTGCTGGTGATACAGCAGGATAATGGGCAGGGCGAGGATGTGAAAAATACGCTTGGCGAGATCAGGAAACTGCTCGAACGCGAATTGAGGCGGGCGAGAATCTCGGGTTCGTCGAGTGCCGTGGGTGTGTTTAACGTCGCCAAAGAAATGGGTTACATGATCGATGTGTTACGCAAAATATACCCTGACATCGATATCGAGATTGAAATTGAAAACAAGGTTGAGACCCCTGGACTTGATCGCGACGACATGCTCGAACTGATCGGCAATTTGCTCGACAATTCGTGCAAGTTTGCGCGCTCCCGTGCACGTCTCACTGTCGGCTCGGTCGACGAATGGCTCGAGCTTACATTTGAAGACGATGGTCACGGGCTCGAACCCGGACAACTGCAGCAACTGAACCGGCGCGGTCAGCGGCTGGACGAACACGTAGCAGGGCATGGATTGGGACTGGGCATTTGCCGCGATATCCTGGATTACTACCGTGGTTGCTTAACTTTTTCCAGATCTGAGTTGGGCGGATTATGTGTAGTCGTAAAAATCCCACTGATATAGCAGTTAGCTGAAATATTGGTGGTGCCAGGTGAGTTAAAGTTTAAACACGATAAATGCAGCTTTGAGATTGATGTGTTTCATACTCTACCTAAGTTGTTTAATCGCTTGAGTCTTTAGTCATTGGCTTGCTACCCTCACGGCGGCAATCGCCAGCAGCGTACCGGCCACTCCTTCAATACGGCGCCGTGCTTTATCGCTAACACCGCGAGCCGAGGCCCTGGCTGAAACCAGACCGACTAACCCATACACTATAAAAAGGATATCAGGGCCAGTTCGAAAATCATCTGATGCTACTCTTCGGTGAGATTGTGGCTATCTGCTGCCGTCAGATCGAGCCCATAGGCCGATCGCATTTGCTCTATGAACGCAAGCGTTTCCGCACCGAAAGGGGGCTTGCCCTCGAAACTGTGCAGCACGATTCCTTCGACGAGATCTCCCAGCCCCATCTCATTGCGTGCCGCAATTGCTTTTAATACTTTAAGCACGCGTTTTTCGATGCGCACACCAGTTTGAATACGTTCGATCTTCTTGTTAGCTGCCGTCACGACGGGCCTCCGTATATTAGGTTCTTTACATTGGTTGGTAACTTGGTACCATAGTACCGAATTACCAATTTAGCTTCAAGAGAAATGTAGGGTTATGGCTAATATCATCCAGGCGCAGGGCATCCCGGCGCAGCTTCCAGATAATCTCAAGGGCGTACTGTGGGCGCTGCTGGCGACGGCCCTGTTCGCCATCGTCGCGGCGATGGCGAAAGTTGCGGTCAACGAGTATCACGTCCTGCAGATCCTCTTCTTCAGGCAAGTCGTCGTTTTCCTGTCCTGTCTTCCAACGATCGCGAAGTCCTTTCCTGAAAGCCTGAAAACCCGTCACCCCAAAATGCACGCGGCGCGCCTGATCGGCGCGTTCGTCGCATTGTCCTGCGGTATCTGGGCGGTCGCGGTGCTACCCCTGACGACGGCGATAACGCTGGGGTTCGGGCAAGTATTTTTCGTCGCACTGCTGGCGTTGATTTTTTTGAGCGAACCTGTCGGGAAGCACAGGATTGGCGCCGTTGTCGCTGGATTTATTGGTGTCGTGATTGTTATGCGACCGGGTGTAGATGGTATCGTCGATGTGCACGCCCTGATTCCAATTCTGGCTGCATTCGGGGCCGGCATTGCGGTAATCTCGGTGCGCAAACTTTCGCAAACGGAATCAACCCAGACCTTGCTTGTTTACCAGTCCCTGTTTGTCGGCGCCCTGGCCGGGGTGCCCCTGTTCTGGTTTTGGAAGACTCCGGACCTGGGGGGAACGCTGTTTCTACTGGCAATGGGGATTTTGGCGACAGTCGGGCAATGGGTTGGCGTTAAGGCGCTTCGCCTGGGTGAAGCCAGTGTCGTCGGAAATATTCAGTACATGCAACTGATCTATGCCGCGATACTGGGTTTTTTCCTGTTTGGCGAAGTACCGGATATCTATACGATTGCTGGTGCCGCGATTATTATCGGGTCATCCATCTACATAATTCATCGCGAGGCTTTGTCGAAAAAGAACAAGCTTGATTAACATGCCGAAGGCGATCATTTTAAGAAATAATCCTTCCGTCCCCTTTTGCCTTACCTGGAACTGGATATCGAAGATGAAGCGGAAACAGCGGCTCGTTATTGCGCTACTGTGCGGTCCAGCCCCCATCGATGGTAAAGACCGAACCGGTGATCTGTGAGCTTGCGTCGGAACACAGGAATGTAACCATGGCGCCAATGTCGGACGCTGCAATGAAGCTCTGCGAGGGTTGCTTTTCGCGCAGAATCGATTCCGCCGCTTCTTCAGTACTCATGCTTCCGCCCCTGGCTTTGGCTGCTATCTGCGATTCCACTAGTGCGGTTCGAACATATCCCGGGCACAGGACATTACAGGTGATCGGTTCGGCCGCTGTTTCCAGTGCAACCGTTTTAGTCAGGCCGACAAGTCCATGCTTGGCCGCTACATAGGCTGATTTGTGCGGACTGGCGACAAGTCCGTGGACGGAGGCAATGTTGATAACTCTACCCCAGGCATTGGCGCGCATCGCTGGTAAAGCTTGCCGGATAAGTCGGAACGGTGCCGACAGGTTGATCTCGACAATGCGGTCCCAGTTTTCATCGGTAAATGCCTCGATTGGGGCAACGTGTTGAATGCCCGCGTTGTTAACCAGGATATCAATGGCACCGAAGTTGTCCAAAGTATCCGCAATCAATCGCGCGGCTTGCCTCGGGTCGGTAAGATCGGCATCGCTGAAAAACACTTCATCCGCACCTGTGGCGCGTAAATTGGTTATCGCATCTTCGACCACTGACGGCGCTTCGATCCCATTGAGCATCAAGCGGCAACCAGCTTTGGCCAATTGACGTGCGATTTCCAGGCCGATTCCACTGGTTGATCCGGTGACCAGCGCAATTTTTCCGTCGAGTGGGGATATCACACTAATGTTCTGCCCCCATCAACATAGATGGTCTGTCCGGTGATAAAGCCCCCGCCCGGAGAAAGCAGCAATAACAGGGCGCCAATCAGGTCGTCGGCTTCGCCCAGGCGGCCCATCGGAATTGCCGATATCGCATTGCACCGAAAGCCGGGATCTGACAGGTAATCCCGAGTTAACGGGGTCTCGGTCAACGCCGGGCCGAGGGCATTAACGAGGATGTTTTTCGGCGCCCACTCACGCGCCAGTACGCGAACCATCTGTGCAAGCCCCGCCTTGGAGCTTGCATAGGCGGCATACTCAGGGTTAGCGACAAGGCTGGATACCGATGCAATGTGAACGATCCGTCCACCCGCATCTCGCATGTGTTCGGCAACAGCTTTGGAAAACAGGAAGGCAGCGGTCAGGTTGACATCGATACACTGGCGAAACACGGCCTCATCGAAAGTGGCGGCAGCAGCCATAGGCAATAGGCCGGCCGCATTGATTGCGCCGTCAATCGTTCCAAACCGGTTCTCTGTGAGTTGCACCATTTCCGAGAGGGCGGCCTGATCGTTAATATCGGCAACCTGGGTCAGCGCTTCAGGAATTGCGGCGCCAACACGTTCAAGCGCGGTCTCGTCAATATCGAATAGAGCTAAACTGGCGCCACGTTCAGAAAGCGCTTTGGCCATCACATTACCGAGCCCTCCGCCCGCGCCGGCAATCAAATAGGTGCTTCCGCTGATGTCAAAAAGCGGGTCTGTCACAGCTTCGAGCTTACGAGTCATGGTTGCGAATAACGAACAATGGTTGATCGAATTCGACGAGCTTGCCGTCTTCCACCAGGATAGATTCAACGATTCCGTCCACGGTGGCTTCGATGGTGGTGTAAAGTTTCATTACCTCGATCAGGCACAGCGCGTCACCGCTAGTGACCTTTGCGCCTTCATTAACAAAAGCTGCTTCATCGGGCGACGGACGGCAATAAATAGTTCCGGTCATGGGTGACCTCACCGTCATGTTGTTATCATCACTAATCGGCGTGGAATCCTCCGCGACAGTTGTAGAAGGCGATGAATGGGTTTGTTTTTCCGGCGTTGGGGCGATGCTTTCTGCTCTGGGCGGCAGATTTTTAATTTCATCCGATGCGCCGCCACGGCGGACGACCAGTCGCGTGTTTTCCAGTTCGAGCACGACTTCTTCGCAAGAGGAAGCGTCGATGATCTTTAAAATCTCGGCGACTTCTTTGTAGCTCAGCGACATAAGTTTCTCCTCGAAATCTAGCGGATTGCGCCGCGTCGATAGGTTGCGGCCAGGTTTCCGGCCGCTTTCCTCATTTGCGGTACGTAGGTCAACATCTGGTTTAAAGTCATGCGTGCCTCCGGTGCGGAAGTCGCGATACCACCGAAACATCGCCCGTCGTCATCGACCACGGGAACCGAGACGCAGACAACGCCGTGCATGAATTCCTGATCGTCGGTACCGATACCGTCCCGGCGGATGCTGGTCAGTGCCGACAACAGCGGTTCAACGGCGGTGATGGTGTGGGCAGTGTACGCGGACCTGGGGATGGATTCGATCAAGGCCCGTAAATCGGAATCAGGCATGCGGCTCAACAGCAACTTGCCAACCGCGGTGCAATGGGCGGGAACGCGGCTTCCCGCGTCGAAGCGAAGTCCCAATGGCCATTTGGCTTCGACCCGGTCAAGGTAAATCACCTCGCTACCGCTGAGCACTCCATAGTTAACAGTTTCACCAACCTGCTCGGAAATGCCCTGTAAAATTGAGTGGCGTAGCGACCTGGGGGCAGCCGCCGCCAGGGTTCGGTGCGCCAGATCGACAAGCCCGGCACCCTCGATAAAACCGGTATCAAAGCCGTCACGCTCCAGAAAGCCCATATCAAGCAGCATGTTGACGACCCTGTGTGCAGTGGGTTTTGTCATCCCCGTGCCGCGGATGATTTCGGCCATCCTGGTGGCTTCAGGATTCAGGGAAACGACTTCCAGGACGGAAAAGGCCTTTCCCGTTACGCCTAAACCAGCCAGTTGCTCATAACGCTCGACGTCGTCAGTCAATCCGGTTTCAGACTCGCGGCCGGAGGTCTCGACGATAGAAAATTGCTTGCTCTTATCCATCATAAATAAAGTTTGTTCCAGGAATGCTTGACTGTACTGTAATCAGGTTTACACTATGCTCGTCTTGAAATATAAAATCAATAGTCTTGTAAAATGAGACATAAGAAAAAATACAATCTTCCTGTATACCAGGCATCGTGGTGTCCTGAATGACTGATATGCCGGGATTCAAACGTATTCTGATCGCCAATCGAGGTGAGATCGCGCTTCGAGCGATTCGCGTTTGTCATCAACTTGGCGTTCAGGCGGTCGCCGTATATTCCACGGCCGACACGGTCTCTCCGCACGTCTGGGCTGCTGATCGGGCGGTGTGTATCGGCGCGCCAGCGGCGCAGAAAAGCTATTTGGCCATTGCCTCGTTAATCCACGTTGCAATTGAAACGGGTTGTGACGCGGTTTACCCAGGTTATGGTTTTCTGGCCGAAAACGCCGATTTTGCGCAGCAGTGTGCGCAGCATGGGATAAAATTTATAGGTCCGTCTGTCGAGACGATCAGTGTCATGGGTGACAAGTCAAAAGCCCGCGAACTGGCGCTTGTACAGGGGGTGCCCGTTGTTCCCGGTTCGGATGGAGTCTATCTCGATGTCGAGACTGCTCTCGAAGCAGCCGAGGAAGTTGGTTTCCCCATGCTTCTGAAGGCGCGCTCCGGCGGCGGTGGCCGGGGTATGCGGGTCGTAAACGAGTTGTCTGAATTCGTTGGCGCATTTGCTCAGGCAACGCGTGAAGCAGAGGCGGCTTTTGCCGATGGCGCTGTATATATGGAGCGTTTCTTTCCCACTGTACGTCATATCGAGGTCCAGGTTTTGGGTGATGGTAAAGGTGGCGCAGTAGTTTTCGACGAGCGCGATTGCAGCGTGCAAAGGCGTCACCAGAAACTAATTGAGGAATCGCCGTCACCAGTAGTCCAGCCAGACCTGCGCCGACGCATGCTGGACGCCGCCGCGAAATTGACGAAGGGAATTTGCTACGAAGGTGCGGGCACGGTGGAGTTCATTCTTGCAGTGGAAACAGGAGAGTTCTTTTTCATCGAAATGAATACTCGAATTCAGGTCGAGCACCCGGTAACGGAAATGCGTTCCGGGATCGACCTGGTTCGGGCGCAGTTCGACATCGCCGCGGGAAAGCCGCTGCCGGAGCACGATGCAAACAGTCAACCCGGGGGGCATGCAATCGAATTTCGGATCAATGCCGAGGATTATCGACGAGATTTTCAGCCGACTCCCGGTACTTTGAGCCGGTGGCGGCCGCCCCTGGGCTGTGGCATTCGCCTCGACAGCGCCGTATTCGAGGGCCAGCGCATATCTCCCTTCTACGATTCAATGATCGCCAAGCTGATCGTCCACGGAAGCTCGCGTGAAAATGCCCTGCACAAAGCCCGTGACGCCCTGAAACGATTTGATTGCCAGGGAATTTCGACCACTATCGATTTTCACCGCATGCTGATCGATGACGAGGCGTTTATCGGAAATACCATTCACACCCGCTGGATTGAAACCGAATGGTCGGGTCACACCGAAGGGGAGTCGCCAACTTGAAACCTGTACGTTTGATAGATGTTACCTTGCGCGACGCCCACCAGTGCCTGTGGGCGACGCGCATGACCACCGCCATGATGAAGGATATTGTTCCGAGGCTCGACCGCGCCGGTTTCGAAGCTATCGACCTTGTCGGCGGCGCGGTGTTTGATGTCTGCGTACGCTATCTTCGAGAAGACCCATGGGAGCGCATGCGCATTCTCAACGGCTGGGTTGAAAAGACGCCGCTGATCATTCATACCCGTGGACAAAGTCTGTTTACCTTCGAATTTTTCGCAGACGACGTGGTCGAGCTTGCGGCTGAGCGGTTTGCCGCCAACGGTATGCGTTATCACACGGTTTATGACGCATTGAATGATATTCGTAATCTGGAAATCCCGATTCGGGCAGCACGCAATCTCGGTATTTATACGGTTCCAGGTTTAGTCTATTCGCACAGCCCCGTGCACACCGATGCCTACTACGCGCAAAAAGCCCGGGAGTTGGTCAAGATCGGAGTCGACGGGGTTTTCATCAAGGACCCCAGCGGGCTGCTGACACCAGAAAGAGTCGCCACGCTAGTGCCGGCGATCAAGGCAGTGATCGGTGATTTGCCACTACAACTTCACACGCACTGCCTTTCGGGACTGGCACCCTATGTTGCATTGCAGTCGGTTCAGTACGGAGTCGATGTGGTGCATACCGCGACATCGACATTAGCTAACGGCGCCTCGCATCCACCGACTGAACTGTTCGTCCAGAATTGCCGGCGTCGGGATTATGCGGTCGATCTCGATCTGAGCCCGATCGAAGAGGTTGCCGAGCGTTTGGCGTATATCGCCGAGCGCGAGGATAAACCGACCGGGTCGCCGCTGCAGTATGACGAGTTTCATTTCCACCATCAGGTTGCCGGCGGCATGATCTCGAACCTTCGATTTCAACTGGAAGGCGTCGGCCTGGAAAACCGAATCGAGGAAATTCTCGAAGAGGCAGGCAGGGTACGTGCTGATCTGGGCTATCCGATTGTGGTCAGCCCGTTTGCGCAATACATCGTTACCCAGTCTGTACTCAATGTCATGGCCATGGACCAGGGAAGGGAACGATTCAGTACCGTTCCGGATGAAGTCCGCCTTTACGTACGTGGCGGTTATGGTGAGATTGCGGGTGAAATCGATGCCAATCTCTATGACCGGATCACACGGGGTGCGGAGCCAATCACCGAGCGCCCAGGAGCTCTGGTCGAGCCAGCACTAAAGGCGCTGCGAAAAAATCGCGGGCCGTTTACATCTGATGACGATCTATTGCTCGCGGTCTTCTATGATGAAACACAGTACGGCGCGCTAAAGGAAGCGGGCCCTGTTTCAACCGACTATCCACTTATGGAAACCCCGCTGCTGACGCTTGTCAAAGAGCTTGCGCAGCGACCCTCGGTTAAAGCTTTTCATTTCATCCAGAATACATCTTGACCAGAAACGGAATCCAGCCATGTCGAATCCCTGTATCATATAGTGTCCCCCTAATTCATTAAGTCTTTGATTTTTTGCGATTGTGTATCAAGAATGCAATTGGTCAACCGCGAGTTCAAGACTGCCAAGTGCAGTTTCGAGTTTCTTTCGGGTACAGGCAATATTGACCCGCGCAAAGCCATTTCCCTCTTTGCCAAATGAATGCCCGCGTGTAACTGACCAGTTCGCCTTGTTTTTGAGGAAGGAATACAGTTCATCGAGCCCCAGTCCGAGCCCGTTAAAGTCTACCCATAGTAAAAAGGTTCCCTCGGGTTCGACCAGTTCGACGCCGGGGATATTGCGCAACGCATCGCGTACCAGGTCGACATTACGCTCCAGATAGGAAATAGCCGCCTCAAGCCAGGGGGCGCCACTGGAGTACGCGGCTTCCATGGCGACATTGGCGAACGGGTTATTTTTGTTAACCGAAAGGCGGCTGTTTTCGACTTGAAATGCCTTCCTCATGTCTTCATCGGCGATCAAGGTGAACGATGCACAGCACGATGCGATATTGAAGGTCTTTGCCGGTGAAATACAGCTGATGCAGTTCGCGGCG
>Ga0164320_10000232_pt1 | contig 17092 bp, 12 predicted proteins | sample GuaBasSediGuay11_FD_113736 | JGI IMG/M metagenome (GOLD analysis project Ga0164320, IMG submission 113736) | Subseafloor sediment microbial communities from Guaymas Basin, Gulf of California, Mexico - Guay11, Core 4567-28, 0-3 cm | ecosystem: Environmental > Aquatic > Marine > Hydrothermal...
GACAACGTCAAGGTGACGGTGAAATTAATTAACCCGATTGCGATGGAAGAGGGTTTACGATTTGCAATTCGAGAAGGTGGCCGTACCGTGGGTGCTGGCGTCGTCTCTAAAATTATTGAGTAACTATTGTTTGATAATTAATAGGCATATTATTTGAAATAAAAAAAGGCCAGTAGCTCAATTGGCAGAGCGGCGGTCTCCAAAACCGCAGGTTGGGGGTTCGATTCCCTCCTGGCCTGCCATTAGAAAAACAATGGCCTTGGACTAATACGTAACTTATGAATTCAAATGTTGAAACAGCCAGCGTGAAGCTGGATACATTCAAGCTTGGCTTGGCATTGTTGATAGCGCTTGCCGCTTTGGTCGGCTTTTATTTCTATGCTGATCAGTCATTGCTGTATCGTGTAATGGGCTTACTAGCTGCAGCGGGTATTAGTGTCACAATAGCATTACAGACTGACAAAGGACGGCAGATTTTGGGATATTTTCTAGACGCCCAGATAGAAGTTCGTAAGGTTGTATGGCCTACACGACAAGAAACAGTGCAAACAACATTAATCGTAATATTAATGGTTATCTTGGTGGCCATTATATTGTGGTTACTGGACATGTTTCTTGGCTGGTCGATAGGACAGTTGATGGGGCATGGGGGTTAGGATGTCGCAGCATTGGTATGTGGTTCATGCGTATTCCGGTTTTGAAAATCAGGTAATGCGTTCATTACAGGAACGAATTGAACGTAGCGGTCTTGACGATATGTTTGGTGAAATACTCGTCCCAACAGAAGAAGTTGTAGAGATGCGTGATGGAAAAAAACGCAAAAGTGATCGCAAGTTTTTTCCAGGTTATGTCTTGGTAAAAATGGAAATGAATGATGATACCTGGCATCTGGTGAAAGAGGCGCCAAAGGTTTTAGGTTTTATTGGTGGCACTAGTGATAAACCAGCGCCTATAACTGATAAGGAAGCTAATGCAATATTACAACGCGTAGAAGAAGGCGTTGATAAACCAAAGCCAAAAATATTATTTGAGCCAGGTGAAGTGGTTCGTGTCAAAGATGGTCCGTTTACCGATTTCAATGGCGTAGTTGAAGAAGTGAATTATGAAAAAAGTCGTTTGCGAGTATCAGTTTTAATATTTGGGCGATCTACCCCGGTTGAACTGGAGTTCGGGCAAGTAGAGAAAGAATAGTTTTTTTGTATAGAAGTTTTATTGTTAGGGTGCCTCGGAAAAAATTCATTTTCGGATGTGCCTGTTAAATGGGGAGCCGAAAGGCGTTAATACCCAAGGAGAAAGGCTGTGGCCAAGAAAATTGAAAGTTATATCAAGTTACAAGTGCCTGCTGGTCAGGCAAACCCCAGTCCACCTGTGGGACCAGCGTTAGGTCAGCATGGCGTTAACATCATGGAATTCTGTAAGGCATTCAATGCCCAAACTCAAAGTTTGGAACCTGGATTAGCCGTACCTGTCATTATCACCGTTTATGCAGATAAGAGTTTTACGTTTGTAAGCAAAACGACACCTGCCGCAATTCTGTTGAAGAAAGCAGCGGGTATCAAGAGCGGTAGTAGCACCCCGAATAGTAATAAGGTTGGTAAGGTAAATCGTGCACAACTTGAAGAGATTGCAAAGACTAAAGATTCTGATTTGACGGCAGCGAATATGGATGCAGCTGTAAGAACGATAGCTGGTACTGCCCGTAGTATGGGTATTGAGACCGAGGGGGTACTCTAGCCATGGTGAAATTATCCAAGCGAAGAAAGGCATATCAAGACAAGGTCGAGCCCGGTAAGTTTTATCCTGTAAAAGATGCCATGGAATTATTAAAAAATATTTCATCAGTAAAGTTTGATGAGTCAGTTGAAGTTGCAGTAAATCTGGGTATTGATGCGCGTAAATCTGATCAACAAGTACGTGGTTCTACAGTTCTGCCAAAAGGTACAGGAAAAACCGTCAGGGTTGCTGTATTTGCACAAGGCGAAAATGCAAAAGCAGCCGAAGCGGCCGGAGCGGATACTGTCGGTTTTGAAGATCTTGCTGAAGCAATGCAAAAAGGTGACATCGATTATGGCGTTGTGATTGCGACACCTGACGCTATGCCTGTCGTTGGTAAACTCGGTAAGGTTTTAGGGCCTCGTGGTTTGATGCCAAATCCAAAAGTGGGCACGGTAACCAATGATGTTAAGCAAGCCGTTCTAAATGCAAAAGGCGGTCAAGTACGCTATCGCACTGATAAAAACGGCATTATTCATTGCGCAATTGGCAAGGTGTCATTTGATTCCGATTCATTGATTGAGAACTTGAACTCATTACTAGTTGATTTGACAAAGGCAAAACCGAGTGCTGCCAAAGGTATCTATCTGGCAAAAGTCAGTCTCTCAACAACAATGGGGCCTGGCGTGGTAATCGATCAGGCGAGTTTGACGGAACAGGCTTAATCAGAAAAATTTATATTGAACTATAACGATATTAGTTCAGGTTTTTACTAATAGCGTGTAAGGGTGTCTCCAAAAATAGAATTATTTTTGTGAAGGCAAGGAAGCACCGCGCGCAGAACCGCAGTGTATAGATAATACATGAGGATTTGAGCACGGGGCTGACGCAGCAATCGCGGAAATAAGACATTTTCGGTGATACCCGTTAAAGACTTTGTGACTGGTAGTTATCTACCAGACGTCAAAGACCGTAGGTGACTCTCTCAGGAGATGTCTTAATGTAATTGATATTTACCTGCGCAGACGGTGTCATAACACACAGGATATCCTGTGTTGGTCACCGTAAACCGGTCTGTCTAAGTGTAATGTTAAGGCAGACTATTTAGTAAAGGTATGTAATTACTACATATTTAACTTAACAGGAGGCGAAGAGTGAGTCTTAATCTAAATGCAAAAAAGGCAATTGTTAAAGAGATTGCTGGTGTTGCGGCGGAGGCTCCTTCTGCAATCGCGGCCGAGTATATCGGTTTAACGGTGGCTCAAATGACTGAACTGCGTAACGCTGCACGTGAAGCAGGTGTGTATCTAAAAGTGGTACGTAATACCCTGGCGCGTCGAGCATTCGAAAATACACAATTTGAATGTATGCGTGATGGATTGGTCGGGCCATTAGTGTTGGCATTTTCTAATGATGAACCTGGAAGTGCTGCACGAGTTGTTCGCGATTTTGCAAAGGGCAATGACAAACTGGTGGTCAAACTTGTCGCTTTGGATGGAAATCTTTTAGAACCATCTGAACTAGGCAGGCTCGCTAGTATGCCATCGCTTGATGAAGCACGCGCTATGTTACTTGGATTACTTTCTGCACCGCTTGGTAAATTTGTACGCACTGTGGCAGAGCCACCTGCAAAATTTGCCAGAGTACTTGCTGCACAACGCGACAAGCAGCAAGCGGCATAAACCTGAAAGAAATCTTTATATCAGTTTAGTTTTTATATTTGGAGGATTGTTAAAATGGCAGTTTCACGAGAAGAAATTAAAACAGCACTGGGTCAAATGCCTGTGCTTGAGCTCGTTGATTTAATCAAGGAACTCGAAGACGAATGGGGTGTATCTGCGGCAGCACCTGTTGCTGTTGCTGCTCCTGGTGCAGCTGGTGGTGACGCCGCTGCTGCTGAAGAGCAGACTGAATTCGATGTTGTTATGTCGAGTTTTGGTGAAAACAAGGTTTCTGTAATTAAGGCCGTTCGTAGTATTACCGGTCTTGGTCTGAAAGAAGCAAAAGATCTTGTTGAAGGTACACCTTCCACTATAAAAGAAGGTATTAGTAAAGAAGAGTCGGAGGAAGTTAAAAAGCAGCTTGAAGAAGCTGGTGCATCAGTTGAAGTTAAATAATTTCAATTGCAGCGTTTAACTAACTTGAAGCAGAACCAACAGGCGGCGCGAGTTGCCTGTTGGCTTTTTGCGCTTATTGATTTAACCCGGTTTACATTATATGTGTGTAAAGTGCGTTTAGCTGAATATTCAGCTGCTAATTTTCATTACATACAAACACAATGAGGAATTGTAATGGCCTATTCCTATACTGAAAAAAGACGTATTCGCAAGGATTTTGGAAAACGTCCGAGTATCTTAGAGGTTCCCTATTTGGTTGCGACTCAGATCGAGTCATTTAATAAATTTATACAAGTTGATGTCAATCCCGAAGAACGTACAGATATCGGATTGCAAGCAGCATTCAAATCTGTTTTTCCAATTGCCAGTTTTTCAGGTAATGCAGCTTTGGAATATGTCAGCTATAAGCTGGGTATTCCTGTATTTGATGTTAAAGAATGCCAGCTCAGGGGCTTGACCTATGCAGCATCATTACGCGTTAAGGTTCGTCTAATCATTTATGATAAAGAGGCCGGGCTCAACAATAAAGTTGTAAAGGATATTAAAGAGCAGGAAGTATACATGGGCGAGATGCCATTAATGACGCGCACTGGTACCTTTGTTATTAATGGTACAGAACGCGTCATTGTTTCGCAGATGCACCGTTCACCTGGTGTGTTTTTTGAACATGATAAAGGAAAGACTCATTCATCCGGTAAATTACTCTACTCCGCACGCGTCATCCCTTACCGCGGTTCATGGCTTGATTTTGAATTCGATGCAAAAGATCTTGTTTATTGTCGAATCGATCGTCGACGTAAGATCCATGCCTCTATATTGTTACGTGCATTAGGTTATTCAACTGAAGAAATACTCGATATTTTCTTCGATAATGACACTTTCAAGTTTACAAAGAAGGGAATTACGCTGGACTTGGTACCGGATCGCCTGCGTGGTGAAACTGCATCGTTCGATATAAAAAACAAAAAAGGCAAGGTCATTGTAGAACAGGAACGTCGTATCACAGCTCGCCATATTCGAGAAATTGAAAAAGCAGGTTTGACCTCCTTAATAGTGCCTGCTGAATTCCTGATTGGTAAGGTAATTGCCAAAGAAATACCTGGTGATAGTGTAGACGAGAAAACTGGGGAATTGATCCCGATTGCCAAGGCGAATACTGAAATCACTGAAGAATTGCTTGCAGAGATTACGGAGCTATCAGGTCTAGAGTTAGAGACTATCTATACTAATGATCTGGATAACGGGCCTTATATTGCGCACACATTACGCGATGATCCAAGCACCAATCAATTGGAAGCACAGGTTGAGATTTATCGTATGATGCGACCTGGTGAACCACCAACAAAGGATGCTGCCGAGAACTTATTCAAGAATCTGTTTTTTAGTCCTGATCGTTATAATTTATCTGCTGTTGGGCGAATGAAGTTTAATCGTCGAGTAGGTCGTAAAGAAGTCGAAGGTGAAGGTGTTCTATCCAATGATGACATCATTGCCGTAATGAAAGTCTTGCTTGATATACGTAATGGTAAGGGCACGATCGATGATATTGATCATCTTGGTAATCGGCGTATACGTAGCGTCGGTGAAATGGCTGAAAATCAATTTCGTGTGGGACTTGTCAGGGTTGAGCGTGCAGTTAAGGAGCGTTTAAGTCTGGCTGAATCCGAAGGATTGATGCCGCAAGAAATCATCAATGCCAAACCAGTCTCAGCTGTTATTAAGGAATTTTTTGGCTCAAGTCAGCTATCCCAGTTTATGGATCAAAACAACCCGTTGTCAGAAATTACTCATAAACGCCGTATTTCAGCACTCGGACCAGGTGGTTTGACACGTGAACGTGCCGGCTTCGAAGTGCGTGATGTACATCCAACGCATTATGGTCGTGTATGTCCGATTGAAACGCCGGAAGGTCCTAACATTGGATTGATTAATTCATTGGCGATATTTGCAAGGACTAATAACTACGGTTTTCTTGAAACACCTTATCGTAAGGTTACCAATGGAAAGGTGACTGATAAAATAGAATATCTATCTGCCATAGAAGAAGGTGATTATGTGATTGCACAGGCAAGTGCAACATTGAATGCAAAAGGTAAGTTGGTTGATGAGCTTGTATCTTGTCGTCATCGAAATGAGTTTGCCATGTCAACACCAGACAAGGTCAATTATATGGATGTATCACCGCGGCAAATCGTTTCGGTTGCTGCATCATTGATTCCATTTTTAGAACATGATGATGCGAACCGTGCATTGATGGGTTCCAATATGCAGCGTCAGGCTGTACCAACCTTGAGAACAGATAAGCCACTTGTTGGTACCGGCATGGAAAGAAGAGTCGCGATCGACTCTGGTGTTACCGTGATTTCTGAACGAGGTGGTATTGTTGATTCAGTCGATGCTAGCCGAATTGTTGTGCGTGTAAATGATGACGAGGTGGTTACTGGTGAACCGGGAGTCGATATCTATAATCTGACAAAATATACCCGCTCAAATCAGAATACCTGTATTAATCAAAAACCATTGGTAAAACCCAGTGATCAGATTGCCAAGGGTGATGTGCTTGCGGATGGTCCATCAACTGATATGGGTGAACTGGCTTTAGGGCAAAATATGATGGTCGCATTTATGCCCTGGAATGGATATAACTTTGAGGATTCAATTTTACTTTCCGAAAGGTTGGTAAAAGAAGATCGTTACACAAGTATTCATATCGAAGAGCTAACCTGTGTAGCACGCGACACAAAATTGGGATCAGAAGAAGTGTCTTCTGACATTCCTAATGTTAGTGAAAGTGCACTGAATAAACTGGATGAATCCGGTATTGTTTTTATCGGTGCCGAAGTAAATGTTGGTGATATCCTGGTTGGTAAAGTTACACCTAAGGGTGAAACCCAACTCACACCAGAAGAAAAGCTCCTGCGAGCAATCTTTGGGGAAAAGGCCTCAGATGTAAAGGATACATCTCTTCGTGTTCCGACAGGTATGAATGGAACCGTCATTGATGTTCAGGTTTTTACCCGTGATGGTGTTGAAAAGGATGCCCGTGCTCTTGAAATAGAAGAGTCAGAATTAAACAGCGTAAGAAAGGATTTAAATGATCAGCTTAGAATAATGGAAGATGGTGTTTATCAACGCGTTGAGAAAATGTTGATTGGTAAACTTGCTGCAGGTGGTCCAACAGGACTAAGCGGTGGTGACAAGATTACAAAAAATTATCTTGATGAAACCGCACGTGATAAGTGGTTTGAAATCCGTCTTAAAAACGATGCAGCAAATCACCAACTTGAACGTGCAGCTGAACAAATAGGCACATTAAAAGAAGAGTTTGATGGGCGCTTTGAAGAGAAGCGGGCCAAGTTGATCTCGGGTGATGATCTGGCACCAGGCGTTTTGAAAATGGTCAAGGTCTATCTTGCTGTCAAACGTCGCATTCAATCCGGTGATAAAATGGCAGGTCGTCATGGTAATAAAGGTGTTATCTCAACGATCGTCCCGATTGAAGACATGCCTCATATGGAAGATGGTACTCCGGTTGATGTTGTCTTGAATCCACTTGGTGTTCCTTCACGAATGAATGTTGGTCAGGTTCTGGAAACTCATTTGGGTTGGGCTGCTAAAGGTGTTGGAATAAAAATCGGCAAGATGCTTGAACAACATGTCCAAACATCTGAGGTACGACAATTTCTTGAAAAAGTTTATAACACCAGTGGCAAGCAAGAAGGGTTGGCTGCCTTTTCGGATGAAGAAATCAATGAATTGGCAGGAAACCTGAAAGGTGGTGTTCCGATGGCGACACCGGTTTTTGATGGTGCCAGTGAAGCTGAGATAAAGGCAATGTTGAAACTTGCTGATCTTCCAGAAGATGGTCAAACAACACTTTATGACGGTCGTACTGGCGAGGCCTTTGATCGTAAAATTACCGTTGGTTATATGTACATGCTTAAATTGAATCATTTGGTTGATGACAAGATGCATGCTCGATCAACCGGTCCCTATAGCCTGGTTACACAACAACCTTTGGGCGGTAAGGCACAATTTGGTGGCCAACGCTTTGGTGAAATGGAAGTCTGGGCTCTTGAAGCTTATGGCGCTGCATATACCTTGCAAGAAATGCTCACTGTCAAATCAGATGATGTTAATGGTCGTACGAAAATGTACAAAAACATCGTTGATGGTGATCACCAGATGGAAGCTGGCATGCCGGAATCTTTCAATGTCTTGGTTAAAGAGATTCGATCGCTCGGTATTGATATCGAGCTTGATACATAACAAAGATTACTAAAGAAATGATTGGTACTTTTAAAAATAGTGATTTTTTTGTCAGGACAAGAAAGTATCGCACGCAAAGCCGCAGTGTATATAACATACATGAGGACTTGAGTACGATGCTGACGCTGTCATGGCGAAAAAAGTGCATTTTTAGAGGTGCCATAGAAATTATTGATTCGATTTTCGGGCAATATCCCGAACAAATCTCCGAAGGAGGTAATGAACCTTGAAAGATTTACTCAAGCTTTTAAAGCAGCAGGGACAGGTTGAAGAATTTGATGCTATTGCAATTGGATTGGCTTCGCCTGAAAAGATACGTTCCTGGTCTTTTGGAGAAGTCAAAAAGCCCGAGACGATAAATTATCGTACTTTTAAGCCTGAACGCGATGGTCTTTTTTGTGCCAAGATTTTTGGTCCAGTCAAAGATTACGAATGTCTGTGTGGAAAATACAAAAGACTTAAACATCGTGGTGTTGTTTGTGAAAAGTGCGGTGTAGAAGTTACGCTTTCAAAGGTAAGACGTGAACGTATGGGGCATATTGATCTGGCTAGCCCTGTTGCACACATCTGGTTTTTAAAATCCCTGCCATCAAGAATGGGTTTGATGCTGGATATGACATTACGCGAGATTGAGCGCATTCTATATTTCGAAGCCTATGCTGTGATTGATCCAGGTATGACCGAACTTGAGCGCGGTCAAATGCTGACAGAAGAAAATTATCTTGAAGCTATTGAACAATATGGCGATGAGTTCGAAGCGAAGATGGGGGCAGAAGCAATTCGTGAGCTACTTAAGTCTATCGATATCGAAGCAGAAGTTGCAGGTCTACGAGAAGAAGTTCCCAATACAAATTCCGAGACCAAACTGCGCAAGATGACAAAACGCTTGAAGTTGCTTGAGGCTTTTATGAAGTCAGGCAACAAACCTGAATGGATGGTTTTGAAAATCTTACCGGTATTGCCTCCAGAGTTGCGTCCTTTGGTTCCGCTTGATGGTGGTCGTTTTGCAACATCTGATCTGAATGATCTATATCGACGTGTTATTAATAGAAATAATCGTTTAAAGCGTTTATTAGATCTTAACGCGCCAGATATTATCGTTCGTAATGAAAAACGTATGCTTCAGGAATCAGTGGATGCGTTACTTGATAATGGTAGACGCGGTCGAGCAATAACCGGTACCAATAAACTGCCATTAAAGTCGTTGGCAGATATGATCAAGGGTAAGCAAGGACGTTTCCGTCAAAATCTATTAGGTAAACGTGTTGATTATTCGGGTCGTTCAGTAATTGTTGTAGGGCCAACCTTACGTTTACATCAGTGCGGTATTCCTAAAAAAATGGCCTTGGAGTTATTCAAACCGTTTATTTTCAGTAAATTGGAAAGACGAGGTCTGTCAACAACAATCAAGGCAGCTAAAAAACTGGTTGAACGTGAAGGTTCTGAAGTCTGGGATGTCCTGGAAGAAGTCATTCGTGAACATCCTATAATGCTTAACCGTGCACCTACATTACATAGATTAGGCATACAGGCATTTGAGCCAATATTGATCGAAGGTAAAGCAATTCAGTTGCATCCATTAGTTTGTACGGCATTTAACGCCGACTTTGATGGTGATCAGATGGCCGTGCATGTGCCTTTGTCTGTCGAAGCACAACTTGAAGCACGTACATTAATGATGTCAACCAATAATATTTTGTCACCAGCTAACGGCGAACCGATTATTGTACCGACACAGGATGTTGTATTAGGCCTTTATTATTTAACGCGTGAATCGGTTGAAGCAAAGGGCATGGGCATGGCATTTGCCGATATCGATGAAATTCAACGTGCCTACGAGAGTAACGTAGTTGATCTACAGGCAAAAATTAAAGTGCGTATACGTGAAGTCACCGTTGATGAAGAAGGTGAAAAGCAGGTTACAAACAAACGTTATGAAACAACGACGGGACGTGCATTGTTATCTCGTATCTTGCCTGATGGTATGCCATTTGAATTGGTCGACAAGGTATTGACGAAAAAGACCATCTCTCAATTAATTAATACCTGTTATAGAAAACTGGAACTTAAAGATACTGTTATCTTTTCAGACAGATTGATGTACACCGGTTTTAAATATTCGACTCGTGCCGGTGTATCAATTGGTATTGAAGATATGGTCATTCCAGAAGATAAAAATGAGATCATTGCTAAGGCTGAAGAACAGGTCAAAAAATTTGAGGATCAATACGCTTCCGGTTTGATTACTGACGGCGAACGTTATAACAAGGTTGTAGATATTTGGTCACATACCAACGATCAGGTTGCCAAGGCAATGATGGATAAGTTGGGTGTTGATATTCATATCGATGCTGATGGCAACGAAGTGAAGGAACCGTCATTTAATTCGATCTATATCATGGCCGACTCAGGTGCACGTGGTTCAGCAGCGCAGATCAGGCAATTAGCCGGTATGCGTGGTTTGATGGCCAAACCGGATGGTTCCATTATTGAAACACCCATTACTGCAAACTTTCGTGAGGGGCTGGATGTACTACAGTATTTCATATCGACACATGGTGCGCGTAAAGGTCTTGCTGATACTGCACTTAAAACAGCGAACTCCGGTTACTTAACACGACGATTGGTTGATGTTTCCCAGGATCTGGTAGTGTCAGAAGAAGATTGCGGTACTTCTGGAGGACTGGTTATGAATCCGGTCATTGAAGGTGGTGATGTTATTGAGCCTTTAAGAGAACGGGTGTTAGGGAGAGTTCTATCAGTAGATGCAATCAGTAATGATGGTGAAGTTGTTGCTGAAGCAGGTACCTTGCTTGATGAACAGTGGGTAGATGTCCTTGATGATCAGGGTATTGATCAAGTTGTTGTTCGTTCAGGAATAACATGTGAGACCAGATATGGTATCTGTCGTAAGTGTTATGGTCGTGATCTGGGTCGCGGACATCTGGTTAATATTGGTGAAGCTGTAGGTGTTATCGCAGCTCAGTCAATTGGTGAACCTGGGACTCAGTTGACTATGCGTACCTTCCATATTGGTGGCGCAGCATCACGTGCCGCAGCAATAAGTAATATTGAAGTCAAGAATGGCGGGACAATACGTTTACAAAATGTTAAGCGACTAGAGCAGGAAAGCGGTAATAAAGTTGTTGTCTCTCGCTCAGGTGAAATTACAATCCTTGATGAAGCTGGTCGCGAGCGTGAACGCTATAAGATCCCTTATGGTGCTGTCTTAACTGCAGACGATGGTGAAAGTGTTAGCTCGGGGCAGCAAATAGCATCTTGGGATCCACATACACATCCTGTGATAACTGAAGTTAAGGGGCGAGTTCAATTCTCGGATATTGTTGAAGGTGTTACTGTCACCCGTAATGTCGATGAAATGACCGGTTTAACTAACATCGTTATTCTGGATCCAAAACAGCGTCCGTCCACGGCGAAAGACTTGCGTCCGACTGTTAAATTAGTCGATGAAAGCGGCGAAGAATTGAAGATTCCGGGTACTGATCAAGCAGCTCATTATCTATTACCGTCAAAGGCTGTCATTAATGTAAGCGACGGTAAAGAGGTTAATATTGGTGACGTAATTGCGCGTCTTGCCCAGGAATCTGTGAAAACACGTGATATTACGGGTGGTCTGCCCAGGGTGGCAGATCTGTTTGAAGCACGTAAACCTAAAGAACCTGCTGTTTTGGCAGAGATCTCGGGCATAATCAGTTTTGGTAAAGAAACAAAAGGTAAGCAAAGGATTGTTATCACTGGTCAGGAAGATATTGTGCATGAAGAACTTATCCCGAAATGGCGCCATGTTAGTGTGTTTGAAGGTGAGCATGTAGAAAAAGGTGAGAGTATTGTCGATGGACCACCTACTCCACATGACATATTACGTTTGAAAGGCGTCGTGGCGTTAACAAACTATATCAGCACTGAAATTCAGGATGTATATCGATTACAGGGTGTAAAGATCAACGACAAGCACATTGAGATCATCGTACGACAAATGATGCGCAAGGCTGAAATCACGAGTGTTGGCGATACGAATTTCCTGAAAGGTGAACAATTAGAGCGATCAAGAGTACTGGAAGAAAATGCACGGCTAGAGGCAGAAGGCAAAACGCCTGCAGGATGGGTACCGATTTTACTTGGTATTACCAAGGCTTCTCTATCAACTGAGTCATTTATCTCAGCGGCCTCATTCCAGGAAACAACACGCGTTTTAACAGAAGCCAGCGTTAGCGGTAAGCGTGATGACCTACGCGGATTGAAAGAAAATGTCATCGTTGGTCGTCTGATTCCTGCTGGTACCGGGCTTGCTTATCATGCTGAGCGTCGTGAGCGTTTAGATAAGAAAAATGAGACAGATACAGTCACAGAAAATGAGGAAATAGACGCTGTAGAAATCCCCATAATTGAGCCTGATTCAGAAGCAGTAGAGGGGACGACAGGAACTTGAAAAATTAAGGTGTGATCTTCCTTGACAGGATCATCATCAAAGACATAAAATCCCGCCTCTTTGACAGGCTGAGTCAATTTTCTCAGCCTGTCATTTTGTTTTAAGTACTGGAAATCTTGGCGGATTTTGGAAGATCTGCAGATACGACAGACAATACCTCGAGGATATCCGAAGTTGTAAACCGCATGTCCGCACTGGAATTAGTAAACGTATTCATAATGAATACGCTCAGTTCGGATAGGCGAGGTAGTCTGCGCTCTTAATAAACTGAAATATAAGAACTTTTTTATGACAACTATTAATCAATTAGTCAGAAAACCGCGTAAGCGACAACGTGTAAAGAGTAATGTTCCGGCCTTGGAGGCATGTCCTCAAAAACGTGGTGTATGTACGCGTGTATATACAACAACACCAAAGAAACCGAACTCAGCTTTACGAAAAGTAGCGCGTGTTCGACTGACTAATGGTCATGAAGTGACCACTTACATCGGTGGTGAAGGACACAATTTGCAGGAACACTCTGTAATTTTAATTAGAGGTGGTCGTGTAAAGGATTTACCTGGTGTTCGTTATCATACTGTGCGCGGTACTTTGGACACCTCAGGTGTCAGTGACAGACGTCAGGGTCGTTCTAAGTACGGTGCGAAACGACCCAAGTCGTAATTTTACATACATATATATAAGAATAGAAACAGGAAGAGTTTGAACCATGTCCAGAAGACGCGTTGCTGAGAAAACTGAAATTCTGCCTGATCCGAAGTACGGGGATAAGGTATTAGCAAAATTTATCAACATAATTATGCGCAGTGGCAAGAAGTCTATTGCTGAAAAAATTGTCTATGGCGCACTGGATGAGATAGGTGGAAAGGGTAATCCAGAGCCACTTGAAGTTTTTAACAAGGCACTTGAAAACGTTCGTCCGATTGTAGAAGTAAAATCACGCCGTGTAGGCGGTGCGACTTACCAGATTCCTATTGAGGTTAGGACGGCTCGTAGCATGACACTTGCCATGCGTTGGGTTGTTGATGCTTCTAAAAAACGTGGCGAAAAGAATATGGGTCTACGTTTGGCGGGTGAATTATTGGATGCGTCTGAAAATCGTGGATCAGCGATTAAGAAGCGTGAAGATACGCATCGTATGGCTGAAGCAAACAAGGCTTTTTCGCATTACCGTTGGTAACAGACAAATTAATCTTATTAATAAAACATCATGGCACGTATCACACCAATCGAACGCTACCGTAATATCGGAATTATGGCGCATATTGATGCTGGTAAGACAACGACGACCGAGCGCGTATTGTTTTATACAGGTGTGTCTCACAAGATAGGTGAAGTGCATGATGGTGCAGCAACCATGGACTGGATGGAGCAAGAACAAGAACGTGGTATAACAATTACCTCTGCGGCTACTACCTGCTTTTGGGAAGGGACATCGGCACAGTTCGAAGAACACCGCATAAATATTATTGACACCCCTGGGCACGTTGATTTTACGATTGAGGTTGAGCGTTCATTACGTGTATTAGATGGTGCTTGTGCAGTCTTTTGTGCTGTCGGCGGCGTTGAACCTCAGTCCGAAACGGTCTGGCGTCAGGCAAATAAGTATTCTGTACCGCGCATGGCATTTGTAAACAAAATGGATCGTGCTGGCGCTGATTTTCTTCGAGTAGTTGAGCAGATTCGTGAACGTTTAGGTAGTAAAGCCATTCCTATGCAATTGCCTATAGGCGCTGAAGAAAAATTTAAAGGCGTCATAGACCTGGTAAAGATGAAGGCCATTTACTGGGAAGAAGAAAATATGGGGATAAAAGTTGAAGAAAAAGAGATCCCCGAAGCACTGAGAGCGGAAGCGCAACAATGGCATGAACATATGCTTGAGAATGCAGCAGAAGCAAATGAAACCCTGATGGAAGCTTATCTTGAAAAAGGAGAACTTTCCCAGGAACAAATTATTGAAGGAATACGCTCACAAACACTCGCTAATGAAATAGTTCCTGTATTTTGTGGTTCTGCCTTTAAGAATAAGGGTGTGCAGACGCTGCTGGACGCTGTCATTCAATATATGCCATCCCCTGCTGATGTTCCCGCAATAACAGGAATTCTTGATGATAAGGATGAATCTACAGGTGAAAGACATTCGTCAGATGAAGAGCCGTTTGCAGCACTGGCATTTAAAATAGCAACGGATCCATTTGTTGGAACCTTAACCTTTTTCCGCGCTTACTCTGGTGTTCTTAAGTCAGGTGATACGGTCTTAAATCCCGTTAAAGGTAAAAAAGAGCGAATTGGCAGGTTATTACAAATGCACGCTAATAGCCGTGAAGAAATTAAAGAAGTATACGCTGGTGACATCGCAGCAGCAGTGGGATTAAAAGATGTTACTACGGGTGACACACTTTGTGATCTTGATAATGTGATTACTTTGGAGCGCATGGAATTTCCTGATCCTGTTATCGCTGTTGCCGTTGAACCGAAAACAAAACCTGACCAGGAAAAAATGGGTCTGGCATTGAGCAAGCTTGCACAAGAGGATCCTTCTTTCCGTGTACATACAGATGAAGAGTCCGGACAAACAATTATTTCAGGAATGGGTGAACTTCATCTGGAAATAATTGTGGAACGTATGAAGCGTGAATTTAAAGTTGAAGCCAATGTTGGAAAACCGCAAGTGGCTTATCGTGAAACCATACGCTCCACTCTTGAAAAGGCAGAAGGTAAATTTGTCCGTCAATCAGGTGGTCGCGGCCAATACGGACATGTTGTTTTCAAGATAGAGCCAAAGCAAGCAGGTGAAGGTTTTGAATTCGTTAATGAAATTGTCGGTGGTACTGTCCCGAAAGAATATATTCCTGCTGTTGAAAAGGGCGTTATAGAACAGATGGAAAATGGTATCGTTGCTGGTTATCCAGTGGTTGATGTGAAAGTAACTTTATACGATGGTTCTTATCATGATGTTGACTCCAGCGAAATGGCGTTTAAAATCGCCGGCTCGATGGGATTCAGGGAAGGTGCAAGGAAAGCAAAACCCGTATTACTTGAGCCTGTTATGAAAGTCGAAGTTGTTACCCCTGAAGAGTATATGGGTAGTGTTAATGGTGATTTGAATCGTCGCCGTGGAATTCTACAAGGCACAGAAGAATCGCCTTCAGGAAAGATAATAAAAGCAGAAGTACCACTTAGCGAGATGTTTGGCTATGCAACAGATCTTCGTTCAGCCACTCAGGGTCGCGCAGTATACACAATGGAATTTGAGAAATATAACGAAGTACCAGCAAATATTGCTAAAAGCATGATCAGTAAAAACCAATAATTTTATTACTAACTAAATATATTGAAGAGGTAATGAGCCGTGTCCAAGGAAAAATTTGAACGCACCAAGCCGCATGTAAATGTAGGGACGATAGGCCATGTTGATCATGGTAAGACGACCTTGACGGCGGCGATTACAAAGATCATGGCAGAGAAACATGGTGGTGAGGTTAAGGCCTACGATCAGATTGATAACGCGCCGGAAGAACGCGAACGCGGTATCACGATTGCCACGGCACACGTGGAATATGAGAGTGACAACCGTCACTACGCGCACGTAGATTGTCCGGGCCATGCGGATTACGTGAAGAACATGATTACCGGTGCGGCCCAGATGGACGGTGCGATACTGGTCTGTAGTGCAGCTGATGGGCCAATGCCACAAACCCGTGAACACATTTTGTTATCACGTCAGGTGGGCGTTCCCTACATCGTGGTTTACCTGAACAAGGCTGACCAAGTGGATGATGCAGAATTATTAGAATTGGTTGAAATGGAAGTACGTGAACTGCTTGACAGTTATGACTTTCCTGGTGACGACACACCGATCGTGACGGGTTCAGCATTAAAGGCTCTGGAAGGCGACACCAGTGATATTGGTGTACCTTCAATTATGAAACTGGTTGAGGCGATGGATGATTACTTCCCCTTACCTGAGCGTCCGGTAGACCAACCCTTCCTGTTACCAATAGAAGATGTCTTCTCAATCTCGGGTCGCGGTACGGTTGTGACCGGACGTGTTGAACGCGGTATTGTCAAGGTTGGTGAAGAAATTGAGATTGTGGGTATTAAAGAGACGCAGAAGACGACCTGTACCGGAGTTGAAATGTTCCGTAAGTTACTGGACGAAGGTCGGGCAGGTGATAACGTAGGCGTATTGCTACGTGGCACCAAGCGAGAAGAAGTGGAGCGTGGACAGGTCTTATGTGAGCCGGGTTCAATTACCCCCCACACCCATTTTGAGACTGAGATTTATGTGTTGAGTAAAGATGAAGGAGGCCGACATACGCCATTCTTCAACAACTACCGTCCCCAGTTTTACTTCCGTACAACAGATGTGACGGGAGCGATGGAGTTGCCTGAAGGTACCGAAATGGTTATGCCGGGAGACAACGTCAAGGTGACGGTGAAATTAATTAACCCGATTGCGATGGAAGAGGGTTTACGATTTGCAATTCGAGAAGGTGGCCGTACCGTGGGTGCTGGCGTCGTCTCTAAAATTATTGAGTAA
>Ga0164320_10000233_pt1 | contig 17078 bp, 12 predicted proteins | sample GuaBasSediGuay11_FD_113736 | JGI IMG/M metagenome (GOLD analysis project Ga0164320, IMG submission 113736) | Subseafloor sediment microbial communities from Guaymas Basin, Gulf of California, Mexico - Guay11, Core 4567-28, 0-3 cm | ecosystem: Environmental > Aquatic > Marine > Hydrothermal...
TACGTAGCCGCCAAGCAGCACCAGTACCGGTGCCAGCATGGCAATGGATTTTCCAATCCCTTTTATTTCCAGAAGCTCCAGCAACATAGGTATCAATAGCCCGATGCCAACGAACAGTACCCAAAAAACGAGCGTGTAGGAACCACCCATGACGCTTTGCAAGGCCTCTATCTGCTGCCCCGACCCGGTTGCCAGATTGACGAGAAACAAAGCCACCAGTGTAAGTTCGGCCATGATGAGTACGAGATCAATGCGGGTGAATAATTTCTTTTCACTGTGCTGGCGCGCAATCAGCGCCACGAGCGCCGCTGCGGTCGACAGTCCCGAGATCAGGAACAGAGGGCCAAGCACACCGGAATTCCAGAACGGTCGGGCGCCAAATGCGCTGAGCAATATGCCCGTGTAGATTCCCAGCGCGATAGCAAACGGTATCGCCGCAAGCGCAATTTCGCGCCGATAGGTTTCACACCAGTCCGTGATCAGGCGGCCCAGTGCTACTCGATCAGAAAACGCCGCCACTACCGGATAGCCGCTGCGTAATGTTGAAATAATTTGCAGGATCGAAATTGGGTAGATGATCAGGAGTATCCATGCACCCCATGACATCGGTGAGGTGATCTGGAGCGACGTGTAGAATCGATACACGAACATCTTGTGTTCCAGATCCAGAAATAGTGTCGTCATACCCAGTGACAATAGGACCGGCGCAAGCACAGCCAGTTGTGTACTGGCAAAAGGTGCCTCGTCATCCTTCTTCATGAGCGTCATTACCGCCGCGAACACCATCACGCCGGCAGTAAGTCCGCCCATAAAGAGGTACATGGCGACCTCCCATGTCCAGATATGCAGGCTCGGATCTATCAGCGCATTATCGCGTGCGGTGACCAGCAGCTCTTCTTGCATCCTGTTCAGCCTCTCAGATCAGGTAGTAAACGTTAGGGTCATTGCCCGTTTCGGGATTCAATACTTTGTATTTTCGGGTCTTCAGTAAACGACTTACTTTACTGCTCGAGTCGTCCAGCGAACCGAAATGCATGCATTTCGTTGGGCAGCTGGACACGCAAGCCGGGTCCAGGCCTTTTTCAACGCGATGATGACAAAACGTACATTTATCAATGTACCCATCCGGGTGCATGACGAGACGCGCATCGTATGGGCAAGCGGCGATGCAGGCCTTGCAGCCGGTGCATTTTTCCGCATCAACCAGCACGATATTCGAATCATTCCAGTGATGGCTTGCGCCGGTCGGGCACATCGTCACGCACGTCGCGTTAGAGCAATGATTGCAACGCTCCGAACGAAACTCAGTGGTCAGATTCGGATAGGTGCCGTTGGTTGCTTCGACAACCCAGTCCCTGTTAAGGCCTTCCGGCACTTTGTTTTCGGTCTTGCAGGCGACAACACAATCACCGCAGCCGATGCAGGTTTTGGTATCAATGACCATGGCAAAACGTGTCATCAACTATCTCCTCGAGCCTGCATCTTCACGAACGTGACAAAACTGCCACGCATTCCCGTACCACCCATGATGGGATCAACTTTCACATTGCTCATCAATTCCGAATCGTCGGCGCCAACGCCAGCCGTCAGTCGCAAACGTTTCGACTTGTGACCGAATCCATGTGCCATGAATACTGAGTCAGGTCCGATTCTTTCGGTGACGCGAACCCGGATCTTGTTGCTGATGACTCCAGTCGGGCTTGCCAGGCGCACATACTCCTCGTTCTCGATTGACCACTCGTTAGCAACCAGTGGGTTTACCCACAACTGATTTTCCGGCGCGAGCTGGAACAACAACGGGTTATTCGTGGTCTTGCCAAACGTATGTGCCGGCATGCGGCCATAGTTGAGTCGGTAGTAGCCGTTAGGCACCGGGTCCGGCGGTGTGTAAACCGGCATCGGATCGAAGCCCTTGTCCGCCAGTTGCTGCGAATACAGTTCGATCTTGCGACTGGGCGTTCCGAAACGGACTGACTGTCCCTCACGGAAATACAGCGCATATTTGCGAGGGAAGTTCTTAACGCCAATTTTCTGCATTTCTTCGAGCGAGCTACCAACTTCCTTGAGTTGCCAGTCGAGCTTCTCGGAGAAGTCCTCCCACGGGAAATATTTTTCCAGTCCAAGACGATTGCCAAGTTGCTTCGCAATCCACCAGCCGGGCTTGCTCTCGTACTTCGGCTTGAAAGCCGGCATTCGCAGCGCCAGTGATGGATGCCGCTCACCGGAGTTTCGCAGCTCGTCATAACGCTCGAGGTAGGTGCACTCCGGAAGGATAACGTCCGCATAGCCAGCCATTTCCGAGGGCATGGTTTCCACCACTACGACGAGATCCAGTGAGTCGGCGGCGGCTTTTAGCTGGTCAGCAACACCCGGGATCGTCTGTGGAAGATTGGTGCCATAGACCAGCCATCCTTTGAAGAAAGCATCCTCACCGATAGACGCCTCGATAACGCCGTTGGTAACGCCCTGACTCGCAAATGGCCACTTGCCCGGGTAGGCGTCGGCCGTACTGTATTTCGTCTTCGGATAGTCCGGCAACGGAAAAGCGGGAAGATCAACCTTCTCTGGAATGTAGAAACCGCCCTTGCGGTTCCATGAACCCAGCAATGCGTTCAGCATCGCGATTGCCCGGCTACGCTGTGTGTCATCGCCATACCAAACCGCATGGCGTCCAGGATGAATAATTGTTGCGGGTGCAGCTTTGGCCATCTCGCGCGCTGTCTCGCGAATGACTTCCGGGCGAATGCCGGTCTCGAGATAAACCCACTCCGGCGTGTACTCGCGTACATGCTCCGCCAGTTGCTCGAAACCAATCGCGTGTCGGTCGAGATAGTCGGTATCGCACAGATCTTCAGTAATCAGCACGTTCATCCATGCGAGCAAGAGCGCCAAATCAGTTCCCGGCTTAATCGGCAACCAATGTTTCGATTTGCCAGCCGGAACCGAGAAACGCGGATCGACGGTGATCAGCGTGACGTCTTTGTTGATTGCCTCGGCCAGGGTTTGTACTTGTGCGTTGTGCAGGTTTTCTCCAATATGCGAACCGATCAACACGATGCATTTCGCATTGGCCATGTCGGTACGCTCAGGAGAGCTTGCGGATTCACCCAACGTAAGTTTGAAACCGACATCACGTGGTCCACGACACTGCGCGAAAGCGGGTTCAGCATGACTGTTCGAGCCATAAGCACGCATCAGGTGCCGAAAATGGCTGCTACCGGCGCCGTGATTCAGCATCAGCATTTTTTCAGGCCCGGCAGTGTCAGCGATCATCTGCATTTTTTCGCTGATGAAGCCAAGAGCCTCGTCCCAGGAAACTTCTACGAACGTCTGTTGACCATCTTCCTTCGTGACCCGCATCAGCGGCTTTTTGAGTCGGTCGGGATCGAGATAAGCACCAGGACCGCCGGTGCCACGCGTGCAAAGACGTCCACCACTGTGCAGGTCGTCCGCGTTGCCCGTTATTTTCCAAAGCTCGTTATCTTCTTTATAAACGTCGCCGGCGCACTTCCAAAAGCACATGTCACAAATAGTGGGCGTCTTGCTAACCACCCCAGTGCCGGGTAGAGCTTGTGTTGTACATCCGCCCATAAAGAGCGTCGGAGATACTACGGCACTCGTGCTAAGCAAGCTGGATACTTTAATAAATTCGCGTCGTTTCATGCGCCATTTCCTGAAGCAACAACTGATTCCAGAGTCAAGGTATCTGAAACTGCCTGACTAACAGTTGTTTTTGGGATGATGTAGTAAGGCGTCTCAACACTGTCATCAATAAATGACTCGGTTGGGAAGAACGCGAAAGTGAAGCCGATGACGACTGCCACAGCGATCAATGCACCCTGCATCTTCGTAATCCTGTCCTTTTGCGGGTCTACTTCGGTCGTTGGCCAGGCCTTGTTCTGTACAAAGCGCATCGTCAGAGTTCCAGCCACTGCAATCAGAACAATAATCAAAACCGTTGGACCAAGCCCGATGCCCAACCACTGATCCAGGCGAAAAGCGCCCATGTAATCGCTGTTGTAGAAATCTCCCCAGACAGGGAAAAAGTCAGCGAAGACCATGCTGCCAACCAGGAAACCAACGATGAAGACCATCGCATCTACTTTGCCGGTGGCAACAGATGCGGCCGCGGTTCCGGGGCAATAACCACCAATTACCATACCAAGACCGAAGATCAGTCCACCGATCGCCATCGGCAGCAAGTAAGTCGGCAGCATGTAGACCAGTGAAATATCCAGAACACCAATCAGGCTCATACCCCACAAACCGAGCATGCCGGTTGCGATGGCGGAGAACATGACAACAGGTACGCCAACGTCTTTGAAATAGAACGCCCATGCGATGCGGCGGCTATCTGTAAATCCAGCGTGAAACAGAGCGAAGCCGAAAACAAAGCCAATCGGCACGGCCAACCAGAGGTTCGTCGAAGCCGAGATAGCGCCTGTCTTCGCGAGAGGCAGAATCATATCCATTGTTTTCTCACAAACCAGGCGCCCATCCAGCCGCCGGCAAAAATGCACATCAGGAATACCCACGCGCCGACTGAAAGTTCAGCGCCACCGACGAGCCCCTGCCCGCTGGTGCAGCCTCGTGCCAAACGTGCTGAGAATCCAGCCAGAACACCGCCGGCCAGTGCGAGCACAAGACGGTACGCGACAGAGCTTCGCGGACCGCGTAAAACCTCTATGCGAAGTTCACCTGCCAGCCAGGCAGCAACGAAGCTCCCAACCAGTAAGCCAACAATGAGAAAAATCACGTAGTCGTTAAGCGGGTGCGCACCGTCGGCGAAATACTTTCCGAAGTAGGCGCTTTGCTCAGTCGCGACCGGGAATAGACCGTGCTGCACCCAGGCGACGAAACGCGTCATGGCGCCGCTGGCACCGATACCCCTTCCGGCAACAGCAAAAGCCAGCAACATACTGATTCCAATTAGAATTCCAGCTGGTACGGGTGGCCAGCGATCAGCGAACTTCATCTTTTTCTCCCGGTCGGCAATGCACGTTACAGAGCCATGTCATCTGTATATTAGAATTACCTAATTTAAGAGATGATCATATAAGTACATGTACCTTTGTTTTTGGGGCTGATGCCGCGTGGTTATTGGCTTCGCCACCAATCACGTGCGGTTCTTACGTCGCAGAATCTTGTACCTTTTTTTGGGTTCTCGCAGAGAGATTAGCAGGGAAACTGCCTCGTGTAGCAGCCAACCCGTGACTGTTACGTCCGAAGAGTAATTACACTTGTAATATTGCTTAATAGTGACCGGTCACTTCTGGTGCAACACATCCACTCGCAGGAGAAAAATATGAAAGCATCCGATCTGTTAGTCGAATGCCTGGAAGAAGAAGGGATCGAGTACATATTCGGCGTGCCTGGGGAAGAAAATGCCGATTTCATGATGTCTCTGGAAGAGTCCAGAACGATCAAGTTTATCCTGACACGTCATGAGCAAGGCGCCGCCTTTATGGCTGAAATCTACGGTCGCCTGACCGGCAATGCAGCCGGCTGCCTCGGCACCCTGGGGCCTGGTGCCACCAATCTGATTACCGGCGTCGCCGACTCCAATATGGACCGAGCACCGATGCTGGTGCTGACGGGTCAGGGATCAACCGATCGATTGCATAAGGAATCGCATCAAATTATGGATGTCGTGAGTATGTTCGAACCCGTGACCAAGTGGTCGACGACCATTCTTAATCCCGACACGATTCCGGAAATCGTCAGAAAAGCCGTGCGTCTTGCACGCACTGAAAAACCCGGTGCCGTGCACATCGAACTACCGGAAGACGTCGCAGAAATGGAAACTGCCAAGCGGCCGATGACACCACGGCGTTTTAGACGTCCGGTTCCCGATGCCAAGATAATTAATGAAGCGTTCGCAATGATAAGAGAGTCGAAGCGGCCGATTATCATTGCCGGAAACGGTTGTATTCGAAGGCGCGCCAGCAAGCAGCTCAGGATGTTCTGTGAAAAGACCGGCATAGGCGTTGTCAGTACTTTTATGGCAAAAGGTTGCGTCGATATGGATGCGGACTATTGCCTGTACACCGTTGGGCTTGGCAGCAAAGATCGAATTTCGATGGCTATTGATGATGCCGATCTTGTCATCACTCTTGGCTTTGACATGGTTGAGTACCACCCGCAACTATGGAACTCACAGGGCGATAAGAAAATATTGCATGCTGACTTCCTGCCCACCGAAATCGACGAGTACTACCACCCGGAGACGGAAGTGATCGGTGATCTCGCACATACCCTGTGGATGTTGAATGAGTGTGTCGATGCTGAAGGCCTGCCCTCGTTCGACTTTGCGTTACAGCGCGATTGTCGGGACAAGATGACCGAAGACTTTGCCGAGCATAAGGATGACAAGACAGAGGGCACGATACGACCACAAAAAGCGTTGTGGGACGCGCGCCAGGCCATGGGCCCCAATGATATTCTTCTTTCCGATGTCGGGGCCCACAAGATGTGGATTGCGAGACACTATCAGTGCCATGAACCGAACACCTGTCTGATTCCGAACGGATTCTGCTCCATGGGTTTCGCACTACCAGGTGCTATCGCTGCAAGTATCGTGCAGCCCGAGCGGCGCATTCTCGCGATCGCAGGCGACGCCGGATTCCTGATGAACGTACAGGAGATGGAAACAGCCAAACGAATTGGCAGCAATATTGTGGTCATGGTTTGGGAAGATAAAGAGTACGGGTTGATCGCGTGGAAGCAGGAAACCCACTTTGGTCGGCATACCGATCTCTCATTCGATAACCCGGACTGGACCATGCTGGCAGCCGCTTTCGGCTGGCACGGACACTACGTGAAGAATGCTGCCGATTTGCTGGCGACACTCAATACGGCATTCGAAGAAAAAGGTCCAAGCCTGGTCGTCATCCCCATTGACTATCGCGAAAATCCGCTGCTGACCAAAAAGCTTGGAGAAATTACGTGCGTGATTTAATGCTTGAGAGCAGCAAACCGGCTGCTGGCTGTTTGTCCGTCACATCGCCGTTTGACGGACGTGAACTCGAACAGGTCGGGACAGCGGGTCAAGATCATGTTGCAGACGCACTGAGCGCTGCTCACGATAGATATCGCGACAGAGATTCCTGGCTATCGGCGCCAAAGCGGATTGAAATTCTCGATAAAACTGCGGTAATTATGAGCGGGCAGATCGAAGAACTCACAATGCTCGCCGCATCCGAAGGCGGTAAGCCATACAACGATTCAAAAGTCGAAGTCATCCGCGCCATTGATGGTATACGCCTGTGTGCAGAAACGCTGCGGACGCATTCGGGCTCTGTAATTCCGATCGGCAAAACTGCAGCAAGCACAGGCAGAATCGCCCTCACGCAGAAGGAGCCCATAGGCGTCGTTGTTGCGGTCAGCGCATTCAATCACCCACTAAACTTAATCGTGCACCAGGTCGGGCCAGCGATTGCGAGTGGGTGTCCGGTCATTGTAAAACCGGCACCCGATACACCGTTGTCTTGTTTGCGTCTGGTCGAAATTCTTCGCGAGGCTGGATTGCCCAATGCGTATTGCCAGGTCGTCGTAACAAATGACCGTGACACCGCAGAAAATCTGGTTACCGATGCACGCGTCGGTTTCTTCAGTTTCATCGGCAGTGCAGCCGTTGGCTGGATGCTGCGTTCCAAACTGGCACCCGGTACACGTTGTGCTCTCGAGCATGGGGGTGCAGCGCCAGCCATTCTTGCTGACCCCTTTGACAACGAGCTTGCGATTACGTCGATTTTGAAAGGTGGCTTTTACCATGCCGGCCAGGTCTGCGTTTCAACACAGAGAGTATTCGCACCGGCTGCTCAAGCGGCGTCCTTCGCGCATGAACTCGCGAAGCGAGCGAGCGAGCTGATTGTCGGCGCACCGGAAGATGCGACAACCGAGGTCGGTCCACTAATTCGGACTGCTGAGGTTAATCGAGTTGCCGAGTGGGTCGAAGATGCCGTGGCAGCGGGTGCTGAACTGGTATGTGGTGGCAAGAGATTATCAGACAGCTGTTACACCCCGACAGTTCTTCTGAACCCGCCCAACGATGCACGAGTCAGCACAATGGAGATTTTCGGCCCTGTTATTTGTGTCTACGCCTACGACAACTTAAGCGACGCAGTTCGGCAGGCCAATTCGCTGCCGGTAGCTTTTCAGGCCGCAGTCTATTGCAGCGACAATGACGTTTCGATGCGTCTTTTTCGGCAGCTCGATGCATCTGCCGTCATGATCAACGATCACACTGCTTTCCGGGATGATGTTATGCCCTTCGCAGGATTGCGCCAGTCTGGTCTTGGTGTCGGAGGCATTCCCTACACGATGGAAGATATGCAGATCGACAAGATGCTGGTCCTTAAGACTGGCTAGGCGGAGGACTCAACCCGCCGTCGGGTTGCCAGTTCATAGATCGCCAGCGAAACAGAGCGTTATACGTAACGGCTACGAGCAGTATTATTACTGCATTCAGTAGGATGGGTTCGTACGTATAGGCGTAACCCAAATCATGTTGAGAAAACCATGCGAAGTCATGCGTTCTCCTTCGGGTTTGGATTTGGGTTCGGGTGCTCAGTTAATTCCGTGTTGTTTGCCTTCCCAGAAGGGTTTGCGCAACTCGCGCTTTAGGATCTTGCCCGGCCCGGACTTCGGCAGTTCAGTTTCCGAAAATGTGACCGCTTTCGGCAGCTTGTAGCCGGCAATGTGCTGGCGACAGAACTCGATCAACTCTTCGGCACTAACCGTTTCGCGGGATACGACGACTGCGTGTACGGCTTCGCCCCATTGGTCGTCGGGGACGCCGATCACGGCCGCTTCGAGCACTGCAGGATGCTTGTACAAGACTTCCTCCACCTCGCTGCAATAGACATTTTCGCCGCCGGTCACGATCATGTCCTTGGCCCGGTCTACTAGATACAGGTAGCCGTCAGCATCGAGCCGGCCGAGATCACCGGTGTAGTACCAGCCATCCCGCAATACCTCAGCCGTCTGCTCGGGTTTGCGCCAGTAACCCTGCATGACGTTGGGACCGCTGGTTGCTACCTCACCTACCTCGCCGCTTGGCAATTCCTCACCACTCTTATCGACGATCTTAAGCTGTACGCCGATCAACGCCTGGCCGCAGGGACACCCAGTGTATGCGTAACGCCATGACGTTCGATCAGGTCGAGAGCGGTCGCCGGGTCGAAAACCCCGAGTGGAATCTGGCAACTCGCTGACCAGATACTGAGCAGTACCGAGTTTGTTCCGGCCGCATGGAACATCGGCGCCATAATCAGCCAGACATGTTCCTCGGACGGCTGCAAAATCGTCATAATTATTAATCGCGTTGGAGATCAGGTTGCGGTGTGACAGCATGACGCCCTTCGATGCGCCCGTCGTACCCCCCGTATAGAACAGACCGGCAAGTGTATCTTCGGTCAGGCCGACACCGAGTTCCATTTCGGAGGCATCGTCGAGCAGCGTTTCGTATTCGTCCGGCACACGGACGACAGCATCGACGAGTTCACTCAACGTACCCGGCCGCAGGCAATCCCACGTACATTTCAAGATATTGCGGTGAGTTATTGGCGAGTATCGCGATTCGGTCGCCTGGCTTAACGCCTTTCGCGGTGACCATGCCGGCGAGCTTGCGACAGCGCATCCACAGGTCTCGATAGCTGGTCTTGTTGCCCTCGTGAAGCACCGCGGTGCGGTCAGCCCCGATCTGCAAGGCACGCTGCAGTGGATCGATGAATGTTGGCATGATCATCATGAAAGCATAAACCATGTGACCGGAATACACCTGCGAAATTCTGGCCGTATCTGAAATTCATCCTCCCTTTTCGATGGTAGGATACACGCCTCGTTTTCGTGGAGAATTCCAATGTCGGCACTCAGGGCAGCTCTGTTCGTTCTGTTTCTTGTAATCACGCAGGACGCTATCGCCAATGAAACGCGGCTACTGCGTTTTCCCGATATCCATAACGACCGTGTCGTATTCGTCTACGCCGGCGACCTGTATGTTGCGTCGACGCATGGGGGAACCGCCGTCCAACTGACGTCGCACGAAGGTTTGGAACAGTTTCCCAAGTTTTCTCCTGATGGATCTGAAGTTGCCTATTCAGCAGAATATAACGGCACTCGACAGGTCTACGTGATCCCCACTACCGGCGGCACACCGCGCCAGCTGACCTGGTACAACGATGTCGGTCCTATGCCGCCTCGTGGTGGCTCCGACTATCGCATCCTGGACTGGACGCGTGATGGTAAGAATGTGCTCGTGCGAGCAAACCGCCTGCCCTGGGGCGTGCGCATGGGTCGCCATTACCTGGTACCAGCGGACGGCGGCGATGAGTCTGCTATGGAAATCCCGGAAGGTGGCGCTGGCATGTTCTCGCCGGATGGCAAGAAAATCGTTTACACGCCAATCGACCGTGAATTCAGAACCTGGAAACGGTATCGCGGTGGTCGCGCCCAGGACGTTTGGATCTACGATCTCGAAAACAGTACGTCTGAGCAGTTAACCGATAATCCTGCGACTGATCACCAGCCTCTTTGGGTTGGCGATAATATATTCTTCACGTCCGACCGCGACTACACACTAAACCTCTATCGCTATTCAGCGGACGGATCGGAAGCGGTCACATCGCACAAGGAGTTCGATGTCCTTTGGGCAAGCGCAGGGCCGACAGCTGTCGTTTATGAAAATGGCGGCTGGCTGTATCGTTATGACCCTGCCAGTGGCGAGTCGCAACGGCTGACAATCACTATCGGAGGCGACCGCCCAGCAACTCTACCCAAAGTGGTGGAAGCGTCGGACTTTATTGAATCCACCGATCTCTCGCCGAATGGCAAGCGCGTTCTCATAACCGCCCGCGGCGAAATTTTCAGCGTGCCGGCCAAAGATGGGCCTGTTAGAAACCTTACTCGCACACCGAATGTCAGGGAGATCGATGCGACCTGGTCACCGGATGGCAAACAACTGGCGTACCTGTCAGACGCGTCCGGCGAGTACGAGATTTGGGTGCAACCGGTGGGTGGCGGCGATGCCCGGCGTGTTACGCAGGACGGAGCGGTATGGCGATTTCCACCGAGCTGGTCTCCCGACTCGGGCATGATGGTTTTTGGTGACAAGAATCAGCACCTGAACGTGGTCGACATCGCCAGTGGGCGGATAAGTGTTATCGACTCGTCAAACCACAATGACATAAGCGATTACAGCTGGGCTCCTGACAGTCGTTTTGTCACGTACGTCAAGAACAACGAATTGGGAATGGGAAGCGTCTGGATTCATTCGCTTGGTGACGGACGAAATTACCAGGTGACGTCTGACATGACGAACGAAGACACCCCTGTATTTGATTCAAAGGGTCGATACCTTTATTTCCTGTCGTCGCGCGATCAGGATCTGCAATTCAGCTCAATCGAATTAAACTACATGGTTACCAATTCGATTCGTGTCTACGCGGCGCAGCTAAATTCAGATCAACCTGCATTATTCCTGCCCAAGAGCGACGAAGTGACGCCTGCCAACGACGTCGATGGCGAAGAAGAAAATGGCGAGTCGGACGACCAGGATGTCATCGTAGATATCACCTTCGACGGAATTGAAGACCGACTTGTTGCTCTTCAATCCGCTGGCGGCAACTACGACAACTTGATGGCCTCTCCGAAAGGTCCGGTGTATGTCTCAGGCCAGAACGGCGACGCCAAAGTAATGCTTTTCGATCTTGAGAACGAGAAAGAAGAGCTTGTCCTTGAGGGCGTACAAGCATTTTCGCTTTCCGGAAACGGCGAGCAAGTCCTCTACTCGGCCGACGGCGCGCTCGGTATTGCCGATCTCAGCCCGGAGCAAGACTCAAGTGAAGGTCGACTGGAACTCGACGATATGGAGCTGCTTGTTGATCCAAGGATAGAGTGGCAACAGATGTACGTCGACGGTTGGCGAATCATGCGTGACTGGTTTTATGACCCCAACATGCACGGTCAGGACTGGGATGAAATTCGGAAAAAATATGAGCCGCTCGTTGAACATGTCGCGCACAGAGCTGACCTCGATTACATCTTCGGCGAGATCGCCGGTGAAATGATGGCGGGGCACATATACGTGCAATCCGGCGACCAACCTTCCGTTGAACGGCGTAATGGCGGCTTGCTGGGTGCTGAGTTTGAAAGCGATAACGGCTTTTACCGCATAAGCAAGATTTTCAAGGGCGAAGCGTGGCAAACGATATTCTTTTCGCCGCTCGCAGCACCAGGCATTAATGTCTCGGCTGGCGACTACGTTATCGCGGTCAACGGTGTTTCGACGGCCGGGGTGCAAAATTTCTATCAGCTGTTGGAAAACACGGGCGGTGACATCGTTACGCTGACCGTCAACGACAGGCCGCGCCAACGCGGCAGTCGCGACATCATGGTAAATACCATCACGTCAGAAACCCAGTTGCGATATCTCGATTGGGTTGAAGATCGTGCGCGCCGTGTGGATGAATTGTCCGGGGGCCGGATTGGCTATGTGCACTTGCCCAACACGGCTGGCGACGGCAACCGCGAGCTGTTCAAACGGTGTATGCCGCAAATGAACAAAGACGCGCTGATCATCGATGCGCGTTACAACGGTGGCGGTTTTATTCCAGATCGCATGATCGAACTTGTTTCCCGCAAACCGTTAAATTACTGGAAGCGCCGCGGTCTCGATCCAGTCGCAACACCGACATTCGCTCATGACGGACCGAAAGCGACATTGATAAATGGTTATTCGTCATCTGGCGGCGATGCGTTTCCCTATTACTTCAAGAAACTTGGGTTGGGCCCGCTCATTGGTACGCGTACCTGGGGCGGCCTTATCGGCATTTCTGGCAATCCATCGCTTGCTGATGGCGGCAGTATTCTGGTATCCACATTTCGCTTCATGAGTACGGACGGCGAGTGGACAGTGGAAAATGAAGGCGTCTCTCCCGATATCGAAGTCGTCGATCGACCTGAACTCGTTGCTGCCGGGCAGGACCCAACACTTGAGGCAGCGGTCAGGCACTTGCTTGGAGAGCTTGAGAAAACACCGCCCGTCAAGGTCGAAGCGCCACCGTCACCGACGGAGTTCTGATCCGCGTTGTGGCTGCGACCTTAACCGATCGACCAGTTAAAACGCTTAGCTCGGCTTGATATTTGCGTTCAGCCTGAACAAGTTACCCGGGTCGTACTGGTTCTTGAGCCTCACGAGCCGCGGGTAGTTCGGACCGTAGTTTCCCCAGGTCTTTTGTTCGGATTCCTCGTTGAGATTGTTGTAGAAGCCCGCCATGTGCGGTTCCATCTCTTTGTAATACTCACGAACGGCTGCGATTTTGACCTCGTTTTCGGCCGGGTCGTCACCGATATACATGACGCCGAAATTAAACGCGGCGCCGCGATGTGTGAACGCGGTCGCGTCGGGAGCAACTGTCGCGGTCACGCCGCCCATGTGCTGAAACCATGACCTGACCGCACCACGGTTCGCGTATTCGACGATCACGTCGATGGCAGCCGGCGTGAGTTCATTGAGAAAGCCGGACTTCAGGTAGTACTGCTTGCCGTGGCCGAGAAACCCGTCGGCGCTGGTCTGTATGTCGTGATAGGCAAAAGGTGCCAACGTGCCACTCTTGAGGCCAGGAAACGCCAGCATCGGCGCGAGTGCTTTCTCGCCCGCGGCGTGATCACCGCACCACGTAACGCCGACAATTGCCAGAGTCTCGCCGTTTTCGCCCGCACCCGGAGCCAGCTGTGGTTCGATGTTCGCCTCAACGGGTAGCGTTTCGTGCAACTCCGCAAAGAACTCGAGAAAGTCCTTGTCAAGCGCGTAAGTCAGGCTGCCGCCGTATACCATCGGATTGAAGGGATGTAGCCGGTATACGAATTCGGTAGCTACGCCGAAATTGCCGCCACCGCCGCGTAAGCCCCAAAAAAGATCGCTATTCTCATCTTCACTGGCGCGAACGACATCACCGCTAGCCGTTACGACAGTCGCTGCAAGCAGGTTGTCGATGGCCAGGCCCATCTTGCGGTCGGTACGGCCAACGCCACCACCCAATGTAAATCCACCGGTGCCGGTGTGCGAAACAATACCGGTTGTTGTCATCAGGTTGTGAGCAGTTGACGCAACGTCCAGATGGCCGAGCAACGAGCCACCATCGGCGCGCATGCTCATCGCCTGGGGATCGACGTCAACCGAGTGCATTTGCGAGAGGTCGATCATCATGCCGCCATCCGATGTCGATTTACCCGGGAAGCTGTGGCCACCGCACTTAACAGTCAGCAGCAGCTTACGTTCGCGCCCGAAATTGACGGCGTTAACGACATCGCCCGTCGACAGGCATTGAACCACCATCGCGGGCTGCTTGCTGTCGAACATGCCGTTCCAGATTTGTTTCGCGGCAGCGTAACCTTCGTCAGCTTGCAGGAACACCCGACCGTCAAGACTCCCGGCAAGTTCGGATATCGCGGCGGACTCGATTGAAAGCTCTTCACCAGTGCTCGAAACAGCGGAGATCCGGCTACCAAAATCAGTTTTCGACTCAGATCCACAAGCGGGTAATGTAGCGGCAACGGCAGCTGCAAGCGTTGCATTGCAGAATGTACGTCTAAGCATGATGTTTCTCCGATAAGGTTTCCGCAATAGTCATATCGCAAGAGACCAAATTCCACTAGTATTTTCGAAGTTGAACCTCAAGGAGGTTCGTACGAGTATCGGCACATGAAGAGTACGTACGGACAATATTGCCCGGTGTCCCTCGCCAGCGAAGTTCTGGGGGAGCGGTGGACTATTCTAATTATTCTCGCATTTTGCGACGGTTGCAGTCGATTCAATGGCCTGCAGCGTGCATTACCACGAATCTCAGCGTCAACCCTGGCGCAGCGTCTTCGATCTTTGGAAGAATCGCGGGTGATCAGCAAACAAAAGAGTGTTGACGGTGGCGCGATCGAGTATCAACTCACTGACGCGGGTGAAGATCTCGTTCCGATAGTCAAACAGATGGGCCAGTGGGGGCAACGCTGGGCGCGCGACCTTGAAGTGGAGGACCTCGATCCAAGGCATTTAATCTGGAGTGTGCATTTGCGTTTGAATCTCGACGCAATGCCATCCGGCAGGACAACGATTCAATTTGAGTTCACGGACTTGCGTCAAATCGAGCGGTTCTACTGGATCGTCGTCAACGAGCGTAAAGTCGATGTGTGTCTAAAGCACCCAGGGCACGAACCGGACGTCTGCGTGGCGTCGGATATACATCGCTTTATCGATGCGTGGCGAGGGTTTCGGTCATTGGAAAAAGAAGTGAAATCCGGTCGAATTAAGGTTTCAGGGCCACCTGAAATGCGCAAGGCATTTACTAGCTGGTTGTTACTAAGCGCTGTCGCACACGTAGATCGACAACGGCAGGGACGCGAACGCGCACTGCAACGTCGAACACAAAAGAGCCAGTGACGTTTTCTCGGTGTAATTAGCGGTGTGGCGGCTAAGGCCAATCAGATTGAAAAACCCATGCAAGCTCATGCGTGCTCCTTTGGGTTCCGCGAACGCGCGATCAGGCAGTGAGGTCCTGAGGCTCGACCGAATCCTCTTCGTCACTATCGGGCTCATCAGCAACTTGCGCCGGCGTCATCGTCCCCATGTCGATTTTCCCGCTAAACCATGAGCCCTCCTGCATCACGACGCGCGAACAGTAAATGTTGCCGGTAACCGACGCGCCGTCCGCCAGTGACACCAGCCCATCACAATGAATGTCGCCTTTTAGCTCGCCTTCCACGATGACTGAGTTCGCGTGAATGTCCGCGATCACCCTGCCCTGTTTGCCGATGGTGATATTCTTTTTGTGATGCGCAATCGTGCCTTCGATCATTCCTTCAATAATGAGATCTTCATCGGCAGATAATTCACCGCGAAACGTCAGAGTCGGCCCGATAACAGAAACGTTTCGAGATCGAATTGGCTGCACGTCTCCAAGTTTTGGCGATGACGCAAGAGACTGATTATCTTGATTTTTCTTAAACATGCTTAACCCTCCGACTTTGCTTGATACCGATCTGTTTAATTCTTCGGTCATCTTCAGAATCTAAGAGCATACTCCACAGTGCACGTCTTGGCACCGAACACAGGCGCCAGACCCTACCTGCTGCAGTTCGCTATCCGCATGACAATTCGGAATTTGCGTATTCATTAATGCGGTGACCCACGTACTCTGGCGTATGCAGGACATCGCACCCGTCATCAAGTGGACAGCGTTCATGACCCGGGAAATATCGTTACCGGATAGCAGGCGGTTTTTTGAGATCCGCTTCGAATCTATCGGCGGATTAGGGGCTCATGTAGCCGGGCAAATCGTCGCCAGCGCCGCCGTATTGCGCATGGGCCTGAATGGTTCGCATTTTTCTTCCTACGGATCAGAAAAGAAAGGCTCGGTGGTGCGCTCCTTTGTCCGTCTCGCACCGGCAGACCGGGCCATTCGCAATAGCGCACCGATCGAATCGCCGGACGTCATCGTCGTATTGCATGGAGGCCTGCTCGCTCACCCCGCGACACTGGCCGGCATGCGCGCTGCCGGCACGTTGATATACGCCGGATACGAGAACGAGGAACCCTACGGTCTCGCCCGTTTACCCGCGATGACGAAAATTATCCGGATCGACGCTCAGACGATCGCGCGCGAAGAACGATCGCGACCGAATGCCGTATTAATCGGCACGTTGACGGCCGCATTACCCTTCCTTGACCGGCAGGCGATACTCGACACACTCGAAGCGACTTTCGCCGGGAAACATCCGGAAGCCGTGGCCGCTAATGAACGTGCGTTTATGCGTGGTGCCAAGGAATTTGAATTGATTGAGAATGTCGGCCGCGGCGAGGGTGACCTCCCTACGATGACGTCCAATCCGCTCTGGGGCTATCGCACCGCACCGATTGGTGGAGTGCTGCCGCTGCCCGGCAACACGGCTCACAATGACCTGCATACGTCACGTAACGGCTGGATGCCGGTGCTGGATGCCGACAAGTGCATCGACTGCGGCATGTGTGACATGGTCTGTCCGGATCTGTGCCTGGTCTGGTCGACAACAACTGGCGACGACGGGCA
>Ga0164320_10000234_pt1 | contig 17053 bp, 15 predicted proteins | sample GuaBasSediGuay11_FD_113736 | JGI IMG/M metagenome (GOLD analysis project Ga0164320, IMG submission 113736) | Subseafloor sediment microbial communities from Guaymas Basin, Gulf of California, Mexico - Guay11, Core 4567-28, 0-3 cm | ecosystem: Environmental > Aquatic > Marine > Hydrothermal...
ATCTCAACATAGCTGTCCGCAAGCGCTTCCATTGACGAATTGAGAATAATCTTGCCGTCGTTGATGAACATGATGTCTGTAAGCAGGTTTTCGATTTCTTCGACCTGGTGAGTCGTCACCAGAATAGTGCGCTCTTCATCGAAGTAGTCATTTAGCAAGTTCGCATAAAACTCCTTGCGGAAAATGATATCCAGACCGAGCGTTGGCTCGTCGAGGACGAGTAGCTTCGCATCGATCGACATGATGATCGACAGATGTAGCTGCGTGACCATGCCCTTCGATAACTCCTTGACCCTGGAGTTCGACATGATCTTCGTTTGTTGCAGTAACTCTTCGGCCCGTTTGCGTGAGAAATTAGGGTGGATGGCCTCAACATAGTCGAGTAACTGTGTAACCCGGATCCAGCGCGGTAAGACAGCAACGTCGGCAATGAAGCAGATATTTCGCATCAATTCCTTGCGCTGCCTGAATGGATCGAGACCCATCACCGAGAGCTGTCCTTCACAGTCTGTCAGCCCGAGCAACGCCTTGAGCAGAGTTGTCTTGCCGGCTCCATTAGGGCCAATCAAACCGAGAATCTTGCCGCGTTCAACTTCGAAACTGACGTTATCGACGGCTGTGAACGAACCGAACCGCTTGGTTACTCCCTGAGCACTGACCAGACTAGTCATTCTCCCCTCCGGAATTCTTGGTAGATTTGATTGATTCTGCTTGTTTCAGCAAGTCTGCCGTGTCCAGATGCAATCGCTGTATGGTCGCAGCGACCTCCGGCCACTCTTTTTCCAGAAACCGTTCTCGCTCGGCTTTGAGTAAATTCGTCAACGCACCTTCATTGACGAACATCCCTCTGCCGCGTTTTTTCTCAACGAGTCCCTCATCGACCAGCTCCTGGTAGCCCTTGAGCACCGTGAGCGGGTTGAGCCGGTATTCTGCAGCTACGTTCCTGACCGATGGCAAGGCATCGCCTTCAACCAGCACCTCTTCCAGAATCATCGCGACTACCCGGTCTCTCAGCTGCCGGTAAATCGGCTGATCTTCATTCCACTTCGGATCCATTAACTAGTCTTCCTCTGAATTCTGAGGGCCTGCGCTTTATCGCGCGTAAAAATGCGCCGGTCCATTGGCCCGGACCGGCGCGAAAATTCCGTCGCTACTTTACTCGTCTTCGCCACGGAAATGACTCAAATCGGTGACAATGGCAATGCTTATTTCCATTGCCTTTTCGCCCAGCCGGCCTTCGAAATCAATACGGGTTCGATGGTCCAGGGCTGTTATCGAGGAAACGGAAGTCTTATTTTCGTCACCGTAGACGCTCGCATCCGCTTGTCCTGCCACCAACGCCACAACCATCAGCAGCATCACTGCCAGGCTGAAATAGTCGTTAAATTGTACGTTTGGTTTCCACATTTTGTGTCTCCAGGGCCTTCTGACCCCTTAGTGAACTGGTGTTATAGTGAACTATAACACTAAAAATCATGATTGCAAGCCATTTGTACACTTTCTCGTAACCCTTAAGGCCCGCAAGAGTCGTTAATAAGTGTAGTAATACGAGGAATTCTCATGGCGCTAAGCAGGGAAGCAATGGCACACAAACTGGCACCAGGGTCCGCGGCACTTTGCAGAACTGCTCCGCTCGCCTATGCTCAACGCATGGGCCACATACCTGAAGATAGTGCGCTGATGCTGCGCTACAAAGATGGCGACACGGCCGCATTCGAGACGCTGTACAAACGCCACAACGATGCGCTGTATCGCTATTTGCTGCGACTGTGCCGGCACCGGGCGACGGCAGAGGACATTTTTCAGGATGTATGGGGCAAGATCATCAAGGCGCGCTCAAGTTATCGGCCAACCGCCAAGTTCACAACTTTCATGTACTGCGTTGCCCACAATTGCTTCATCGATCACGTACGCCGCAACAAGCGTCATGCCAATAACACAGAATTAGAGCCTGATTTACATGCCGATACATCAGAGTCACCGGACACGATTACGGAACGCAGCCTGGCCCGGGAGCGCCTGACACTCGCGCTGCGCGATTTGCCTGAGGAACAGCGAGATGCGTTCTTGCTGTACGAGGAAGCGGGGCTCAGTATTGATCAGATAGCCTCGGTAACAGGCAGCAACCGCGAGACCGCAAAGAGCCGGCTGCGCTATGCCGTCAATAAACTCCGTGCCGCTATCGAGGAGCCACAATGACTAAGGAGCGAGACAGAGAGGATATGGACGCACTCGTATCCAAGACGTATCGCGAGCTTCCCACCCCGCGAGCGCCCGATCACCTGAACCAGACCATACTGCGAATGGCAGAGAAAAAGGGCCGGGGAAGGAGTGACTTCCTGTTCGCGGCATGGGTGAAACCCGTCACGCTCGCCGCAACGATTGCACTGAGTCTCGCCATCGTGCTGGAATTGTCCGAGCTGCCTGTAACGAGCGTAGCACCGGAGGTAGCACCTGCGGCTCGTGAGGAACTTGCTCCACAGGAGACCGACAGGCTGGATCAGGCTGAGGATCGGGCCCGCAGCAAATTGGAGCGTGTTCCGACACCCGCAGGTGCAAATTACTCTCCGCCCGCTGATAAAGGGCTTCTTGAGGAGCTGGTACTCGAAGACACTGATTCCGCAAAAAGCGAGGCCAAAGGCAAGATTGAATCATTTGCCGCATCTCCATCTGCCGCAGCCCTGCCCGCCGCGAGAAAACGGGCGGCCGATATGCCCGACTCAAACCAGCCAGCCGCAATATCGACAGTCGGCTTTGCAATGGAAATCGGTGAGTCTGAACTTTCAACCGCCTGTGACGAACGTGCTCGACAGTCAGCAGACAGCTGGCTTGCCTGTATCGATCAGCTCCGTGAATCAGGGGCCACGCTGGACGCCGACCGGGAATACGAGGCGTTTATGCTCGAATATCCAACTACAGCGGCGGATTCGGAGTCGAATAAGTAGACAACACCAGTGCCTGTCGGTGCCGCCGGTGCTAAAATCGCCGACCCTTATTGGCACTTAGAAAACACTCGGCAGGATAAACTACGATGAAAACACCCGTTCGCGTCACAATCACTGGCGCTGCTGGCCAAATTGGCTACCAGCTGGCATTCCGTATCGCCTCTGGTCAAATGCTTGGCCCGGATCAACCCGTTATATTGCAGATGCTCGAAATTCCACCCGCCTTGCCTGCTTTGCAGGGTGTCATGATGGAGCTCGACGACTGCGCATTCAGCACCTTGGCGGGCCTGGTCGGGACTGACGATCCGAATGTCGCGTTCAAAGACAGCGACTACGCGTTGCTCGTCGGTGCACGTCCGCGCGGACCCGGCATGGAGCGCAAAGACCTGCTCGAAGCGAATGCTGCTATTTTCTCAGTGCAAGGCAAGGCTATGAACGATCATGCCAGTCGCGACATCAGAGTGCTGGTGGTTGGCAACCCCGCCAATACCAATGCATTGATCGCCAGCAGCAACGCGCCGGATATTCCTGCGGGCAATTTTACCGCGATGACACGCCTCGACCACAACCGGGCGATGGCGCAACTCGCGACCAAGACCGACAGCCACGTGAACGACATCACCTGCATGACGATCTGGGGTAACCACTCCGCGACACAATACCCTGACGTGAATCACGCCAGCGTCTCAGGCAGCAAAGCCACTGACCTGGTCGACCAGGCATGGCTGGCGGAAGATTTCATACCAGTGGTACAGCAACGAGGTGCTGCAATTATCAAGGCACGCGGCGCATCATCGGCAGCATCGGCAGCCTCCGCCGCCATAGACCACATGCACGACTGGGCTCTGGGAACACCTGACGGCGATTGGGTCAGCATGGCAATTCCATCTGATGGCAGCTATGGCATTGAGCCTGGCATCATTTACTCCTACCCGGTCCGTTGCAGCGGTGGCCAGTATGAGATCGTCCAGGGGCTCCCCATTGACGACTTCAGCCGCGAGCGTATGGATGCGACAGAAGCAGAGTTACGCGAGGAACGCGCCGCGGTAGAAGAACTACTATAAAATGGGTTTTGTGTGGTCATACCATGCAACCACCTGGCTAAATAAGGATTAGGACTTGTCTGGATTTACCGTAGGGTTTCTTTGGTTCCTGTTGTTTTTTGGCGGCGGTATTTTCCTTGCCTATCAACGGATTGATCTGCGCACATCCACGGTCGCAACGGGTTTTGCCGTTGCCACCTATCTGTTTTTTGGTGACGGCCACTGGCTCTGGAATATCGCACTGATCGCCGCGTTCGGTGTCATGATTATTCCGAATCTGATCGAATTCCGGCGCGAAAAACTCACCAAACCGCTGTTGACCATTTACCGCAGCATGTTGCCGTCGATGTCCGATACCGAGCGCGAAGCGCTGGAAGCTGGCAGCGTCTGGTGGGATGGCGAGCTCTTTTCCGGGATGCCGCAATGGGACCGCCTGATGTCCTATCCGGCGCCAAAATTATCTGACGAAGAGCAGGCCTTCCTTGATGGTCCCTGCGAAGAACTCTGTCAAATGCTCGATGACTGGGATATTTGTCACGAGCGTGCCGACATGCCGAAAGAGGTCTGGGACTACATCATCGAGAAACGCTTCTTCGCGATGATTATTCCCAAGCAATACGGTGGACTGGAATTTTCTGCCTATGCGAATGTGGCGGTCATCACGAAACTGGCAAGCCGCAGTCCTACTGCCTCATCGACAGTCGGTGTGCCGAACTCACTGGGCCCGGCAGAACTGTTACTGCATTACGGCACCGAAGAGCAGAAACAACACTATCTTCCCGGGCTGGCTGCCGGCACCGAGATCCCCTGCTTCGCGCTGACATCACCGCAAGCTGGATCTGATGCGGCTGCATTGATCGACAGCGGTGTCGTTTGCAAGGGCAAGTGGAAGGGCAAGACCATTACCGGACTGCGCCTGAACTGGAACAAGCGCTATATCACTCTGGCACCGGTTGCGACCGTGCTCGGTCTCGCTTTCAAACTGTATGACCCGGACCACCTCATTGGTGACAAGGACGAATACGGTATTACTGCAGCACTGATTCCGACGGACACCGAGGGAGTTGAAGTCGGACGCCGTCATTCTCCATTGACGATTGCATTCCAGAATGGACCAACATCTGGCAAAGACGTTTTCGTGCCACTCGATTACATCATCGGTGGTCCCGACATGGCGGGTAAAGGCTGGAAGATGCTGGTCGAATTACTGGCTGTCGGCCGTGCAATTACATTGCCATCAACTTCGTCCGGTGGCGGGCAAGCTGCAAGTTACGCGACCGGTGCCTATGCCACGATCCGCAAGCAATTCAATACGTCGATCGCGAATTTCGAGGGTGTCGGAGATGCCCTCACACGTATCGCTGGACACACATACATCATGAATGCGGCCGTCGCCGTAACCGCCGGAGCCATCGATCAGGGTGAAAAGCCAGCAGTACCATCGGCCATTCTCAAGTACCACTGCACCGAACTTGCCCGCAAGGTCGCGAATGATGCCATGGATGTTCATGGTGGCAAGGGCGTCATGATGGGCCCGAACAACTACCTGGGCCGCGCGTTCATGGCAACGCCGATTGCCATTACGGTAGAGGGTGCAAATATTCTTACGCGCAGCCTGATCATTTACGGTCAGGGTGCAATCCGTTGTCATCCTTTTGTCTTGAGAGAATTGCAAGCCGCTGGCGATGATGATCCGGATCGCGGTTTGATCGAATTCGATGATGCGTTGTTCGGCCACGTTGGTTACGCAATCAGCAATATGGCGCGGTCGTTTTTCCTGGCACTGACGCACGCAAAATTCAGCCGGGTGCCACTCAATACACCGACGCGTCGTTACTACCAGAACATCAATCGCTACAGTGCCGCGTTCGCTCTGGCATCTGACTTTGCGATGCTGACACTCGGCGGCGATCTCAAGAAGCGAGAGCTATTGTCCGCTCGCCTCGGCGATATTTTGAGTTCAATGTACCTGGCTTCAACCGTGCTCAAGCACTTCGAGGATCAGGGACGTCGAGCCACTGACTTGCCGTTAGTCGAGTGGTCAGTGCGCACACTGATGTATCAGGCACAAGAAGCGTTACACGCGTTCCTGCGTAACTTTCCAAACCGCTGGGTTGCCATGTTGCTGCGAGTTTTCATTTTTCCACGCGGTCGCACTTACTCTGCACCATCCGATGAAATATCCGGAAAGGTTGCCAAACTAATCACGACACCAGGCGAATCTCGCGAACGCCTGAGTCAACTGGCATACACAACTCTCGAGCCCGGCAATCCGCTTGGGTTGTTGCAGGAAGCACTGGAACTCGCTAAAGAATATGAACCGATCGAGCGACGCCTGCGGCAAGCTCGAAAAGAAGGACTACTGTCATCGAATTACCTTGGTGAACAGATTCCAGAAGCAGAGAAAGCTCAGGTCATCAGCAAAGCCGAAGCACGCAATATGCGCGCCTATCACGAGAAGGTTCTCGCGCTACTCGATGTAGATGACTTTGCACCGGAAGAACTGATCCGTAATCCAGCTGAGAAAAATCAGCCCAGGAGCACAAAAGTGCCCGGTAAGCCCGCCAAAAAGAAAGCGGCTTCCCGGAAAAAAACAAAAAAGAAGGTAGCGAAGAAGGCCCCCAGAAAAAGCAAGAAGGCCTGAACGCAGGACGGTAGCTGATGACAAATAACACCAGCCCGATATATGAAATGAACCTGGTCATCAATGACGAGGTTCTTGCTGATGTTGATATTTGGCTCGGGGAAACCGTTCGGGCCGCGCTGCAACAGGATGGCGTCGAAAGCGCTCGCGTATTCGTGGGCGGTGCCAGTCCTGAAGGTCAAACGGGCCGCACTTTTCAGCTCCAGGCTCGTGATGACAGTTCACTCGACGAACTTCTCGATGGCTATATTTCTGACCTCGATGCTGAGGCCGCAGAAAGGTTTGGTGAACAGGTTTCTCTCGACAGCCGTATCCTGCGCCCCGACCAGACCTATGAACTGTCACCTGACGAAAGCCCGGTCTGCCTGAACTGCCATACCCGACTACGAGGACAATATTGCGGCCATTGTGGTCAACGATCACGGAATCGATTGATCAGCATATGGCAGCTGCTGCAAGAAGCTTTCGGCGATTTACTGGAGCTCGATTCGCGACTATGGCGCACCCTGGTGCCACTGTTGACCAAGCCGGGTAAGTTGACGAGAGATTATCTCGAGGGCAGGCGCGCGCGCTACATGCCACCCTTTCGGACCTACCTGGTTCTCAGTGTCATATTTTTTGTGGTGGCGTTCTTCAATCCGCAGAAAGACCTGAGCCTGTTCTTTGAGCCGGAACCAAAACCGACCGTGGAGGAAATTGCGCAAGCAGAAGCGGACGAACAGGCTGCAGCCGCAAAGATAGAAGAACAACGCCAGGCGGCCCTCGAATCACTGCGGGAACTGGAGGCCGAAGGCAAGCTCTCTGGTGAAATTGTCGCGGAGATCATTGATGCCGATGACGAGATCAACATCAATCTTGGAAGTGACCCCGACAGTAGCGGCCTCTTCGGCGACTGTGAGGACGCCTCTATTTCCGATGAAGAGGACCTGCCCGAGTGGATTAAGAAGCGCTTCCCCGATGAACGTGTGAAGGAAATTTGCGAACGCAACAAGGCACGAGGCAACGAGAATTTTGCTGATGCGATGCTCGATAACATTCCCATCGCTCTTATCGTGCTGTTGCCGTTGATGGCATTGGTGTTGAAGATCCTGTATCCCTTATCACGACGTTATTTCGTCGAACACCTGCTGTTCTTCGTGCACTTCCACGCATTCTTCTTTCTGATGTTGATTGTGCAGATTCTGTTCGCACGTACTGCAGGCTTGCTAGGACCTGAAGATGGCGCTGTCGACAGCATCAGTACATTGATTCTGGTGATAGCGTCGTTCTATATACCCGTATATCTGTACAAGGCGATGCGCCACGTCTACGGGCAGGGACATATTGTTACTATAATGAAGTACCTGGTACTGGCGATCGCCTATTTGCTCGGCGCCATGCTCACGATGCTGAGCGCCCTGCTCTTCGCCGTGCTATCTGCCTGATAAAATTAAGGAGCGGACAATGACATTTCGAATTCTAGTCTTAAGCGCTACTTTCCTGATACTGGCCGCGTGTGGCCAGAAAACCGCCGATGAACCAGCCGCTTCCCCGGCTGAAACAGGCACAGACCCTGCAATTGCCAGCGAAACAGCCGCTGAGCCTGCTGCCATACCACGTACAGCGTCGGCCGATGGCGCCAGCGTCTTTTTCATAATGCCGGCAGACGGCGCAACCGTATCCAATCCAATCAGTATCGAATTCGGTATCGCAGGTATGGATGTCGTAAAAGCCGGTGATAAGCAGCCCCATTCCGGGCACCACCACCTGCTGATCGATACCGATTTGCCGGACCTTGGATTGCCTATTCCGGCTGATGAGCACCACGTACACTTCGGGGATGGCAGCACCAGCACCGAAATTACGCTGCCGCCCGGAGAACACACCCTGCAGATGCTGCTCGGCGATCACCTGCATATTCCGCATAATCCACCATTGGTATCCGAACAGATCACGATATCAGTTGAATAAATAGTTGAGCAAAATGTCCGGGGACACTAGAATCGCCGGGCTAAGCAGACATCACTCATGAATCAATCCAAACAAAAGAAACTTATCGGCATCAGCGGACTTGCGGCCTATATACCGCCGTATCGCGTGTGGCTGGAGGATTGGTGCGGCTGGACAGATAATCAGTGGCCGAAAATTCGTGAGATTGTGGGGCGCAGTTTCCGCGTTCGCGGGCCGAATCACAGTGTTTACACGATGGCAGCCAATGCTGTTATCCGTCTGATCGACCAATATGACATAGACCCCGGGCGTGTGAAGTTCCTCGGTCTCGGCACTGAATCGAGCACCGATAATTCCGCTGGCGCGATCATAATTAAAGGCATGATCGACCAGGCGCTTGTGGCGCGTGGCAAAGCACCGATCTCCCGCAGTTGTGAAGTGCCGGAGTTCAAACACGCCTGCCTCGGTGGTGTCTACGGCATGAAAGGCGCTATCCGCCACCTCGCTCTCGATGGTGCAGGCAGTCAGGCCATTGTTGTTTGCGCCGACATCGCCGAATACGCACGCGGCAGTTCTGGTGAACCGACGCAGGGTGCTGGCGCAGTTGCGATGCTGCTCGAAGAAAACCCGCAGCTCGCAGTCGTTGATCTGATTGCATCTGGCTCTGCGTCTGACTACCGCATCATGGACTTTCGCAAACCGATGCTGCGCTTCTGCGGTCAGGATCGCAGCGAGTCTCATCAGGTTCAGGACTTTCCGGTATTTAATGGCAAGTATTCGACGACCTGCTACATAGACGAAACTCTGCATGCTCTGAACGACATGTATGAAAAACGCGATCTCAATTCTATCGAGCACCTGCGCTCGCTGCGTACATTGTTCTTGCACCGGCCGTACCGCCGCATGCCAGAAACCGGCTGGGCAATCTCCTACTTGTTCGCATTGGCAAAAGGCAATGCGGAAGATCGTGCTGAACTCGCATCGTATTGCTACGAAGCGGGCGTCGATGTCGAAGCAGTGCTCACCGAAATGATCAGCAAGCCCGATGTTTCGAGCCTGGCAGATCCCGAACGTCTGCAGTTCGAGGCCTACCCGATGGCGATGGCTGTTCTCAGAACGTTCCGGGCCTCACGTCATTACCGCTATGAGATTCTCGACAAGCTGCGACTGGGAAGTGACACAATGCTTGACCTCGGCAATCTGTACACCGCAGCGTTGCCTGCCTGGATGGCAGCGGGATTCGAGCAGGCGCTGGAGGAAGACTCTCTGTCCACCGGTGAAGAAGTGCTGACACTGGGCTACGGCAGTGGCGACGCCGCCGAGGTAATTCCGTTTTTCATGGCAGAAAACTGGCGCGAAGCCGCTGCGAAAATTAAATTCGCGGACGCCATGGAATTGACGCTTGATCTTGACCGTCAGCAATACGAGGCGCTGCACGATGGGCGACGCATAGATGGCCTGGATTACGTTGCCCGGAATGAGTTTGTCATCGACCGTGTCGGAGTCAATGACGACCGTCACTTCGCAGACCTTGGCATCGAGTACTACCGCTATATCGCGTAACGGGCCAGCTGCCCACTGTACGCCTCTCTTAATGCCCGCCACTCCTTGATGAACCAGGGTGTGAACCGTTGTGGGTGTGTGGCGAGTTCGGCGCTAAGATCAGCCGCGGAAATAAAGCGGATGCTTTCGATTTCACTGTCGTTCGGGTGAGGCTCACCGTCTATTTTGCCGAGAAATACATGACACAACTCATTCTCCGAGCCGGCATCATTGAATTCAGCCTGGTAGCAAAAGTGATAAACGAATTCGAGCTCCGCTGCGATATTGAGCTCATCGTCCAGACGTCGCATCGTTGCGACCGGCAAGGATTCACCGCGCCGCGGATGGCTGCAACAACTGTTTGACCAGAACCCGGGCCACAGACGCTTCTCTGCAGCTCGTTGCTGTAACAACAATTCGCCATCTACATTGAACAAAAACAGCGAAAAGGCACGGTGCAAGATGCCGCTACCGTCATGACACGCTGCCTTTGATCGGTAGCCAATTTCATTATCATCAGTATCGACAAGGATCAGCTCCTCTCTTTCCGATGACACGCGGCGGTGAGGATCACTCAACGGTATTTCCTTTGGACGTACGCGACAGCAATGTCTTGTAGCCCGCCTGATGCAGGGCATCGCTTACCGCGTCTTCTGTCCCGGGGCACAGAGCGACTATTGAGCCGCCACCGCCTGCCCCGGTCAGCTTGGCACCAATTGCACCATTGTTGCGAGCGACTGCAATCATGTTCTCAAGATCGGGCGTTGATACCTCGATCGCGTTTAACAGGCCATGGCAGACATTCATCGAGCGGCCGAGCACATCGTACTGCCGCGCTACCAGCGCCTCCGCACCGGTTCGGCTAATTTCATCCATCTGGTCGAACAGCAAATCATAACGTTTCCTGTCCTGCTCGAACCGGGACCGGACCCCCGCCACCTGCTCGTGTGTCGGCCCTGCCGCATGACTCAAGCCAATGACGAGCGGCGGAAATTCCTCAAGCCGCAAGGTCTGAATTTCGAGTGAGCCAGTATTCTGAAATAAAATGGGCTCGCCATAACAGGACAGCGTATTGTCTATTCCAGATGGCGTACCATGCGCCAGTTTTTCGCAAGCAAAGGCGATCGCGTTCACTCGCTCGTCATCTACGTCCGTACCAGTACACCGCGCAACAGCACGAGTAATCGCCACGGCAAGTGCCGCCGATGATCCCAAACCCATACCGCGCGGCAGACTGGAGTTAACGATGATGCTGAAATTTTCGCCACCGACACCAAGCTCTTCAAGAATCAGGGTTACCGCTGCATCGATGCCATCGCTGCTACTGCTATCAACTACGCCGTGCAGCCCCCATTCTTTCACCGTTAGTTCCGTGCTCTTATCGCAGCGCATCACGGCGGCGCGCACAGCATCGACGATCGGAACCGCAAGCGCATGCCGCCCATAAACAACGGCATGCTCACCGAACAGGATTATTTTGCCTGCTGCCGTCGCCACCACGGCCTGCTCATCCGTAGCGGAGTCATCCAACGCGCTGAGAATTTCCGCCGCTTTCCACTCTTTAATATCACCGCTGGCGACCAGCCTTGCGACAACTTCGTCAAGTCGTTCGTCAGGTGTACCCGCTGCCGTGGCAACGCTGCGTGCATGTAATCGCATGTGCCCTTCCTGAATACCGCTGGTCGCGAGCGCCCGCAGTGCTGCAAAGTTCTGTGCCAGACCTACTGCCGCCATCAACTCGGCCAATTGCGTCGCAGACTGCACACCGGCAATCGCGAGTCCCAGGGCCGCTGCAGGATTGGAAGATAGTGTTCCGCCAACAATCCCCGGTTTCAGGGGCACTACGATTTCACCCAGCAGGTCGCCATCGTCAGCAACTGACCATTGCGTCAGCGAAGAATACGCACCATCACGAGCAGCAAACGCATGTGCGCCTGCCTCAATCGCCCGCCAATCGTTACCCGTCGCGATAGCGAGTGCGTCAATACCGTTCATGACACCCTTGTTGTGCGTTGCAGCTCTATGGGGATCAACTGTCGCTATATCACTGGCTAGCACAATAGCGTCCCGGACTTCTTCACCGCTCATCGAATCATTCGCGAGCCCAGCAACGGCATAGCGGACCGTCGCAGTGCAAACTGATCTGTCTGCCAGGTTCGAGAGAATTCTGAGCGCGATATCGCCACCGCAAATTTCGGCAACTCTGGGTGCTATCGATTCGCAGATCGCATTCACCAAATTCGCGCCCATCGCATCACAGGTATCAACCAGCACATGCACGGCGATCAGTGGTGATCCACAGCCAAGTTGCAGTGCCCGGAACTCAATATCACGTACACCACCACCGCGGGCCTGCAGTCGTGGATGGACATCGTCCGCAGCACTAATGAGTTCATCGGCAGCATCCCGCAACAATGCGATTGCGGCGTCAATATCTGCAACAGCAACAACGTGAATTTGTCCCGCCAGCAGTGATTCAGTGAGCGTTGCCGAAAACCCTCCTGTGGTTCTGGCCAACGCTGCGGCATTACTGAGTGCGGCGACGATGGATGGCTCTTCGACAACCAGTGGCACAATGCACTCACGTTCATTGACGATAAAGTTCGGTGCAATTGCCAACGGCAGCCCAAATACGCCAACAACATTCTCGATGATCTTGTCGGCCGCGACAGCGGATATCACCTGTCGCCCTGCACGTAAATCCCCGGCAGCACCGGACGTCAGCCAACCCAGCTTTTCGAGTTGGTTTATGCGTTCAGAAACACTGAGCTTGTATAGCCCGGAGATTCGCGAATTACTCATACCTCAATCCTAACGCCCGTCGGGCTCATCTCACAATCGAGCACCGAGGTATTTGCCGCGTGTGTCACAATAAACGCTTCAAGCTCGGCGTCATCCGTCCCCAACAAGATGCCAACGTCTCCACCGCCGGCACCACAAGGTTTATAGATGAGGCCCGCAGTTCCGGCTGCATGCCAGAGCTCTGCATGACCAGCGTCGAAAATACCCAGGTCGTGGTCGACACTGAACTTAAGCAAGTGCTCGCAGTAAGCCCGGTACTCTGCGATAACTTGATTGGCGTCGTTACTCCGCCAGGCCGCAGCCATGCTCTCGGCGGCACTAAGCAGGTGTTGCCGCGACGGCTTATTGATACCTGCCGCCAGCTTCGACAATTTCTCGCGCGTGTCAGCAGCAACGCCGCTCCAAAGCAGGCGATACGATAATCCTTTGGGCCATTTCAGCGCCGTCACGGACGCGCCCTGCATACGGTATTCGATCAGTCCTCCTGCCAGGCTGCAGGCAATGTCCACTCCGCTGCCCGCTCCACCCTGTAATTTCGCATGCGCCCTCTGCGCGAGCGGTGACAACACGGCAACGTCGGCAGAATTAGTGGTGGCGGCGCATAGCGCCACGGTAATGGCAGCGCTCGAGCCAATACCGATTTTCTGCTCTGTCGCAGAATCGATAAAATCGGTTGAATCCAGATTGATGGCTCTTGCGCCCGCAGAGCCCGAATCGACCACACTCCAGACCGCGTCCAGCACCGCAAAGGATGCTTGCCCATCCTGCCACTGAACATCGTTACCGCTTGACTTAAACCGGCCAATGGCATCTGTGAAACCGGGGGCCGTGACTTCGCTGAATTCAGAATCAATTGTTCCAAGTTCAACACGTGCGCGTCGGTTAACAGCCATGCAAACTGCTGGCGCGCCATCCAGGACGGCGTACTCGCCACTCAGTACCACCTTGCCCGGCGCGCTGGCTGTTACTTTGCTGGTCACGTCTTGCCGACCAGCCGGGCCGCGGGACCCAGCCCACTTAGCATTATTTCCTGCACGCCGGGTGTCTCCCCAAGTGCCTTCTGCACGACCCCGGCATCCTCCGGCAAGCACACCGCTTTAACTTGCGGGCCCGCATCGATCGTAAAAAACACCTGGCAGCCTTCCGCCTGTAGTCGCCGCACTGTTTGCATGCAGCGCATCGTTGCCGAATTCCAGTAGACCATGGGCGGACGAGACGCCCACATAACCGAATGCATCTTCAGGCAATTGTGTTCAGCAACTTCCGCGAGTTGTGCGAAATCGTGTTTCTGAATGGCAGCGCGCGCTATTTCCAGATCCTGGTCCTGCTGCTCAATCCAGTTGCTATAGAAAGGTGAGGTTTCACGAGAAATTTCCATTGCGGCTGTCGAACCGGTTGGTTTTGGTCCTGTTTCGGTAATCGCTACAACAACCTGCAATGGCCAGGAATCGACCTTGCACAGTTCGGTGAGGTCGATGGTGTCAGCAGAGTTTCTCAGCTCGACAAAGCCACCGTACAAAGACCTCGCTGCCGATCCGGAAGCCCGCCCGGCAAGTCGCGCCAGCTCTTCAGTACTGTATGACAGGTCCGCAGCACTGGCGGCAGCGACCGTTGTTGCTGCGAAAGCGGATGCAGAAGAAGCCAATCCCGCCGCGATCGGAAAATTGCTATGGCTCATGATGCGCGCACGTGGGCGTGATTCACCGATAACCCGATCCAGGCAAGCGCTAATTCGCGGCAGCATCGGCTGGTTCTCCTCGCCGTTTACAATCAGCTCGTCGCTTTGCAACGCGGGCCTCAATTCAACACTGACTTCAGTCTGCAGCCCGCTCAAAGTGATCGAAATCGAGCCCACCGCCGGTAGATTCCGTTCGACATCACGTTTGCCCCAGTACTTGATGAGAGCAATGTTCGGCTGTGCAATTGCCGTCGCCTGCATGAGCATGGATCCTGATCTTTCGAGCCAGTAAAGGACGCGAATTATAGCCCAGTAGGAGCCGCGCACAGCGGCTGAATTCCGTGTACGCTACACGGCCCGATTGCAGGTGATTGTGCCTTGTCTCACGCATTCAAAGACCGCATTGCTACTTACACAGCCCGCGTAGATGCTGGGCTGAATGCTGCTTTGCCGCTGGCGACCAGCAACCCGCAGCGTTTGCACGACGCCATGCGCTACGCGGTCCTGAATGGCGGCAAGCGAGTACGCCCGTTGTTGGTCTATGCAGCAGGCGAATGCCTGTCCGTCGAACCCGACCTGCTGGACGCGCCGGCTGTTGCTATTGAGCTTATCCATGCATTTTCTCTGGTGCATGATGACCTGCCGGCCATGGATGATGACGATCTGCGGCGCGGCAAACCCACTGTTCACAAGCAGTATGACGAGGCGACTGCGATCCTTGCCGCAGATGCGCTGCAACCGCTCGCGTTCCAGGTGCTGGCAAATATCGACGGCGCGCCCGCAAGTGCAGCCATTCAGCTCGTGCAGCTAATCACGGATGCCTGTGGCTCAACCGGCATGACCGGCGGTCAATCGATCGACCTCGCGGCAGAGGGCACCGCCCTTTCTGCGAGTGAACTGGAGCATATGTATGCTCTCAAAACGGGTGCATTGATTCACGCTTCCATCGTCTCGGCCCGTCTCCTGTGCAGCGATCTTTCCGACGAGGATGCCGCTGCACTGGATGGATTTGGTCGCAATATCGGTATCGCGTTTCAGATCAAGGACGATATTCTCGACGTGGAGGGCGATACCGAAATCATCGGCAAACCGGCAGGCTCCGACGCGTCCCTGAACAAGGCAACCTACCCGGCCTTATTCGGTGTTGCCGCCTCACGGGCTCGCTGCGATGAGTTGGTCGATACGGCGCTGCATAAGCTGTCCGGCTTTGACCGCTCCACAGCGCCGCTGGAATGGCTGGCACGCTATATCGTCGAGCGCGGCCAATAATCGTATGCAAGCATCAACACGCAGTATTCTGCATGTTGATATGGATGCTTTTTTTGCATCCGTCGAGCAACGGGACAATCCTGAACTAAAAGGCTTGCCGTTGGTTGTCGGCGGTGGCACCAATCGCGGTGTTGTTGCAGCCGCCAGCTACGAGGCACGCAAGTTCGGCATTCGTTCGGCCATGCCAATGGCCGAAGCGATCCGACGTTGCGATCACCTTGTGCGTGTAAAACCAAGGATGTCTCACTATAAGAAAGCATCGATGCAGATATTCAAAATTTTCCATGAGTTCACGCCGCTAGTGGAAGGGTTATCCCTTGATGAGGCATTTCTCGACGTAACAGCAAGCGTCAAACTATTTGGCTCACCCGAGAAAATTGCGACCACAATCAAACAACGCATACTGGATGAAACGCAGTTGACCGCTTCAGTCGGCGTCGCACAAAACAAGCTGGTTGCAAAAATCGCATCTGACCTCGACAAGCCCGACGGCCTGACGATAGTCACACCAGAGCTCTACCGTGAAAAACTGGACCCGCTACCTGCACGTGTCATCCCGGGCATCGGCAGGGAGACACTGAAGCGTCTGCACGGCATTCAGGTGTCGACCGTGCGTGACCTGCGTTGCGCAAGCGATCGTGATCTCGAACCCATTTTTGGTCGGTTTACGAAAGTAACGAGGGATCGAGCAGCGGGCATCGACAATCGCCCCGTCGTGCACGGTCGCGAGGAAAAATCGATCAGTGCCGAGGAAACCTATGACCAGGATTTGTCAAAGCCTGACGATATGCATCGCGAACTGCTAAGGCTGGCTGATCGCACCGCTGCTCGCTTACGCAAATCGTCGCTCGCGGCCGGCACAGTTCAAATCAAGATTCGCCGCGCAGACTTCACAACTTATACGCGGCAGCGCAGTATCAAACCTCCGGCCAGTGGCACAGACCAGATCTATGCCGTCGCACGTGAGTTATTGAACACCTGGCTTGCGGAAAATCCGCTTGCCAAAATCCGCTTGCTCGGCGTTGGCGGCGGCAAGCTTGCGCCTGCCGAGCAAGCCGACCTTTTCGCCGGTGATCCCGCCGAGAACACCTCTGTCATCGATGAGACCGTCGACGAAATTCGCGAGAAATTTGGCTCGCTGTCCGTCGGCCGAGCGAAGACGCTCGACCGATAGGGTAGAATCAGAGAGATGTACACCAGC
>Ga0164320_10000236_pt1 | contig 17018 bp, 19 predicted proteins | sample GuaBasSediGuay11_FD_113736 | JGI IMG/M metagenome (GOLD analysis project Ga0164320, IMG submission 113736) | Subseafloor sediment microbial communities from Guaymas Basin, Gulf of California, Mexico - Guay11, Core 4567-28, 0-3 cm | ecosystem: Environmental > Aquatic > Marine > Hydrothermal...
AATTTAGGGCAGGCGTCTCGCATCCAGGGCATCACCCCTGCTGCAATATCGTTATTACGTATTCATCTTAAGAAGCAATCTATGTTGCTTCAACAAAGTGCCTGATCTAGGGGCACCTCATGCAGGATCTGTTAAAGACAGGCCTTGAAGGTCTGGGACTCGATCCAGAGCAACAGCCTTGTAGTCAATTCATTGCCTATATCGGTTTATTACATAAATGGAACCAGACTTATAACCTGACAGCGATAAAACAGCCTGAACAAATGTTGTCGCGTCATGTGCTGGATTCCTTATCAGTCATTCCATTTATTGAAGGTCGCCGATGCCTGGATGTTGGAACAGGGGCAGGTCTCCCCGGCATGATACTGGCATTGGCAAAACCGGATACACACTGGGTTTTACTCGATAGTAATCAAAAAAAAGTGCGCTTTCTTCGTCATGTGAAGGCTGAACTCAAGGTAGATAATATTGAGATCATTCAATCCAGGGCTGAAGAGTTTAACCCTGAAACAGATTTCGATACGGTGATATGTCGTGCCTTTGCACCATTAGATCGTATGTTGAAGCAGACACAGCATCTAATTACTTGTAATAATCAGTTATTGGCTATGAAAGGTAAGCAGATTAGTGATGAGATAGACAAACTGGGCGAACATAAATTCCTGATTAAGGTTAGTAATATACAGCTTTCTGGTGACGACACATCGGCAACATTGGTTCAAATCAGGCGATCAGAATAAAATCTTTATCTTATGGCAGCCGGGTTTCAATATGATAGAGTATGGCTTCAAGCAAACAATCAGGTATCACAGTAAAACTTCAACACAATGCCCAAAATCATAGCAATTGCTAATCAAAAAGGCGGAGTAGGAAAAACCACAACGGGCGTTAATCTTGCTGCATCATTGGCAGCAACCAAGCGTAAGGTTTTATTGGTTGATCTTGACCCGCAAGGTAATGCCACGATGGGCAGTGGTATCGATAAGCAACAACTCGAGATATCCAGTTATGATTTATTAATGGGCGACAATACGGCAAAAGAGACCATCGTAAAATCTCCTGAAGGACATTATGACTTGATTCCGACTAATTCCGATTTGACCGGTGCCGAGGTAGCATTGCTTGATGAGATGGCAAGAGAAATAAGGTTAAGAACAGCACTTGAAACGGTAGAGAGTGATTACGATTTTATCTTTATAGATTGTCCTCCTTCACTAAATATGTTGACGGTCAATGCATTGGTAGCCGCAACCTCAGTTATGATCCCGATGCAATGTGAGTACTATGCGCTTGAAGGACTTACTGCTCTACTGGAAACGATAGATAAAATTCGAAAGTATTTAAATCCAGGGCTTAAAATTGAAGGTTTGTTACGAACAATGTATGACCCACGAAATAATCTTGCTATACAAGTTTCTGCACAATTATTGGAACATTTTGGTGAAAAAGTTTACCGAACAATTATACCTCGTAATGTCAGGTTGGCAGAAGCACCCAGTCATGGTTTGGCTGCACTGGCGTATGATAAATCTTCAAGTGGTGCTGTAGCATATCTGGCCCTTGCAGGTGAAATGTTACGCCGGGAAGGTCTGGCTGCATAAAGTTTTTAAGCAAATTTATTGATAACGAATATGGCAGCAAAAAAACGCGGATTGGGTAAAGGTCTTGATGCTTTACTAGGTACCCATGATGTACATTCATCTTCAGTCAACGGTGATGCATTACAAATGCTCGCGGTCGATCTTATCCAGCGTGGACAGTTCCAACCCAGACAGAATTTTGATCAAACAACATTGAATGAATTGGCAGATTCAATTCGAGCACAAGGTATGGTGCAGCCTATTATTGTACGTCAATTAGCAGGTAAACATTCATACGAAATAATTGCCGGTGAACGTCGTTGGCGTGCAGCACAAATCGCAGGTCTGCATAATGTTCCGGTAATCATTAAAGATATTCCTGATCAAGCAGCAATGTGTCTGGCACTGATTGAAAATATTCAACGCCAGGATCTGAATGCAATTGAAGAAGCGCGGGGGTTGGAACGTTTAATCAGTGAATTTGAAATGACGCATGACACGATTGCGGATGCAATTGGTCGTTCGCGTTCTGCGGTAACAAACTTGTTAAGGTTACTGGAATTACATAATGACGTTAAAAAGATGCTGGAAACATGTCAGCTCGATATGGGACATGCCAGGGCCTTACTTACACTAGCCAAGACCAAACAACTTGAAGTCGCTAACAAGGTCGTTAAACAAGGTTTGTCAGTCAGGGCAACAGAAAGCCTGGTGCAACAATTGTCTGGTAAAGATAAGCAGGGCAAACCAGAGAAGAAAACAAAAGATCCTGATATTAGAACTCTTGAAAATGATCTGTCACAACGATTGGGTGCCAATGTTGTTATTAATCATCAGGCTAGTGGTAAGGGTAAACTTCAGATTAATTATAATTCTCCAGACGAATTGCAAGGCATACTGAAACGTATCAAATAAAATAGTCAATACTAGTGAGATAGGGCAGATATAATTGAAGATGCACCTTTTTGGTTCGCCTGTTTACTCACAATCAGCATTTTGTTGCGATGCAACGATTGATCATTCACGGGTAGGTCTTTATACTTGCCCTCCCTCAAAATGTGAGGGGTAGAAAAACATCGATATTTCGCTGGCACTATAGATTTTAGCCATTACAATATCGCGATTTTTTGGAGTTGGGCGATTGGCGGGAACGGAAGAACTAATAAAAAATCGATCCACTGCAGTTAGATTAATTTATGTTCAGTTAATCATTACGTTTGTGATAGGGCTTTTGTCATATGCGTTTTGCGGGCTAGTAATCGCATATTCTGTGTTGTTAGGCAGTGCGATTTACATTTTGCCAAATATTTATTTCGTCAGAAATGCCTTTAGAGCGGTGAAGTCGCAAACACCACAGTCGATGATGAACAGGTTTTATCTCGGTGAGGCACAGAAGTTTTTATTAACAATCGCAATGTTTGCAATCTGCTTTGCACTTGTAAATCCATTGCACGCGGTTTCATTTTTTGCAGCGTACATACTGATAATGATTATAAATTTGACAGGATTGTCCATCTTGAGTAGAAACTGGAAAAAAATATTTAATATTTAAATTACTTAACAATAATTGGAATAACTTGAATGTCTTCTGAAGGCTTAACTTCAACTGCATATATAAAACATCACCTGACAAACCTGACCTTCGGACAGCATGCGGATGGTAGTTGGGGATTTGCACACAGTGCCGATGAGATCAAGGAAATGGGATTCTGGGCCTTACAGGTTGATTCCCTTGCCTGGTCCACATTTCTTGCACTGGTTTTTATCTACTTCTTTCGTAAGGCGGCCAAGCAGGCGACTGCTGGAATCCCGAGTGGACTACAAAATTTTGTTGAGTGGATTGTTGAATTTGTTGACTCAAGTACGCGGAGTTCATTCAGTGCGAAAAATGACTTGGTCGCGCCAATGGCGTTGACCATTTTTTGTTGGGTATTCTTGATGAACCTGATGGATTTGGTACCTGTCGACTGGTTGCCAATGTTGGCACAACAGTTCGGTCATCATGTTTTAGGGATGGACCCACGCCATGTTTATTTCAAGGTGGTGGCGACCACCGATCCAAATATTACATTCGGCATGGCCTTCGCCGTGTTCTTTCTGATGATTTATTACAGTATCAAGGTCAAAGGTGTCGGTGGTTTTTTTGGTGAGTTGGCCTTCCAGCCTTTTGGTAAATGGGGAATGCCCGTCAACCTGATTCTGGAGGGCGTATCATTGATAGCCAAGCCGTTATCTCTCTCTTTGCGATTATTTGGCAATATGTATGCGGGTGAAACCATCTTTATCTTGATCGCCTTGATGTATAGCGCTGGTTTGGGCTTTGGAATATTTGGCGGGATTTTACAATTAGGTTGGGCTATCTTTCATATCCTGATTATTACCTTACAGGCGTTCATTTTTATGACGTTAACGATTGTATACATGGAAATGGCCCACCAGCATCACTAGGTGTTTAGTAGGAAATTTAAAGAAAATATTATTTTTAACGGTATCTTTTTACAAAGTTACAGGAGTATTAAAATGGAACAAGCATTGTTATTTATCGCAGGTGGTTTAATGATGGGACTAGGTGCCCTTGGTGCAGCTGTCGGTATTGGTATTCTCGGCAGTAGTTTTCTTGATGGTGCTGCTCGGCAGCCTGAACTGATTCCGATGTTAAGAACCCAGTTTTTTATCGTCATGGGTCTGGTCGACGCGGTACCGATGATTGCAGTAGGTATCGCATTGTACGTACTGTTTGCAGTAGCTGCTTAACTGCTGGTTAGAAATAGCCAACTGGATACAGAGGTACAAACATGAATATAACTGTCACACTATTTGCCCAATCACTTTCATTCTTTGTGTTTGTGGTTTTTACCATGAAGTACGTTTGGCCGCCTATCATGAATGCGCTTAATGAACGCACGAAGAAAATTGCAGACGGACTTGCTGCAGCGGAACAAGGTCGAAAAGACTTTGCTGAAGCGCAAGAGAAATCCACTGTTGAGATAGATAAAGGCAAGGATAAGGCGGCGACAATTATTTCACAGGCACAAAGGCGTGGCGATGAAATGATAGAAGAAGCCCGGGAAGCTGCCAAGAAAGAAGCTGAACGCGTGAAAGAAAGTGCCTTAAGCGAGATCGAACAGGAAAAAGAGAAGGCCAGACAAGAGCTGAGAAATCAGGTCGCGAAGTTGGCGGTTTCCGGCGCTGAGCAAATTTTAATGCGGGAAGTTGATCATGCTGCTCATAATGAAGTGCTGGCGAAGATCAGCCAGCAGCTATAAGCCATTAGGATAAAAATCTCAGATGTTGGAAAAAGCAACGATTGCCAGACCCTATGCCGAAGCAGCTTTTGCCAGTGCACTGGAAGATGGGAAACTGAGCGATTGGTCAGCCATGCTGGAGCTACTTAATGTGATTGTATCCGATGTCAACATGCGTGGTGTTATCAACAATCCGAAATTGAGTAGTGAACAGCTTCATCAGTTTATCGTTGATATATGCGGTGACAAGCTGAGCAAAACAGGTAAAAACTTTGTCAGGATTTTGATTGATGCAGAGCGTATTGGTCTTGCGGCAGAAATCTATAACATTTTCGAACAAAAGCGTGATGCTGCTGAAGGTATTAGTGAAGTTGATGTTATTTCGGCTTATCCATTAGATGATGCTCAGATAAGCGCTATCTCTGAATCAATTTCCAAACGTATTGGTAAGAAAGTCGATATTAACACTGAAGAAGATATAGATCTGATTGGTGGTGTAATAATTCGAGCCGGTGATTCTGTGATTGATGCGTCTCTGCGAGGCCGTTTGAAAGAATTAAATAGTGTATTTGCACAATAGGATTATTGTAATGAGGAAAGAATTATGAGTATCAGTGCAACTGAAATTAGTGATCTGATTAAAAAGAAAATCCAGGACCTGGATCTGGATACCGAAGCACGTACCGAAGGTACGGTAGTTAGCCTTGCTGACGGTGTTGCCAGAATTCATGGACTGAGTGATGTGATGCAGGGTGAAATGATTGAGTTCCCCGGTAATACGTATGGTTTGGCACTTAATCTGGAACGTGATTCTGTCGGTGCGGTAATCATGGGTAGTTATGAACATATCTCAGAAGGTGATGTCGTAAAATGTACCAAACGTATTCTTGAAGTTCCGATTGGTGAGGCATTGTTGGGTCGTGTCGTAGATGCACTGGGCATGCCAATTGATGGCAAAGGTGATATCAACGCAGAAGAAAGCTCCCCAATTGAGAAGATTGCTCCCGGTGTAATTGCGAGAAAATCTGTCAGTCAGCCTGTACAGACTGGTTTGAAATCAATTGATGCCATGGTACCAATCGGTCGTGGACAACGTGAGTTGATCATTGGTGATCGTCAAACCGGTAAAACAGCCGTTGCTATTGATGCCATTATTAATCAGAAGGGTACCGGTGTTAAATGTATCTATGTCGCAATCGGCCAGAAAGCGTCTTCAGTAAAAGTTGTTATACGTAAGCTCGAAGAACATGGCGCGATGGATCACACCATTGTTGTTGCAGCTACTGCATCCGAATCTGCAGCAATGCAGTACGTTGCACCTTATTCCGGTTGTGCAATGGGTGAATTCTTCCGTGACCGTGGTGAAGATGCCTTGATAATTTATGATGATTTAACAAAACAGGCCTGGGCCTATCGTCAGATGTCATTGCTACTAAAGCGTCCACCGGGACGTGAAGCGTATCCAGGTGATGTGTTCTATTTACATTCTCGTTTATTGGAGCGTGCTTCACGTATAAATGAAGATTATGTTGAGAAGATCACCGATGGAAAAGTAAAGGGTAAGACAGGATCATTAACTGCATTACCGATTATTGAAACACAGGCGGGTGACGTATCAGCATTCGTGCCGACTAACGTAATATCCATTACCGATGGTCAAATATTTCTGGAATCAGATCTGTTCAACGCTGGTTTTCGTCCAGCCATCAATGCTGGTTTATCAGTATCTCGAGTGGGTGGTGCGGCGCAAACCAAGATTATTAAAAAGCTTGGTGGTGGTATTCGATTGGCACTGGCTCAGTATCGTGAGTTGGCCGCGTTTGCCCAGTTCGCATCAGATCTCGATGAAGCGACGCGTAAGCAGCTCGAACGCGGTACGCGCGTTATGGAGTTGATGAAACAGAAACAATATTCTCCATTAAATGTTGCCGAAATGGGTATCAGTCTGTTTGCCGTTGAAAATGGTTTTATCGATGATGTCGAACTGGAAAAAATTGGTGCCTTTGAAGCCGCGTTACATGATTACATGAAGAGCGAACAAGCAGCCTTGGTTGATAAGATTGGTGCTGATGGTAATTATGATGATGATATTGAAAAAGGTCTTAACGACGCGATTAAGAAATTTAAAGCGAACAATACCTGGTGATAACTATGCACGATTACTGCACTCGGCTACTCTTCGTTAAAAAGAGCCTCAAAATGCTCATGTACTATCGTGTACATTCCGCTTTCTCGGCTCTTTTTGTCTCGATTAGCCATCGTTCGTGACATCGTGCAAAGCTATCATGGTAATAATTAAAGTATAGGTTGATTAATAAATGGCAGGTGGAAAAGAAATACGAACCAAGATCACTAGCGTAAAAAATACGCAAAAGATCACCAAGGCGATGGAAATGGTTGCTGCGAGTAAGATGCGAAAGGCACAGGATCGTATGCATGCAGCTCGTCCCTATGCTGAAAAGATTCGTAATGTGATATCCCATCTTGCCCATGCAAATCCTGAATATAAACACCCTTATCTTGTTGCACGTGAAGAAGTTAAGCGAATTGGTTTAATTATTGTTTCAACCGATCGCGGACTTTGTGGTGGCCTGAATGCGAATATGTTTCGTATGATATTGAAACAGATCAAGGTCTGGGAGGATGAAGGCAAGGAAGTCGAATTGTGTGCCATTGGCACCAAGGCTGTAGGATTTTTTGGGTCTATTGGTGCCAAGATTGTTGGTCAGGCAACGCATATTGGCGACGAACCAAATCTTGCAGAATTGATTGGTACGATCATGATCATGTTGAACGATTTCAAGGAAGGCAACATTGACGAGGTACATCTGGTTTCGAATCAATTTATAAATTCAATGAATCAAACGCCTATACTTACCCAGCTAATCCCTAGTAAGGGAGGTGATGATGGCGATTACGGTCATCATTGGGATTACATATATGAACCGGATGCTGAAGAAGTATTGGATAGCTTGTTGACGCGTTATATCGAATCGCAAGTCTATGCGGGAGCTATTGAAAACATTGCCTGTGAAATGTCCGCACGCATGGTTGCAATGAAAAGTGCATCGGATAATGCGGGTGATCTTATTGATGAATTACAATTGATCTACAACAAGGCAAGACAAGCCGCAATTACTCAGGAATTATCTGAAATTGTTGCAGGTGCCGCTGCGGTTTAGATAAAGACAGATTTTTTTAATTAATAGATATATAGAGAATAAAGACGAGGAACGAAAACCATGAGTTCTGGAAAGATCGTACAAATTATTGGTGCTGTTTTGGATGTCGAGTTTCCAAGTGACGCAATACCAAAAATCTATGACGCTTTGATAGTTGAAGGCGAAGGTATCAATACCACCCTTGAGGTACAACAACAATTGGGTGACGGTGTAGTCAGGACGATTGCTCTGGGTTCTACAGATGGATTAAAGCGTGGCTTGTCTGTTCGAAATACAGGTGAAGCGATTTCTATCCCGGTCGGAGTCAAGACTCTGGGTCGTATTATGAACGTATTAGGTGAACCTATTGATGAAGTAGGCCCTATTGATACCGATGAGCGTATGGTTATTCATCGTGAAGCACCAACATTTACTGAACTCAGTCCATCAACCGAATTACTTGAGACAGGTGTTAAGGTGATCGACCTGATCATCCCGTTTGCCAAGGGCGGCAAGGTTGGATTATTTGGTGGTGCTGGAGTTGGCAAGACTGTAAACATGATGGAATTGATTAATAACATCGCGACTCAACACTCAGGCCTTTCAGTATTTGCAGGTGTCGGTGAGCGTACTCGTGAAGGAAACGACTTTTATTATGAAATGCAGGAATCCGGTGTTGTAAATGTTGAGGAATTCGAAAAATCAAAAGTATCGATGGTCTATGGTCAGATGAATGAACCACCTGGCAATCGTCTTCGAGTTGCCTTGACTGGCTTGACCCTGGCTGAAAAATTTCGTGATGAAGGTCGTGATGTATTGTTGTTCATCGATAACATTTATCGATTCACCCTTGCGGGTGTGGAATGTTCAGCGTTATTAGGGCGCATGCCATCTGCTGTGGGTTATCAACCAACACTTGCTGAAGAAATGGGCAGACTTCAAGAACGTATTACCTCTACCCATACAGGATCGATTACCTCGATTCAGGCTGTTTATGTCCCTGCGGATGACTTGACTGACCCGTCTCCAGCGACGACATTCGCGCATCTGGATTCTACCGTTGTCTTGTCACGACAGATTGCTGAGCTTGGTCTATATCCGGCTATTGATCCATTAGACTCTACCAGTCGTCAGCTTGATCCATTGGTTGTTGGTCAGGAACATTATGATATTGCTCGTGGTGTACAAAACATCTTACAGCGTTATAAAGAATTACGTGACATTATCGCGATTCTGGGTATGGATGAATTGTCTGAAGAAGATAAACTGGCCGTTGCACGTGCACGTAAGATTCAACGCTTCCTGACCCAGCCTTACTTTGTGGCAAAGGTTTTTACCGGTGTGGATGGTGTATTTGTTACATTGAAAGAAACGTTACATGGCTTTAAGGGTATTATTGAAGGTCAATATGATGACCTTCCAGAACAAGCCTTCTATAATGTCGGCACCATTGACCAGGCTATTGAAAAAGCGAAGACTTTATAAGGTATTGAGATACTCATGACTAATACAATTCATGTCGATATCGTAAGCGCTGAACGCGAGATATATTCGGGTGAGGCAGAAATGGTGTTTGCACCAGCCGAGATGGGTGAGGTGGGTATCGCACCGAATCATGCGCCATTAGTGACAAGGATGCGTCCTGGTGAAGTGCGCGTAAGAGATACTGAAGGTAACGAGTCTGCATTTTATGTTTCTGGCGGCCTGTTGGAAGTACAGCCCAAGGTTGTGACCGTGCTTTCGGATACTGCGCAACGTGCAGAAGATCTGGATGAAGCGGCTATTCTAAAAGCCAAGGAAGATGCTGAACATGCTTTTCAGGAGAAAGATGCTCAAATTGATTATGCCAGGGCGAAAGCCGCACTGGTTGAGACCGCAGCTCAATTACAGGCCATTCAACGTTTAAGAAAACGCGCAGGTCGATAATCCTTTCGAATATTAGCGTGGTGATTCCTCACCAGATTAAATCAATCCTATATCCTTATTGCCAGCCCGGATATAATCTTCATACAGAATTCATATAATGCCTTAACACTTGAGGAAAATTAATTAATGAGTCTTTGTATCATTATATTGGCCGCCGGACAGGGTACACGTATGTATTCTGATAAACCCAAGGTCTTACATTCTCTTGCAGGAAAGTCATTGCTTGAACATGTTTACCATACGGCAATGATCCTCTCTCATCGTGATATTTATATAGTCTATGGTTACGGTGGTGAACAGGTGCCAAATGCACTACAGGATTTTCAGGTGTCATGGATTAAGCAAGAAGAGCAATTAGGCACGGGACATGCAGTACAACAAGTGTTACCCGATATCCCCGATGTAGACAACGTTTTGATACTCTATGGCGATGTGCCATTGATTACCGAGGAAAGTCTTTCAACATTAGTTGAAGCGGCATCTGATTCCGGGTTTTCACTACTCACAACTTATCTTGAAGACCCACGTGGTTACGGGCGCATCATTCGTGATGACAATGAAGATATCATTGCTATCGTTGAAGAAAAAGACGCAAATGATAAACAACTAAGTATTAGTGAAGTGAATACCGGTTTTATGGTCGTCAAAGCCGATGCATTGAAGCGTTGGGTAGATTCTCTCAATAATAAAAACAAACAGAATGAATATTATTTAACCGATATTATTGCAAAGGCAGTTGATGATGGCATTAAGATTACTTCAGTACCGGCAGAATCAGGCATAGAAGTTAAAGGTATAAATAATCGATCCCAGCTTGCAGAAGCAGAACGTTACTATCAATTAGTGCAGGCACATCATCTAATGCATAACGGTGTTGGTTTAATCGATCCAGCACGTTTTGATTTGCGTGGTGAACTTGAAATTGGGCGTGATAATGAAATTGACATAAATGTTGTTATCGAAGGTAGAGTCAAAATTGGAAACAATGTCACAATAGGCGCCAATTGCTATTTGAAAGATACGATAATTGCAGACAATGTAAGTGTGTTACCTAATACAATGATTGATAATGCTGTTATTGGTAATGGATGTCGCATTGGACCGTTTGCAAGAATTCGTCCTGACACTACATTGGATGAAGATGTTCATATTGGAAATTTTGTTGAACTAAAAAAGTCTGACGTTGGTAAAGGCAGTAAAGTTAATCATCTAAGCTATCTAGGTGATACTCATGTTGGCACTGAAACTAATATTGGGGCAGGGACGATTACCTGTAATTATGATGGTGCCAATAAACATCAAACAATTATAGGCGATGATGTCTTTGTCGGATCAGACGTTCAATTAATCGCCCCAGTGAAGGTTAATAATGGCGCGACCATTGCAGCAGGTACTACGGTAACCAGAGATGTTGCTGAAAATGATTTGGCTATTAGTCGTACAGAACAAAAGTCCATTTCAAAATGGAAGAGACCTAAAAAAAAGTGAAATGTTACAAAAACAGTGAAAAGTGAAAGGTTAAAGGTGCACTTGCAATTGCTCGACAACATGTTCCAGACGTCGCCTAAAGCGCCTACTTTTGGTGTCTAACACCTACATCCATGTAGGCGTCCTGCATTACAAGTATTTCCGCCTCACCCCTCAAGGGGTACCAAGGTCCATGGCGGTCAAAAGTGAAAGGTTAAATGTAAAATGCATTATTTAAAAAAAATACAATTATTATTTTTACTCTTCACGCTTCACACTTCACGCTTCACATTGGCATGAAGATTGGTTTTTATCAGTTTCGACCATTGTTTGGTAAATTAGAACACAATTGCCAGAAAATTCTTGCTGCATTAGAAAATGTAGATGCAGATTTAATGGTACTGCCTGAGTTGGCTTTAACAGGTTATTACTTCAAAGATAAAACAGAATCACTAAAGTACGCTGAAGATCCAGAAAATAGTAAACGTATTGATTTGCTGGTGAATCTAGCAAGTAAAAAAAACATGTATCTGGTTATTGGTTTTGCAGAAAAGCATGGTGAACAATGCTATAACAGTGCTGCTCTAATCGGGCCAGATGGTATTGAACATATATATCGAAAGACACACTTGTTTAATGAAGAAAAATTCTTCTTTGATCCTGGTGATACACCATTCATCGTCAATGAAATAAATGGCGTAAAAATTGGTATTATGATTTGTTTTGACTGGGTCTTTCCTGAGGTAAGCCGGGTTCTGGCCATGCAAGGTGCACAGATTATATGTCAGCCATCGAATCTGGTTCTGACATTTTGCCAACAAACTATGCTAGCTCGCTGTATAGAGAATAAGGTATTTGCTATTACAGCTAATCGTTATGGCATGGATAAACGGCCACAAGGTAGTCTAAAGTTTACGGGGAAGAGTCAAATCGTTGCGCCTGGTGGAAAATTATTACATCGTGCAGCATCACAACGTGATGCCTTGTTTGTTACAGAAATAAATCCAGACGATGCAAATGATAAGATGATGACAGAACATAATCATCTGTTTAATGATCGACGACCAGAATTTTACACAATACTTGATTAATCTAGGGAATAATGAAATGAGTTTTGCCACAGCTGATCTTTATGATTCTCATGAAGAAAAACTACAAATAGCTACTCCGATATTTAATGACTACGGTGGCAAGAAGATTTTTTCAGGCCCTGTGGCAACGGTTAAGGTTTTTGAAGACAATTCAATAGTTAGAGCTGCACTGGAAGAGCACGGTGGCGGAAAAGTACTTGTTGTTGATGGTGGTGCATCATTGCGATGTGCTCTGGTTGGGGATATGTTGGCTGAATTAGGTAAGGGTAATGGTTGGGAAGGTATTGTCGTATATGGTTGTATCCGTGATTCGGCAGTCATTGCCAATATCGATATTGGAGTAAAGGCATTAAATACCAACCCACGAAAAAGTGTTAAGAAGGGTGTTGGTGAACGTGATATCCCGGTGACATTTGCTGATGTAACAATTAATCCCGGTGATTATATCTATGCTGATGAAGATGGCGTCGTAATTAGTGTCGAAAAACTCACGTAAATCGGTCTGGATTAATTTAACAGAAAGAATATAGACTAAACTTCATACATAGTTTTATTAATAGGGATTTGACATGAAAAAAAATATACTTGTTTCGAGTATTATATTAATGCTTGGTTTCTATTCAACGGTTAAGGCTGAATGTGTGCAAGAGCAGGGAGAAACAGGTGGCGGTGAGTTGTTCGGCACACTGATTGGTGCCGCTGTAGGTGGTCTGGTAGGTTCGCAGATTGGTGGCGGAACCGGAAATAAGGTTGCTATTGGTGCAGGTGTTCTGGCAGGTGGTTTTTTGGGCAATAAGGTTGGTAAGTCGCTGGATTGTCAGGATCAACAATATCATTACGATACAACCCAAAGCGCACTTGAAACACAAAAGGTTGGTCAGTCTTCAACATGGACTAATCCGGATACAGGCCATTCGGGAAATGTAACTCCGACTAGAACTTATACTTCTGAAGGTCAACCTTGTCGTGACTATACCCAGACTATTTATATTGATGGTGAAGATGAAGAAATTAATGGAACGGCTTGTCGACAGGAAGATGGCAGCTGGAAACCAATAAGCTAGTATGTTTGATTGTGTAACCCGCTTCGGCGGGTTTTTTATTTATACAAGAAATTTCAGTCACAAGGATATTTGATATGAATAAATATTTTGTTATTGCCAGTCTGTTAATGTTTCTTATGTCTCCTGTTTTAGCGCATGATAATGAACCTTTATTTAATCAGGTAAATTTACAAGCCCAGTCAGAGCGTGATATTCCTAATGATCAATTGACAGTTTTACTTGCCGTTGAAAAAGAAGGTAAAGAAGCAGCTAAGATTGCAAATAAAGTTAATAAAGATATGGAATGGGCATTGAATATAGTTGGAAAGCATAATGATATCGAATCACGCACATTGTCCTATAATACATCCCCGGTCTATGACAAACGTGCCGTGATAGGATGGCGTGCCATTCAACAACTGGAGTTAAAGAGTACAAATATCACAGAGCTATCTGAACTTGTCGGTGATTTACAGGAACGATTGCAAGTCAAGAATATGAAATTTAACCCAACTCGCGAAACGCGTGAGCATTATGAAAATGAATTGATTGAAGAAGCCATGATCGCGTTCAAACAAAGGGTAGAAATAGTAAAGAAACATATGCATGAAAAAAATGTTCGTATGGTTAATATACACGTGAACACTGGCGGTGGACGTCCTCAACCAATCTATGCTGAAAGTAGAATGATGGCAATGGATAGTAAGAGATCCCCAGCGGTTGAAACTGGAACGAGTAAGATTACTGTGACTGTTTCCGGTTCAGTCCAGTTTTTTTAATACGATATTAAGTTATAAAATATTCTATGGATAAAAAACATCAGCTTGAGAAACGAAATAATATCATTCTTTTATTTATAGGTTGTTTGCTTGTCGTCGGATTGCTTGTTATTTATCGCGAAGGCGTTACCTGGTTTTCATCAGCCCGATGGTCTGAGCTATCAATAGTTAGCTGGATCTCTATTAGTGTAATTCTGGTTGTCGCCATAGCGCTTCAATATTATTTCCTGATGTTGTTACGCTATAGTTTTGTAAAATATTTGGTGCTTTGGTTTATTCCAATCGCCTGGCTATTTAATAATGGCATTGTTGCTATGCACCGTTTCCTTGACTGGACAACGGATATTGTTTCTCCTGCAGGGTGGATCCCAATTGGCGATCTATTTGGCTGGTTGCTCAGTGCTGTATATATGCCGCTACTGGTAAGTAGTGGAGTGGTAGTAGCAATAATTGATTCGAGTAGTTCAATGCTGACGCAGGCTTGTTATTACGCCGGCATTGCACTGGATGTTGCTGGAATATCTCCGTGGGATGTCATTGATTACAGCATGAATTACGTGAGCGTTGTTTGGGATATGCTTTCTAATTCTTTTGTGCAACAGCTTGCAAGTGAAAGGACTATCAATCGATCATTTCTTGATTTTAGTTTATCGAGCACCTTTAGTTTGCCCTATTGGGTATTAAGCATTGGTTATAGCTTTACATGCATTATCATCTAGATTCCACAGTGGGATCGTCATGTATGGTTTAAATTTATTTAGACGATCGAATTAAAAGACAATCAAACTCAAGTAGTTCCATGGTATTTTTGTCTTGTGATAAAGGGAAAATGCCGGTTATATTAAACCCAATATTTGATAGCTGTTTTAACGTTTCATAAAAGGGCGGTGTTTCTTCATAGATAGCTTTACAGGATGCTTCAGTTTGTAGTACATGAACGTATGCTAATGTGTCAGTAGCACCAAGAATGACACGATTGTCATAGCCTTGTGTGTCAAGTTTTAGAAATATCTTTTTGTTATCAAGGTTATTAACAAGACTATGTATAACATCATCCAGTTTTTTTATGTGTATAGTTTGTTTGTCAATAATTTTAATAGATTCAGAAAAATTAGATTTTCCAAATTCACTGGTATTCAAGATAGATGAAAAAACGGTTTTATTGGAAATATTTATAGTCTCAGTAGTGTTTGTATCACCAAGCGCGTAATTTTCAATGGTCCAGTTTTTGTCCGCTATTAACTGCAAATGATCATAACATTCAGTTATTGGTTCGAAGGATATGATCTGTCCATTGTATCCTGCATTACGTAAATCAATAGCGAATTGACCCATATTGGCACCAACATCAATAACCAGATCAATATTGTGCCGATTTATTAGTTCGATGGTATGAAGCATCTGGTTTTGAAAAATACTTTTACTTATACGAGTAAATTCATATCCAAAATATGCAGCTATCTTTTTATGAAAAGTAATTTTCATGTAAATCTAGGTGGTTATTATTGAATTAAAATATACAGTGTTTTGTATAGTCCGTAGCTTCGTTAGCTGTCCAATCACCTTTTGGTTTTTCTTTCATCTGTGAGCACCATTTTTCACTACCAACTTCTGGCGCGCAGGCAGTTAGCAAAATCAAGGAAATTGAAAACGTAACTACGTTTATAAATTTATTCATAAATTACTCCGCTAGTTTAATAAAGAAAATACTTTCTTCGCTGCGCTTATTGTTACATCGATGTCATCATTCATGTGTGCACTGGATACAAAGCCCGCTTCAAATGACGACGGTGCCAGATATATACCTTCTTCAAGCATGCCATGGAAAAATTTATTAAAGTGTTCCGTGTTACAGTTCATAACTTTTTCGAAGGAATCGATCTTGTCTTCATTTGAGAAGAATAGTCCAAACATGCCACCTACATAATTCGTTGTAAAAGGGATGTCTGATTCATTTGCTGCAACCGATAATCCGTCAATAAGTAGTTTTGTTTTATTTTCAAGGGATTCAAAAAAGCCTGGTGCAGAGATCAATTCAAGCGTAGCCAGGCCTGCTGCCATTGCTACAGGGTTGCCAGATAAGGTTCCAGCCTGATAAACAGGTCCATCTGGAGCTATATTGTCCATGATTGCTTTTTTTCCACCAAAAGCACCAACCGGCATGCCACCACCAATAACTTTACCTAATACTGTCAAGTCAGGCGTTATTTTATAAATGGATTGTGCACCGCCCAAGGCAACACGAAAGCCGCTCATAACCTCATCAAAGATCAATACAGATTGGTATTGATTGCATACGTCTCGTAAGGTATTGAGAAAATTATCTGAACCGGGAATGCAATTCATATTTCCTGCTATTGGTTCAACAATGATGGCCGCAATTTGATCGCCGATGTCAGAAAAAACATCTTTAACCTGTTCTGTATCGTTATAAGCAAGTGTTACCGTATGTTGCGCAAGGTCCGCAGGTACACCGGGTGAAGTAGGGACGCCAAGGGTCAAAGCGCCTGAGCCCGCCTTAACAAGTAATGAATCAGCATGTCCATGGTAGCAGCCTTCAAATTTAATGATTTTATCTCGATCGGTATAACCTCGTGCGAGTCTTATTGCACTCATCGCAGCTTCCGTTCCCGAACTGACCATACGAACTTTTTCTATGGAGGGAAGTAATTCGCAAACTTTATTAGCCATCAGTGTTTCAATTTCTGTGGGTGCGCCAAAACTGA
>Ga0164320_10000238_pt1 | contig 16896 bp, 17 predicted proteins | sample GuaBasSediGuay11_FD_113736 | JGI IMG/M metagenome (GOLD analysis project Ga0164320, IMG submission 113736) | Subseafloor sediment microbial communities from Guaymas Basin, Gulf of California, Mexico - Guay11, Core 4567-28, 0-3 cm | ecosystem: Environmental > Aquatic > Marine > Hydrothermal...
ATCTGGCAATTGAAAAAGTCTTCACTCGACGAGAGTGGCAAACATGATTATTGGCAGGCTGGTAAGAGTGTTGCCGGTATCAATTCGATTGAAACTTGCGACACTATTATTCAGAATTTAATAAATGCTAATTAAAATATGACTTGCCGGGGAAAATAATGAAAACCACCTTGATCTATGTTCACGACCCGATGTGCAGCTGGTGTTGGGGTTTTACCGATGTGTACGAGCAATTGCTGGATCAACTGCCTGCTGAGATTAAAGTTCGACGCTTACTGGGCGGCCTGGCGCCGGATTCGGATGTGCCGATGCCGGAATCGATGCAGGCGATGTTACAGGAAACCTGGCATCGGATTGAAACGATGATTCCCGGCAAACAGTTTAATTTCGATTTCTGGCGTCAGTGCTCGCCAAGACGCTCGACTTATCCGGCCTGCAGGGCCGTCATTGCTGCACGCGAGCAAGGTGAACAGTATGACCCGATCATGACGCGAGCGATTCAACAGGGGTATTACCAGCAGGCGAGGAATCCCTCGGATAATGAGACTTTAATCGAACTGGCGGCAGAGATCGGACTGGATTCAGAGCGATTTGCCAAACAGTTGCTCGATCCCCAAACACACCAGAAATTACTGGATGAGATTAGCTCGGGGCGTTCGATCGGAATCGATAGTTTTCCCAGCCTGATGCTGGAGCGGAGCGGTCAGTACCTACCTGTGCTGGCCAACTATACTAACGTGGATCTAATTTTAAGTCAGATTAACGCCAGTCTTGATTCCTTTAAATAATCACCTCTATAATATTGGCGTAGCTATTGATATCAGATCTCAGGAACAGTGTAGGGCATATTTATCGAGGTGAATGCAAGCTGAGGCTGATCCATTAAACAAAGTTCGTTGTTAGATGCCTTTTTGATCTGTGCAATAAAAAGGCAATAGCAGATTCCTTCTTCATCGATCACTGCATCAACAACTTTGCCACTGCCATCAGCGGACTGGGCACCCAGCGATATAATATCGTCTCCCGGCAATGGGCATTGATCGGTCCTAAAACTTGTCAGAAACAGCCGCCTTTTTAGTTTCCCGAGATAATGCATACGTGCAATTATTTCCTGCCCCGGAAAACAACCTTTCTTGAAGCTGACGCCTTCGAGTAGATCAAGGTTTGCCATCTGCAGCACAAACTCTTCAGAAGTCTGCGGATAGATGGTGGGTATTCCAGATTTTATTTGCGATAAACGCCACGCGTCGAAATTAGCAACTTGTAGATGTTGCTTAAATTCGTTCCACATTGATCTCGCTTCATCGGCTGACAGGCATAGCACCAGGTAGCGTTTTTGTTGGTCAAGACTACCGAGTCGTAACGAAATCAGGCTGTCGTTTTGTATTACTCGACCTTCCAGTTCCGGTAAGTCTGGATGCTTGATAATGTCTTTGTTGTCTGTTTGAAGCGCGAAACGGGCAAAGTGGTCGGAGGCATTTGCCAGCGATACCTTCGCCTGAATGACAAACATCTGTAATCGTTGCAACAGGGTCTCCACCATTGAAAGCGGGGTGATCAGGATAAAACCGTTGGAGATGCGGACGACCCGGAAAATTGACAGCATTCGACCCTTGGCTGTTGAATAGGAACTGAGCTGAAATCGGGTTTCATCGATATGGCTAATATCATTGCTCAGCTGGTTTTGTAAAAAACTCTCGGCGTCGTCGCCGTTCACCAGAATCAGACCCAGTTCGCTGGCATCACAGATGAAATTTCCAGATGCCATTTTAGCGGATTGTGATTCTATGAATTCCTGCCAGTGTTGCATTATGCCTTGCTCTGTTGTTGCTGGATTGCCCAATCAATATGCTCCTGGATGAAGCGGTTGTGTTGCGCATAATTTGATTGGAGACTGCTTATTATATGCGGTTCATAGTCGGCATTTCCAAGTGCTATAACGATATTTCGAAGCCAGCTCTGGTATCCAATGCGGCGTATCGCCGACCCCTGCAATTTTAAATCGAAGTCTTCTTTGCTCCAACTATAACAGTCGAGTAATGAAATCTTGTCGAGTCCATGTCGGGGTTGAAAATCAGCCTCCTGGCTCAGTTTAGCAAATCGATTCCAGGGGCAGACTAGCTGGCAATCGTCGCAGCCATAAATCCGATTGCCGATCGCCGCGCGGAATTCGACAGGAATAGCCGAGTGATGTTCGATTGTCAGGTAAGAAATACATCGACGCGCGTCGACCACGTAGGGAGCCACAATTGCCTGGGTCGGGCAGACATCGATACAGGCGGTACACCGACCGCAATGATTCTCTACCGGTTGGTCGATATCCAGACCTAGATCGGTATAAATTTCACCGAGGAAGAACCATGAGCCATGGTCGCGATGCAATAAATTGCTGTGTTTACCTTGCCAACCAATCCCGGCCTTGGCAGCGAGCGCTTTTTCGAGTACCGGAGCACTATCGGTAAATACACGGTATCCCATCGCGCCTACCTGCTCGGAAATCTTGCTCGCGTATCGCTGCAGGCATTTGCGCATTAGTTTGTGATAATCGCGTCCGAGCGCGTAGCGCGAAACATAGGCAAGCTGATTATGATCCAGCAGGTCGCGCGGCCAGTCACCCTCGTCAATCAGGTAATCGAGGCGCACACAGATGACAGACAGGGTATTCGGAATCATTTGCTGCGGGTTCAGGCGCTTATCGACATTACGTGCCATATAAGTCATTTCACCGTGATAATTTTGTTCTATCCAGCGGGAATAATTATCATGGTGATGATTTAGCCGCGTGTCGGTAATACCAACTTGCTGGAACCCCAGGCCTAGCCCGATCTGCTTGATTTGTTGAGTTAATGTCAGGGAGCGAGGTTTTTGCATCGAGCCTGCTAATTGTCAGATTGAGAGGGTTTTAATGGTAGATACTAAATAGCGTAATTGTCAGGTGATCGGGTGCATCTTTCGAAACCATGAGTACAATATCGTATTTTGCCGAATCCTGACATGTCTATCTACTTTGCTATCGCGCTGGGTGGCTCCCTGGGTGCAATTTCTCGCTATTGGGTATCTACCTCGACCTACTCCTGGTTAGGCAGTAATTTTCCCTATGGCACACTGATGGTCAACCTGACCGGGTCGCTGGTAATGGGCTTTCTGACGGTGGTACTGGTACAGCGCTTTGATGTCAGTGATCAGGTGCGTCTAGGCCTGATAGTCGGATTTCTCGGTTCCTTTACGACATTTTCCGCCTTTTCAATGGATACCATCCACTGGATCGAAAATGGTGCGGTGTTGAAAGCGCTTGCCTATGTACTGGTCAGCGTGATTGCCTGTGTGCTGGGTGCCTGGGCCGGGTTAATCAGTGCAAAGCAGCTGTTTTTGAGATAATCGGTAATCCCATTGCGGCAAACTCTTAAGGAATTCGAATGCTAGACCCTAAACTTTTACGTACCAATCTCGATACTATCGTCGAGCAGCTGCGTATCAAGAAATTCGATTTTGACACAAAATTGTTCAATTCACTGGAGCAGCAGCGAAAATCACTCCAGGTCAATACGCAACAGCTTCAAAGCGAAAGCAATATCAAATCCAGGGAAATTGGCAAGGCCAAAGCAGAGGGAACAGATATTCAACCGCTTTTGGACGAAGTCGCCGATCTCGGTAAAAGGCTCAAGCAGGCTGAAAGAGATCTGGATGAGCTACTGATTGAAGTCGAGAAATTGCTTTTGGGTATGCCGAATGTTCCCGATGCATCGGTACCGGCGGGAGATTCAGAGGACGACAATTTGGAAGTACTGGTATGGGGAGAAAAGCCAGAATTTGATTTCGAGATAAAAGACCATATAGAACTGGGCGTCGGCTTGAACGGCATGGATTTTGAACGTGCAGCAAAATTATCCGGCTCCCGATTTGTTTCGATGACAGGGCCGCTGGTAACCTTGCATCGCATGCTGACCCAATTCATGATTAACCAGCACAGCCTGGAACATGGATATACCGAGGTTTATGTGCCTTATCTGGTGAACGAGGCCACATTGACCGGTACCGGACAGTTACCCAAATTCAAGCAAGACCTGTTTCATATCGAATCGGACAGTCACAATTTGTACCTAATTCCGACTGCCGAAGTACCGGTTACCAACCTGGTTGCCGATACCATCGTTGAAACTGACGCATTGCCGTTGAAGTATGTCACGCACACACCCTGCTTTCGCTCGGAGGCCGGGTCTTATGGGCGCGACACGCGCGGTATGTTTCGCCAGCACCAGTTCGAAAAGGTGGAACTGGTACAGATTGTCAAACCCGAGGATTCCATGCAGGCTCTGGAAGAGCTAACCGCGCACGCCGAAAAGATTTTACAGTTACTCGAACTACCTTATCGTAAGGTAATTCTTTGTGGTGGGGATCTTGGTTTTTCGTCAACCAAAACCTATGATCTCGAAGTCTGGCTGCCCGGGCAAGATGCCTACCGGGAAATCTCCTCCTGCAGCAATATGCTTGATTTTCAGGCCAGGCGTATGAAGGCACGCTGGCGCAACGCGCAAACTGGTAAACCCGAACTGGTGCATACATTGAATGGCTCGGGACTTGCGGTGGGCCGAACCCTGATCGCTGTTATGGAAAATTACCAGCAGGCTGATGGTAGTATCCGAATTCCCGAAGTGTTAATAAACGCGATGAACGGAAAAACCGAAATCCGTATTTGAGCAGCTATACTCAATAGGATATTGAACTCATAAACAGTGAATATTATGAAGCTGTTCACCAAAATGCTGATTGCGGGTCTGGTCATTACATTATTGCTACCTTTTACCCTCCTTAAAGGCAAGGATGGGAGCGCTATGTTAAACATCAGGGATTTGAAATTACCCAGTGTTTCATTACCGGAACTATCAATGCCGGATTTTTTATCATTGGATCTGCCCGGTTTAGCAGGACGTATTGGTAGCTCGGATGACGAATCACCGACTGGAAAAGACGTTATTTATAAATGGACCGATGCCAACGGTAATTTACAGTTTAGTAATAACCGCCCGCCCGACGGCGTCGTGTATACGCTCAAGGGCTACGATCCGAACTTAAACGTGATACAGGCAGTCGAAACCCGGGCAAACAGTCCCGAGGCAGTATCGGAAATTGAATCGAAAAAGAAAGTCACCAGCGCGAAAGATATCGGTAGTCCTTATTCTATAGAAAAAATTGAAAAACTGTTCGAAGACGCGAATAATATAGACAACTTGTTAAATCAACGTATGGAACATCAGGCGGCCGAAATCGGCCAATAAGAGAAGGCAATGAAATTAATCTATTCTATTCCGCTACTGTTGTGCTTCGTGGTACCAGGCGCGAATGCCGCGGGAAAACTCGCTTTTATCAATCCGGCCGTGATTCTTGAGCAATCGCCGCAGGCCAGGGCAGCAGGGAAGGCCCTGGAGAATGAATTTAAGCAGCGTGAAGCCGATCTTCGAACCAGAGCGATCCAGATACAGGATATGGAGAAAAACTATCAGAAAGATAGTGCCATTATGAGTGACGCGCAAAAAAAGAAAATAGAAGCTGAAATCATTCAGAAAAAACGCCAATTTCAATTTGACCAGCAGTCGGTTCAGGAGGACCTACAGCTGCGTCGAAAGCAATTGATACAAGAATTGCAAAAGTCGATATCAGATGTGATTCGAAGCTATGGCGAAAATAACGGCTATGACTTTATATTTACCGAGGGTGTCGCCTACGCCAGCGATAGCGTCAATATTACCGACGAAATATTAAAAGAACTTGCGAAGTAAAAAAACTACCCAGTATTGAAGGAGCTAGACTGGAGCAACCGCTCCAGTCTATGGTCTATATTGAATTTTCCAGGTTTCTAACTAACCGAATCGTTTCCGATCGATTCGGCGTTTGAGCTGCTGGTAGCTGTCGACTTTCTTTCTCGTCCCGATACCTTGTTTTCAGGTGTGTCAGTAGCTGGCCTGGATGCTTCTTTTTTAATCTCGGGCGCCACATTTTTTTCAACCGCTTTCACTGATGTGTCAGCCACCGTGGATACAGCAGATTTGGGTGTAACTGGCTGTGATTCGACAGGTTTGGATTCGGCTGGTCTCAACTCAGAAGTCCCTGATTCAACAGGCTTTGATTCAGAAGACCTGGATTCAGCAGGCTTCGACTCAGAAGATGTAGATTCAACAGGCTTCGATTCAGAAGACCTGGATTCAGCAGGCTTCGACTCAGAAGACTTGGATTCAGCAGGCTTCGACTCAGAAGACTTGGATTCAGCAGGCTTCGACTCCACGGCTTTAGGCGGAACCGGGGTGGAAACCACCGATCCGGGCTCTTCCGTACCGGGCGAAGACGACTCCGACGCTCCGGCCCGTGGCGCGGCATTTGTCGATTTACGACCGCGTTTTGGCGTAGATGGCCTGGACTTTGATGCCTTATCCTGTGTCTTTGTTGATTCAGCGTCGGCCTTTGCGCTAGATTTAGCTGGCTGACTCTGCTTCGAATCAGTCGGATTTTTATCGGTGACTGCTTCAGAAGAGGTTGTTGATTGATCTGACTGCTCAGCCTGATTATCCCTGGGCCGTCGATTACCTGATCGGTTCTGGCGATTGCCCGAGCGGTTGCCTCGTGATTTTTGGGGTCTGGATTGCTTCGATTCACCACTTTCTGCTTTATTGCCCGAACGCTGTTCATTTACAGGATCTTTAGCAGTTGATTGATTATCTTTAGGGGCTGTCTTTTTTGCTGTATTACTACCGCTACGATTCGAATTACCGCGATAGCGGCCACGTCGGTTACGATTATTGTTGCGATTGCCACGATTTTGGCTTTTAGACTCTTCAACCGGGATTTCAGCCGTGCCCTCACTGGAGCCCAGTATCGCTGAAATCAGTTTACGTACGATCCCGGGTTCCTTAGCGGCCTGAATTTTGGGCAGAGCGGGCGGCTTCTGTTCTGGCGGTTGCACATGTTGCACGGCCGCAACTTCACTGGGTCCGGATTGACTGCTGCTAACCTCAACCAGGTTTATGCCTTCATCTTCAGTGGTGAGTTCGTAGGATTTTTTATAGTTTGATTCATGCCGATGGGTATCGTTGTCCTTAACCCTTTCGATCAGGTAATGAGGCGTTTCAAGTCTGGGATCGGGAATCACGACCACTTTAACATTGTGGCGCGACTCAATGCCCTCAACCTTGTCTCGTTTTTCGTTCAACAGGTACGTGGCACATTCAACCGGGACCTTTGCCAGTATCTTGCCGGTACTATCTTTTAATGATTCCTCTTCCAGTAAACGAAGTACAGCCAGTGACAGGGACTCTGTGTCACGAATCGTGCCTTGTCCGCTACAACGTGGGCAAACAATTTGACTCGACTCCCCGAGCGAGGGTCGCAGTCGCTGACGCGACATTTCGAGTAGGCCGAACCTGGATATGCGTCCGATTTGAACCCTGGCACGATCATCGTAAACTGCGTTACGCAATTTCGTTTCAACTTCACGCTGATTTTTGTTTTGCATCATGTCGATAAAGTCGATTACGATCAGGCCACCCAGATCGCGTATGCGCAACTGACGCGCAACTTCTTCAGCGGCTTCCAGGTTGGTCTGTTTTGCTGTTTCTTCTATATCGCTGCCTTTGGTCGCGCGTGCGGAATTAATGTCGATAGAGGTCAGTGCTTCGGTATGATCGATGACGATAGCACCGCCGGAGGGTAACGTGACTTCGCGAGAAAATGCTGATTCGATCTGGTTTTCAATTTGAAAACGATTAAATAAAGGGAGCTTGTCTTCAAATTTCTTCAGTTTACTCAACGTGTTAGGCATAACCATGGACATGAAGTCATGCGCCTGCTGGTAAGCCTGGGGTGAATCTATAATAATTTCACCGACGTCAGAGCGGTAGTGATCGCGCAGCGCGCGAATGACTATGTTTGACTCCTGGTATATCAGAAATGGTGCTTTTTTACTCTCCGCGGCTTTTTCAACTGCAATCCACACCTGGCTCAGATAGTCGAGGTCCCATTGCATTTCTTCCACAGAACGACCAACGCCTGCGGTTCGAACAATGACGCCCATTCCTTCGGGCATATTGATTTCCGACAGTACATTTTTGACCGAATCACGGTCTTCGCCTTCGATGCGACGGGATACGCCACCAGCTCTGGGGTTTTGTGGCATTGCGACCAGGAAACGACCGGCGAGACTGATGAAACTGGTAAGTGCGGCACCCTTGTTACCGCGTTCTTCTTTCTCAATCTGGACGATTATTTCCTGATCGACCTTAATCGCATCCTTGATGTTCAGTTTGCCGTTATCATCCCTGGCCTTTTCCTTGAAATAGAGTTTGGAGATTTCCTTGAAAGGTAAAAAACCATGCCTTTCCGCGCCGTAATTAACAAACGCGGCCTCGAGACTGGGCTCGATGCGGGTAATTTTCCCCTTGTAAATGTTAGATTTTTTCTGTTCTCGGGATGGGACTTCGATGTCCAGATCGTACAGGCGTTGGCCATTGACCATGGCCACCCGTAGTTCTTCCGCCTGTGTGGCGTTGATTAAAATACGTTTCATGTGTGATTCTGCCTTGATAAAGAGGCTTGTTATATGTCATTTCGAGCTTGTCTGAATTATTTATCGGGTGTCCCGTATCGCTGGCTAATTGTTGCCGCACGGGATCATTTGAACTGATTATCAGTTCAACGCTTTTGATCAGAAAATAGCTGTAAAATAGACTGTACATAAGCCTGGATCAGTAAATTTTGTCCTGAATTAAACCGCTGTAATAGATGGTTTCTAGGACCTACTTTTCAGGAAACAAATATATTATCGATTTGCTTCCTATAAAAAACCGTTTTGGTAGTGTATTGCCCAGGATTTAGGCAGTACAATGCTACGCCTTAAAATATAACACATTTTATCAGTACTGCCATCATTTGAATTCCAATATTCCACAAAAATCAAAGATTAGCTTTGTTGAAGTCACTTCGGCCCAGGTCGATCAAAGGCTGGATAATTTTCTCTTTAAAACCCTAAAAAGCGTACCAAAATCACGCATTTACCGGATTATTCGCAAGGGTGAAGTGCGGGTTAATAAAAAACGCTGTAAACCCGATTATAAATTGGGCATCGGTGATTTGATCAGGGTACCCCCGGTCAGGCTCGGACCGAATCACGATCCGAAAACCTATATACCACCCAGCCTGATCGAAACTATCGAGAAGGCGGTACTGTTTGAAAATAAGCATCTGCTGGTGATCGATAAGCCTGCTGGTCTGGCCGTACATTCGGGGTCGGGTATCAGTTTCGGGGTTATCGATATTATGCGGCGTATTCGGCCAGAAACCGAGATTGAACTGGTACACCGCCTGGACCGTGATACCAGCGGATGCCTGTTACTGGCCAAACATCGACAGTCGTTGCTGGGAATGCAGAGTTGCTTGCAGGACAATTCACTTAAAAAAAATTACCTGGCTGTCGTCAAGGGTCGCTGGCCCGAGTCCAAAACCGAAATTGCGCACGCATTGAAGAAGCAAACCCTGGCGAACGGCGAACGTCGGGTTCATGTTGATCCGGCAGGGCAGAAAGCGCTGACCAGAATAAATCATAACACTCCAGGCAAGGATTTCAGCCTGCTATCGGTTCAGTTAGTAACGGGTCGCACACATCAGATTCGCGTTCATTGCCAGGCCGAGGGCCACGAATTGGCGGGTGATAGTAAATATGGAGATCCGAATTTTAACCAGTTGATGCGAAAGCGCGGTATTAAACGTTTAATGCTCCACGCCAGTCGTCTCGAATTACCACAAACCGAGTTCAGCCCCGAAATTGTTGTCAATGCGATTGCGCCGGAAGTATTTCAGCGCCTGATTGAGGCGCATGTATAAGTCGCTCAATAAAACAGGCCAAATGCAGCCTGGGGCGACGGCATTATTTGATATTATAGGCTACAGTATGTATGTAGAACTTCACCTGTGTCGAATAACACCAGGTATTTAAACAATCACTAATTGGAAATCCTGTCCCTGGATTGGCGAGAACATCGATGTCTGAAACCAACGATAAAACAGATTACGAATCAATCGTGCAGCGGTTGGCATTCGCTGCAATCAACGAACAACGTCGCTCACGTCGCTGGCGCATATTCTTCTTATTTCTGACTTTTGCGTATTTAACGGTAGTTGGAATAGCCTTTATGGGCAGTGGTGGCGGTCTTGGCAGTAGTCAATTGTCGGACGAGGGCAAACACACCGCACTGGTACAGATGCCGGGTATCATATCGATGGGCGAAAAATCGGGTGCCGAAACTGTAATTGCCGGTCTGGAGTCGGCATTTGAGCACGAAGAAACCGCGGGTGTAATTCTTGAAATCAATTCTCCCGGCGGATCACCGGTACAGGCTGCCTATATCTATGATGAGATAATACGCCTGCGTCAGGAGCACGAATCAACACCGCTTTACGTTGTCGTTGCTGACATCGCAGCGTCGGGCGGTTACTTTGTCGCAGCTTCGGCTGATCGAATCTATGTCAATAAATCGAGCCTGATCGGGTCAATCGGTGTGCGCATGGATAACTTCGGATTTGTCGAGCTGATGAACAAGCTCGGAATCGAACGTCGACTACTGACTGCCGGGGATAACAAGGGATTGTTTGATCCTTTTCTACCCGAGGATGCGGGACAGAAGGCCCACCTTCAACAAATGCTGAACGAGGTCCATCAGCATTTCATCGATGCAGTAAAACAGGGGCGCGGTGAGCGACTGTCGCAGCAGGCGGATTTATTCAGCGGTCTAATCTGGACTGGAGAGAAAGCCATCGAACTGGGTCTGGTTGATGAATTTGGTACCACCAATAGTGTTGCCAGGGATGTGATCAAGGCTGAAACAATTGTTAATTTCACGCCCAGGGGTAACCTGATAGATAGAATCGCAGATAGTGTTGGTGCAGTGATAGGTCAGCAGTTAGAGAGTTACTTTGCCTCGAAAATCAGATGACCTTAATGCCAGTGTTTTCCAGCATGCTCACCAGTCGAATCAGGGGTAGACCGATCAGTGCAGTTGGATCATCACCGTGCAACTGATCAAAAAGTGCCGCACCGTACCCTTCAGATTTAAAACTTCCGGCACATTGATAGGGCTGTTCGACCTGCAAGTAGTGCTTTAACTGCTGATCACTCAACTGCCGAAATCTGACCTCGAACAGGATATCGTCGGTTTCGCAAAATTTACTTGATGCCTGCATCACGCACAAACCGGTGTGGAAGATAACAGATTTTCCCTGAGCTGCTTTCAATTGCTGCAAGGCGTGTTCTGGGTCACCGGGCTTTCCCAGTATTTGATCCCCAAGCAGGGCACATTGATCTGATCCAATGATGACGGCTTCAGGATGCTGATGGCTAATCGCCTGGGCTTTTTGCTGAGCCAGTCGGCAGACGTAGGCCTCGGCTGATTCACCGGTCAGCTGGCTTTCGTCGATCTCCGGCGAGAGGCACTCGAAGGGCAGATTCAGGCGCTCAAGTAGCGCTTTGCGAAACGGAGAGCTACTAGCCAGAATTATCGGTGTTTGCAATAGAAATCCTGATTTAAAGTTGGATACGAAACCCGGGTCGGTAAGCCAGAATTAACTTCGCCGAGGCACGAACCAGGGGAGGCTCAGTATAGCTATAACTTTGCCTAAATCCATGAAAACTGTTTCTATTACCCATAGACAAGTTTAATCCTAACACTGTAAAATGTTCGGTTGATGCAGGAAAAACTACGGCGCCATTACCAGATACAAAAGGAAGTGTCTCGAGGTGGTAAATTCCAGGGGAAAATTGGGCTTGGCAATCTAGGCCGACTGACCGGTTTTTTGCTCTCGGATCGATCTGATATTGATGTCGAGTTCAGTTTTAGTCAGAGCGATTATGACCTGCCGATGGTAGAAGGCCAACTGCAGGCTCGATTGACTATCGAGTGCCAGCGTTGTCTCGAGGCAATGGAGCTACCAGTAAATATCGATTTCCAGTTATTGGTCAGTCCACCCGGTAGCGATGTCACAGAATCGAGCCTCGATACGGTTATTAGCGAGAATGGATCGGTAGATATTTTTGCAGTGGTGGAAGACGAGTTAATTCTCGGATTACCACTGGTCACCATGCACGAAGATATAGCGTGTAATGAATTTTTGCAGGCCCAGGAGGTAGATTCTGAGCCGACAACAGAGGAAAACCCGTTTTCGGTGTTATCTAAACTGAAAACTACCCATTGAATTGCGGTAGCCCATCGGTCGGGCGGGTACCTATTACTAATTTTATCCGGAGAGATACATGGCTGTTCAAAAAAGTCGCAAGACACCATCCAAACGTGGTATGAGGCGATCGCACGATTCGCTTTCTGGCGAAACCCTGTCTGTGGAACCCACCACGGGAGAAACCCATCGCCGTCATCACGTAAGCGCCGATGGTTATTATCGTGGGCGTAAAGTAATTGCTGATAAAGTTATCGATGATGACGAATAAAGCAGAAATAACTTGTTATTAAATACGGGCGGCTCATCCGCCCGTATTTTTTTATAACTGTTAGACAATGAAACAAAAAATAATCGCGTTGGATGCAATGGGTGGCGATCACGGCCCTGCAGTTACTGTCCCCGCCGCGAAAATGGCTTTGCGCGAAATTCCGGATATTCAGCTGGTTCTAGTGGGTGATGAGACCCGGCTACGTACCGAGGTAGAAAAGCTGGGGCTGTCGAACGAAGCTCGTATCAGTATTCAGCATGCCTCTCAGGTAGTAGCGATGGATGAAGTTCCGGTATTGGCGCTGAAAAAGAAAAAAGATTCATCGATGCGGATTGCGATCAACCTGGTCAAGGAGAGCAGGGTACAGGCCTGTGTGAGTGCCGGAAACACGGGGGCTCTGATGGCTACCAGCAAGTTTGTATTGCGAACCATATCTGGCATTAGTCGCCCGGCAATTTGTACTATCCTGCCCTCGATGACCGGTCATACATTAATGCTCGACCTGGGCGCTAACCTCGAATGTACACCGGAGAATTTGCATCAGTTTGCAATTATGGGTTCGGTGTTAGCGCAATCGGTGGATGGTATAGAAAAACCTACCGTCGGCTTATTGAATATTGGTTCTGAAACAGTCAAGGGCAGTGAAAGTATTAAAAAAGCGAGCCAGCTGATCGATTCGAGTGGGCTCAACTACCATGGATTTATCGAGGGCGATGATATTTACAAGGGCACTGTCAACGTGGTTGTTACTGACGGCTTTGTCGGTAATGTTTCGCTCAAAACCGGTGAGGGTCTGGCAGCTCTGGTCAACCAGGTACTGCGGCGCGAATTTAAAAAAAATATATTTACCAAATTATCAGCGTTAATTGCGTTACCTGTATTGCGATCCGTCGCAAAAACATTGGACCCGAGGCGTTACAACGGCGCTAGCTTGCTGGGTCTGAACGGTATTGTCGTGAAAAGTCACGGCGGCGCGGATACCAGTTCGTTTTTTAATGCGATAAAGATTGCTAGTATAGAGATTGAAAAGGATGTGCCTCAACGTATTTCGCGAGTAGTCGAGTCGTATCTAACACAAACCGGAGAAATTCACGCATGACCTATGCCCGTATTATCGGCACTGGTAGTTATTTACCTGAAAATGTCATGACCAATAGTGATCTGGAAAAGATTGTAGACACGACCGACCAATGGATTCGGGAACGAACCGGTATCGAGCAACGCCACATTGCGGTCGAGGGTCAGACTACCGTTGATCTTGCCGAGCAGGCTTCCAGGCTGGCGATTGAATCTGCAGGAATTAAAGCCAGTGATATCGATCTGATTATTTTTGCAACTTCAACACCGGACAAGATATTCCCCAGCTCAGCCTGCATACTGCAGGCTAGACTCGATATCCATGGTTGTCCTGCCTTCGATATTCAGGCGGTTTGTACTGGTTTTGTTTATGCGCTCGCAGTCGCGGAAAAATTCATCAAAACGGGCAGTAGTAAAAAAGCCCTGATAATCGGTGCAGAAGTATTTTCACGGATTCTGAACTGGCAGGATCGGACTACCTGCGTATTATTTGGTGATGGTGCGGGCGCGGTTATATTAGAGGCAAGCGAAGATACCGGAATCCTCTCGACACACATTCATGCCGATGGAAAGTATGAAAACCTGTTGCTGGTTCCTTATGGTATTGCGGACGGATATGACCAGGTTAAAGCCGGCAAGGCCTTCGTGGAAATGAAAGGCAATGAAGTGTTTAAAATGGCGGTTAACACGCTGGGACGTATTGTCGACGAAACGCTGGCGGCTAACAACATGATGAAATCCGATATCGATTGGCTGGTACCGCATCAGGCCAACATTCGCATCATTACCGCTACCGCAAAAAAATTGAAGATGCCTATGGACCAGGTAGTCGTTACAGTCAATAAACACGGTAATACCTCGGCCGCATCGATTCCGCTGGCACTCGATGTCGCGGTACGGGACGGGCGTATCAAGGAAAATGAACTATTATTGTTCGAAGCCTTTGGCGGCGGTTTTACCTGGGGTTCGGTGTTAGCGCGTTTTTAGTACCATCAGGGATAGATTAGATGTAGCAGGATCGCTGTGTTGGTATAATTCGATCGAGCGAGAGATACACTATGATCAATGTCCTGATAACAGATGACCACGAGTTGGTAAGAACTGGAATCCGACGCCTGCTGGAAGATAGTAAGCAGGTGAAGATTGTGGGCGAAGCTGAATGCGGTGAAGATAGCCTGCAATTAGCCCAAAGCCTTAATCCAGATGTGATTTTGATGGATGTAAACATGCCTGGTATTGGCGGTGTCGAGGCCTGCCGGCGTATTTTACAACGCAATCCAAAGCAAAAAATTATCGTTCTTACCGTTCACAACGAACAAACATTCCCGAAACGGTTGCTGGAAATCGGTGCCAAGGGTTATTTGACCAAGGATTGCGGGATCGATGAAATGATCAAGGCGATCAAGCAGGTAAATTCGGGCGGCTCGTATATTGCATCCACGATTGCCCAGCAATTAGCCCTGTCGCTGTTACCAGGCAATAAGGCCAACCCGATCGACAGGTTGTCGCGTCGCGAGTTTCAGGTCATGCTAATGATTTCGCAGGGCCTCACCAACGTGGAAATCTCGGACAAATTATGCCTGAGTCCCAAGACTATCAGCACCTATCGATTGAGAGTGCTTGAAAAACTCGATGCACATAATGAAGTTGATCTGATTAAAATTGCGGTGGAGCAGGGCATGATTGAGTTTGCCCATTCCGAATGAGAGGTGGACGGAGTTATATCCTGTCATCGATGCCCGCGTTTGACCGCGTTTAGAGCATCTGTTCGACAGGAATTTCCTAATTATTATTGTCTGCCGGTCGATTCGTTTGGTGATCCGCATTCGCGTTTGTTGATCGTCGGTCTGGCGCCCGGCAAGCATGGTGCAAATGCTACCGGAAGGGTATTTACCGGGGATGCGTCGGCTAGTCTTTTGTTCGAAACCCTCTACAAGTTTGGTTTTGCCAATAAAGCGACCTCGGTTGCTCTCGATGATGGCATGACACTCAAATCCTGCCGTATTACCAATGCTGTAAAATGCCTGCCGCCGCAGAACAAGCCCCTGGCCCGGGAAATAAACCAGTGTAATCGGTTTTTACGCCAGGAAATAAAACTACTGGCGGATGGTTCGATTATTCTCGCGCTGGGCGTTATTGCTCATAATGCTGTCATCAAGGCACTCCAACTGGTGCAAAAACATTATCGATTTGCACATCATGCGCAATATCAATTACCTGGTGGACTGAGCTTGATAGATTCCTACCACTGCAGTCGCTATAACACGCAAACCCGGCGTCTCACGGCAGAAATGTTTGAGCAGGTATTCACCAATATTAAACAGGTGTTAGATCGTGACTGACGATCATTCATTCGACCATCAGTCTTTCCTCAAGACAGTCAGTACCAGGCCGGGTGTTTATCGAATGATAGACCGCCAGGGCAAGGTAATTTACGTGGGCAAGGCGAAAAACCTGAAGAACCGGTTAGCGAGTTATTTTCGCAAAAGCGGGTTGTCAACCAAAACACTCTCGCTGGTTAGAAATATTCATCAGATTGAAGTAATCAATACCCGCACTGAAAGTGAGGCGCTGTTACTCGAAAACGATCTGATCAAAAATCTGAATCCTCGATATAATATTTTGTTTCGAGACGATAAGAGCTATCCATATATTTGCCTGACCAGGCACCAGTTTCCACGGCTCAAGGTTTATCGGGGTAAGACCGATAACCGAAAAGGTACTTACTACGGGCCTTTTCCGAGTGCCGGTTCTATTCGACAGACGATCAACCATGTTCAGCGAATTTTTCAATTGCGAAATTGTGAAGATTCGACGATGAAAAATCGCAGCCGCGCCTGTTTGCAATATCAGATCAAGCGTTGCACCGGTCCCTGCGTCGGTCATACCGACGAGCAAAGCTACCAAAAGCAGATTGAGCAGGCCAGGCTGTTTCTACAGGGCGAAAACGAGATGTTGATCAATCAACAGGTCGAATTAATGGAACAGTATTCGCAACAACTCGACTTTGAAAGTGCAGCCCGGATCCGCGACAAGATTGAAATGTTGCGTCGGGTTACCGAAAAACAGTATGTCACCGGATTTAATACTGATATCGATATTCTGGCCTGCGAGATACAGCAGGATGTCTGTTGCATCCAGTTGTTTATGATCCGTAATGGTACCTCGCTCGGAAACAAGCCCTTTATCAACCGGGTCAAGCTTGATGCCAGCTCAGCACAGTTGATCGAAACGTTTATGATTCAGCACTATTCCCGGCATCCAATTCCGGATGAAATCATAGTCAGTCATGAACTACCAAATCAGGCTTTGCTGTCGAGCACACTGAGCCAGTTGTC
>Ga0164320_10000239_pt1 | contig 16854 bp, 13 predicted proteins | sample GuaBasSediGuay11_FD_113736 | JGI IMG/M metagenome (GOLD analysis project Ga0164320, IMG submission 113736) | Subseafloor sediment microbial communities from Guaymas Basin, Gulf of California, Mexico - Guay11, Core 4567-28, 0-3 cm | ecosystem: Environmental > Aquatic > Marine > Hydrothermal...
CCGGAGTGAACGCTACCTAGCTGATGCGCAGCCCCGAAGGATCTGCGCGCACCGTGCCCTTTGTGCCGTGATCAAGACAAACAACGTCTCGAGGCTGGCGCGTTTCAGAAACGCACCAGCCTCGCAGTCGATCACGAGCGTGTACCGACAGGCCTCCCTCCGCGACGTGCGGCTTCACGTCGAGGCTGACGGCCTTGCCGCTATGGATTTCAAGCTCCCACTCACCGTGTTCATCGCGGAGCTCTCTCAGCCCGTTGGTATGCTTGTTGCAACACAGTGGATTTCTATCACGCGAGCAAAGGGATTTTATGGCTCCTCATACAATTGATGCGCTCTTGCTGAAGTACGAAAAGGGCGGCGCCGGCCGGAGCCGCCTGTCCTCCATTCTTAACGCAGTCGTGGTCGTGACCTCAATGCTGAGCCCCGTGGCTCTGGCCCAGGACGAAGCAAGCGCGTCAGAGGAGCCGCCGCCTCAGGTCAGCCGCTACGCGAACAACCCCGCACGGTTGGCGGTCGCGCTTCAGGACGGTGAGCGGATCTACCGCCAGCACTGCCGGGCGTGTCACGGACGCCGGGGCAATGGGCACGGAGAGGCAGCACGGTTCTTAAATGTCGAGCCTCGCGACTTCACGACCGGCGTCTATAAGTGGCGGACCACGCCGACCGGTTCGCTCCCGGGCGATCGCGACATCCTCCGAACGATCGCCAACGGAGCGCCGGGCACCACGATGCCCGCTTGGAGAGGTCGGATCCCTGGCGCCGACATCGACGCGGTCGCGCAGTACATCAAGACGTTCTCGGACCGCTTCGCGACCGAGGAGGTGCCGGCGGCGGTTCCAATGCCCAAAACCATGCCCGACCTCGGCGACGAGGCAGCCCAGCGTGGCCGAATGCTTTTCGTGCTCATGCAGTGCTGGACTTGCCACGGCGTCCAGGGACGCGGCGACGGACCCGCCTCAGACACTCTCACAGACGATGACGGTAACCCGATCGAGGCCTACGACTTCACCTCGGGCAAGTTCAGGAGTGGCAGGAGGCCGGTCGACATCTATCGGACCTTCACCACCGGGGTCAACGGCACGCCGATGCCGTCCTACGACGAGGCGCTGATGATCGGAGGTGACGCGTTTCAGGATCTCGAGCAGTACCGACCAGCCATGGCCAGCGACGGGCTTGCTCCGCTCCGCGAGTTCGTGTCGCACATGCCGACGACCGAGGAAATCTGGTCGATCAGCGAAGAGGAGCGGCGTGCGTGGGCCAACCAGTCTCGCTGGGACCTCGTCGCCTATGTTCTGGCGCTCTCCAAACAGCGAGGCCGGGCCCGGCTCTACCTGACGACCCCGCCTTACCGAACCGACTGATGATGAAAGCGATTGCCAGGCCAGCGTTACTTACCCTGATTAGCTTGTTTCTGAGCGGGTTGGCCGGATGGGGTTGCGTTGGGGAGCGTAGCGCCTGCGACAGTGACAGCGACTGCCCGCGCAGAGAGGTCTGTTACTACGATGACCTGTGCGTCTCCGAGGACGTCGCCCGGCGTCGCGGTGCGGAGATCGGTGATGAGTGCATCGCGGCCGACGGCCAGCAGTTCGGCTGCTCCACGGGGCAGATCTGCCGGATGCGTTTCTGTCGCGACGCGACGGGTCCGGACGCCGGCGAAGAAGACGCCGGTAGTCCAGACGCTGGGCCTGACGCTGGGCCTGACGCTGGGCCCGACGCTGGACCGGAGCTGTGCACGACGGGAAGCCCGCAGAACATGGCGCCGCTCTTCGGTGGTGCGACCCAGGCCGTCGCCGATGGCGCCGACGCCGTATTGCTCCGCCTGCTCGCGGCGGCCGACGAGCCCCTCCCGGAGGAGATGGCCTATCTCATCTTCGTCTCCACCGAACCGGATGGGCACGACTTCTCCGCACCCGCCGCCACCGTCACCGGCATGACCACCTACCGCGCCTCGGGACTGACCACTGGGGTGACCTATTACTTCGTTGTGCGCGCTCGGGACGCCGAAGGCCAAACCGAGTGCAATGAAAACCAGTTATCCGCCGTGCCGATGGCGCTTTCCGGGTGCGTCGATTACGTGACCCAGGTCCAGACGATCTTCGACGCCAACTGCGTCATCTGCCACAGCGGAGCGGCCGCACCTCAGAACCTTCACCTCGACAGCTTTGCTGGGGTGATGACCGGTGGAATTACGGGCAGCGAGATCGTCGGCTGCCAGCCTGACCTCAGCCTGCTGTACCTGAAGATCTCCCTCGACATGCCACCAATCGGCGAACGCATGCCGGCCGGAGGACCCTTTCTTGCGGACTCTCAGATCAGCGCGATCCGGCTTTGGATCGAACAGGGCGCAGCGGCCGCCTGTCCCTCCGACCCTGCGATCTGCGACGACGATATACCCCCAACGTTTGGCGGGCTGAGCAGTGCAACGCTCAGCGGCCCCACCAGCGCACAGCTGTGCTGGTCAGCGGGCAGCGATGACACCACACCGGCTGGTGACTTGGTCTACGACGTCTACCAAGCGACGTTCTCGGGCGGCGAGGATTTCGGCGCACCGCCACGGATGACGACGACGCCCGGTGAGGGTTGCGTCGAGGTCGACGGGCTGACGCCGAATCAAGAATATTGCTGGGTGGTGCGGGCCCGCGATGCCGCAGGCAACCAGGATACCAACACCAGCGAGCGCTGCCTTGTGGTCCCGCAAGCTTCGTGCATCGATTACTCGACGGTCGTCCAGCCGATCTTCGATGCCGAGTGCATCCATTGTCACGGTGGCCCGGCGCCGCTGCTCGGCCTGAGCTTGGAGTCCTATGAGGGCGTGCTGATCGGCGGGCCAAGCGGTAGCGAGGTGGTGGCCTGTCAGCCGGACTCGAGCCTGCTCTACCTCAAGATCTTACTCGACTCGCCGCCGAGCGGCGCACGCATGCCCGCCGACGGCCCGCCCTTCTTGACCAGCGTGCAGATCGAGGCGATTGAGCAATGGCTCAACGAAGGGGCGCGCGCCTCGTGCGCCGAGCCGGACCCGTGCACGGACATGACCGATCCGACGTTTGGCGGGCTGAGCAGTGCAACACTCAGCGGCCCGACCAGCACACAGCTGTGCTGGGCGGCGGGCAGCGATGACACCACACCGGCCGGTGACTTGGTCTACGACGTCTACCAAGCGACGTTTTCGGACGGCGAGGACTTCGGCGCACCGCCACGGATGACGACGATGCCCGGTGACGAGTGCATCGTGATCGATGCGTTGAGCCCGCAGACCCTCTACTGCTGGGTCGTGCGGGCGCGGGATGGAGCCGGCAACCAGGATGACAACACCGACGAGCTCTGCCGTACGACGCCATCGGTTCCGGGCGGTTGCGTCGACTACGCAACGATGATCCAGCCCCTCTTCAACCGCAATTGCACGCGATGCCATTCGGGAAGCTCCCCCCCGCAGTGGTTGCTTCTCGACAGCTACGAGAACGTCCTGGCGGGCAGCGTCCGTCGCAGCGAGGTGGATGGTTGTGACGCGGCCGGGAGTCTGCTCGTCAACAAGATCGGGCCGAGCCCCAGCATCGGCGTACGGATGCCCCTCGACGGCCCACCATACTTGAGCAGCGCCGAGGTCGCGATGATCTCGCAGTGGATCGAAAACGGAGCCCAACGCAGCTGCGGCGAGGCGTCGTCGTGTATGGACCAGACGGCGCCGATATTTGGCGGCGCGACCACGGCTTCCGCTTCTTCGAATACGTCGGTCCGGGTTTGCTGGAATCCCGCTACCGACGACACCACGAGCGGCGAGTCGATCAGGTACGACATCTATCAGGCAGCGAGCCCTGGTGGTGAGAACTTCAGTCAACCTCCACAGAACACGGTGACGGGTGCCGTCTGCACCGACATTCGAGTCGGTCCCGGAACATCCATGTGCTTCGTCGTCCGTGCCCGCGACGTAGTCGGCAACGGGGACGGCAACTCGTGGGAGGTTTGCGCAACCACAGCGACATCCGCCTGTGCGGTCGAATACGCCGAGCTGATCGAGCCGATTTTCTCCGCCCGCTGCACGCACTGTCATCGCGACGCCATCTCATCGCCGCGCTGCCTCGACCTGCGCAGCTACGGGGCGACGCGAGCGGGAGGCTCGCTCCGGCGCGCGGTCAGAGGCTGCGACTGGGCGGGCAGCCTCCTGAACCTCAAGACCTCGCGCGATGAGTGCGGAAACCGGATGCCCTTCGACGGACCGCCGTGGCTCGCACCGGCCGAACGATCGCTGCTCGAACACTGGATCGAATCAGGGGCCCGTGAGAGCTGCAGCGATCAGGATCCCTGCGGGGACACGACCGCACCGACGTTTGGTGGGGTAACAAGCGTTACGCAGGTTGAGCCGACAACGCTCGACGTGTGCTGGAATCCGGCCACGGACGACACCACCCGGACCGACGCGATCGTCTACGAGATCTACGACGCCGCCCAGCCGGGGGGCGCGAACTTCGGGGCTGTCGCGCCGTACGCCGTCTCCGGTGGCTCCGGCTGTGCGGCGGTTACCGTCCCGATGGGCTCTCAAACCTGCTTCGCCGTGCGGGCCAGGGATCTCGCCGGTAACCGTGACTTGAACACGGCGGAACGCTGCCACACCACGGCGAACAGCTGCTTCGCGTATGACCCGATTGTTCAGCCCATCTTCGACGCACGCTGCGTCCACTGTCACAGCGGTCCCGGAGCACCGCAAGGCATCCGCTGGGACACGTACGCGCACGCGATCGCCGATCCCGGCGCGGTCCGCCCCTGTCGAGCGGACAACAGCGATCTGATCGACGTAGTTGAGGGCTGCGACATGCCTCAGGACACGACCTCCGGGGCATGCCGGGCGTGCTTGACCAGATCCCGCCTCCGCCTGCTGACCCAGTGGGTCGACGGCGGTGCCAACCAAAGCTGCCCATGGGGAGGGTGTTGACATGAAGTCTCTTATCATGCGTATTCCCTTCCTAGCGATCGTCGTTGTGTTCGGCGCGACGTGCTTCGACTTTGGCTACGACCTGCCGGATCCCGACCAGTTCCCGGATCCGGACGTCGACGCCGGGGCAGTGGATGCCGGGCACGGCGGAGGCGGCGGCGGCGGCGGCGACGGCGGCGACGGAGGAGGAGGCGGCGGCGGCCCGGCGTGCGAGGAGGGCCCCACCGATCCCTCCGACAGCGGGCCCCAGATTCGTCTGATCACCCTGAACGTCGATCGGCCGCTGATCTCCATCACCGTCGGCGACGTGGTCACCTGGACGAACACGGACACCGAACGCCACACCGCCACCGCGGGTGCGCCGGGCGCCGAGCTGCCGCTTGCAAGTGGCGGCTTCGAAAGTGGCGAGCTCGGAACCGGCGCCAAATGGGCTTACCGATTCTGCTCGCCGCGCACCGTGATCTGGTTCTGCAAGACGCACCCAGAACAAATGAATGGCTACCGAATCTTCGTAGAGGAGTAACGATGATTATTCGCCTGGTCACGATCTGCGCCCTGTCCATCGGCCTGCTGCTTGCGAGCAGCACACCTGCCCACGCCCTCCCTCGTTTTGCCGCGCGTGGGGGCAACGAGTGCATCCAGTGTCACGTCAACCCGACCGGAGGGGGGATGCGCAACTCGTATGGTCGCAACGTCTTCGAACGCGTCTGGTTACCATTCTCGGTACGACCCCGGGGGGAAGACGTTCAACTGGAGCTCGATGGTGCGATCGAAGCAGGCTGGGACGAGGAAGCCTTGCTGGGCAACAAAGATGACGACAAGCCGTTCGTCTCGTTTAGTGGTGACATCACGGATTGGCTCGCCATCGGAGGCGACATACGGGTCGCCTACATCTGGATCCGCCCAGATCGCGGAATCGAGCCTGGGGTCGAAAGAAACATCACCAACTCCTTCTTCCTGATGCAGGCGGACCTCTACATCGGCGCAACGGCCACCGACCACATCACGTTTTACCTCGATCTGGGCGTCTACTCGGGGTTCGAGGCCTGGGGTCTTTACCAACTCAAGCCCGAGCCCGAGGACTTCGACTTCATGATAAAGGTCGGGCGTTTTATGCCTGCGTTCGGGATCCGCGAGGTCGAGCACCAGCTGTTCACCCGTGAGCGGATCGGTCTCGGCAACGCGGACCGAGACACCGGGCTCGAGCTCACCGCCTATGTCGGACCGCTGACGGTCAACGCGGCGCTGGTCAACGGGACGCTGGGTGACAGCGCGTTCGACGGGCATGGCACCGAGCGCCGCCGATTTGAAAAGGCTGTCGTGGGGCGCTTGAGTCTACGGCGGGACTTCGGTGTCCTGCGCGCACAGGTCGGCGGCTCGATCTACTGGAATAACAACATCGGACAGGCGAACCCGATCTTCGGTAGCAGCATTCCCGATGATCTCCTCGTCGAAGTGTCGACGGGGCTCGATGAGCTCCGTTGGGGGGCTTTCGCGACCGCGAACATTGGTCCCTTCACCTATCTCGGAGATCTAGTCTTTGTGCGCGACGACTTCTACAGCGATCAGATCGGATCACTGAGGGGCTATGCGAGCTACCAGGAGCTCAGTTTTTTGCCCGTCCAAGGTGTCGAGTTGGTGACCACCTTCGAATTCATGGACCCCGACGTCGAGCTCGCCGGCAACTCCATCATTCGCGCGGGCTGGATCGTCGAGTTCTTCCCGTGGCCGTACACCGAGTTCCGGGTGATGGTGCGCCGCACCTGGGACGACGCGTCGCTCACCGGGGGGGCGTGGGACATGGTCTTCTTCGTACATCTTTTCATCTAACCACGACGATGCTTCTCTTGCGTTGCGCGTGTCATGAACGTCTGCCGCAGCCTGGTTAGATGCTCCACGGTAACGCAGTCGTCACCGGCCTCGCGCGCAGCGGCCTCCGTACGGCGCACGACCATGGAGCGGAGGATCGATGGCACCGATTGGAGGCGTGCAGCAGCCCCTTCCTGCCACTGCATGGTGGACGCACGCACCTTGCCATAACCGCTGTGAACCACGTCGAGTCTGCGACGCGATGTGGGCACGTAACGGCACGAAGGATCTTCGCCGTTCAAGTCATCCTGGACTGCATAGGCACGGGCGCGGCAGCCGCCGCAAGATTCTTGGTACTCGCAACGGCCGCAGCGACCGGAAAGATGCCGCTCCCGCAAGGCGCGAAACACGGGACTGTCGTTCCAAAGCGCGGCCAGCGGTTCACCATCCAGCCGGCCGACCGACAGCGGCAAGTAAGGACAGGGCGTCACTTCGCCCCTGGGCCCGATGCGCAAGTAGTCGCGCCCGGCGGGGCAGCCCGCACCAAAGGAGCGCACTTCAGCGCTGGGGCCCTCGAGCTCGTGGACGATGCGCCGGTAATGAGGAGCACACTTGGCGGCCACCATCATCTGCTCACGGTACTTGTTTTCGAGATCGCGGAGTCGCGCACACACACGCTCGTATTCGACGGGCGATAGATCGGTGGCATCGTGTGCTCGACCTGTGCAGACGAGAAAGTACGCCGTCATCACCCGCGCGCCGGCCGCACACGCGTGCTCGGCGACCTGCTCGAGCCGTTCGTGGTTTCCTCGTAGTATCGTCATCTGTACGCTGAGAGCCATGCCGGCGTCGCGGACCGAACGCATGCCGGCGGTGGCCTTGGCCCAGGCCCCCGGCATGCCACGCAGGTTGTCGTGGAACTCCGCTTGATCGGAATCCAAGCTGATGCCTACCCCGGCAACACCCGCCTCGGCGAGACGCCCAGCGCGGGCCGGGGTCAACGTGATCCCGCTGCTGCCCACGACGACCAACATGCCGTGGCCAGCGGCTCGCTCCGCGATGCGCTCTAGGTCAGAACGTAGGAGCGGCTCTCCTCCGGTCAGAATCAGAACGGTTGCCGGATTCAGCTGTCCAATCTGATCCACGGTATCAAGGCACTGCTGTGTCGAGAGCTCACCGTCCCGCGACTGGCGCCCCCCGGCGCTTAGGTAGCAGTGATCGCAGCTCAGCGGGCATCGTGCCGTGAGGTTCCAGGAGATGACCTGAGGCGGGGAGACATCGACCAAGGATGGGGTCACCGCTTCCCCCCTAGGCGGGCCACGATAGCTCGGGCGTCGATCGGTGGGTACAGGTGGCGCATCACCTGCGGCTGCAACAAAAGCCACAGCGCAATCAGTCGACGCGCGAGCGTACCGCCTGGGGCCGCCACTATGTCTTGCGTAGACGCCACCATCCGACTCCCAGCAACCCGAATCCTAAAGCGGTAGCAAGTGCCGCCTTGATGTATGCACTGGCCGGCGTCGCGACCTCCAGGTGGATGTACCACCATGCGGACATCGCGGACTGCAGCCCTTGCTCCCCTGCACTGCCATCCCAGACTCGAATCGAAATGGGCACCAAATCGCCCGCGGCGAGCTGCGCATCCAACCGGTCCTGCGTTCGCATTGCCCTACGGAAGACGACCCGATAACGGCCATGCTCATACTCGCCCGTCGCTTGCAGCTGCGTCGACTTGGCGTCCTGAACGGAGTAGTCGTCGGCCGCTCCCTTCGCGGTGCCTTCCGCCGCCTCACCCTTGCCCTTGGCCGACCAGAACATCGCGTAGACCGGTCGATCGCGATCACCCATCAGCATGTGGGGCCGTTGGAACGCGGCTGGATCAATGTCGCCCGCGGGCATCTGGAGAGCCACGCGATCCACGATGGGTTTCGCCAGGGCGCGCGCCTGCATAGCGGCCACGGTCATCCACGCTGGGGTTTGCGTGTCCTCTTCGCTCGGTGCAGCCCCGGCGCCGTCGGACGTTTGAAGCTCGGTAGCTGATCCGTCATCGTGAAACGGGTCGTTCCAGGAAAGAAGTACCGCCAGCGTGTCGTCGTTGTAGAGCGCGCAGACGCGCACGTAGTCGACAGAGCTAGCCTGCCAGCGAGGCGCCACGATGAGCTGGCCGAACAGGGGGATACCGGAATCAGGGCACTGCTCCCAGGCAGCATCATCGGGCTCGCTCGGCACCTCAGCGGCCACGCGAATCGCCTTGAGCGGCCCCGTCAACACCGTCCGACTTTCCCTCAGGGCGTCCACATAGTAGGCCAGCGCCCAACGCTCCTCCTCGGACACACCATCGACGAAGGCCGCCATCGGCGTCCCGTTCAGGCCCGTCGTTAGCGTGCGAAAAACAGCCTTCGGGTCCAAGGGCGTTTTGCGACGCCACGGGTTGGTGAAATCCGAGGGCCGGATCGGATTACCCATGTCGTCTCTTTGTTCCGCAGCGGCGACACCATCGCCTCGCCCCTCGACGCCGTGACAGCGCAGGCAAGCCGACCCCGAGTCATCCAGGAACAGCTCCTTGCCCTTGGCCACCAGGGCCTCTGTACGGGCAGGCGGTTTGTCGAACGTCACAATCGGGGAATACCCGTCGTCGGCGGGTCGATACGGGTTTGTGTACTCGTCCCAGAAGATGCCGGTGAGCGTCTTGAGGTGGTAGGTGACCTGCCAGAGCTCCTCGTCGGTTAGCCGAAAAGCCCCCTCGCCCCAGGCAGGCATGGTGGTCCCGGGCACGCCGCGAGAAATGGCTACGAATAGGTCGGCATCCGTCGGAAGCTCGCCGGATTGTGTGCTGCGAAACTCGAAGTTGCCCGCGGTGAAGTCCCGGGGTCGCGGGTTCATGACGTCCGCACCGAGCCCATCGCCGGCCCCCGACTCACCGTGGCAGCCGGCGCAGCGCTGCAAGTAGATCGCCTTGCCTTGCTTCGCGACATCGCTGTCCGGTGGAGCCGGCTTCTCGAGCCACGTAGGCTTGGACGCCTCGAGGGCCGCCCGGTCGTAGCGGACCGCGCCGTTTTGAGCCTGTGCCGAAACACTGACCAGCAGCGAGGCGAATGCGAGATAGCGCAGGGACATCATTCGCCCTCCGGGATTCGAGGTGCCACAGCGGCATCCTCGAACTCCGACAGAACGATGCGCCATAGGTCGTCCTCCTCCACGTCGTCATGCCAGCGCGGCATGGCCGAGTCCCAGGGAGTCGCGTTGGCAGGCAACCCGACCCAGCCCTCGTTCACCCTCCAGAACACCGCGTCCTCCACCAGCGTCGCAATGGTGCCCGGGTCTCGGAAATTCACGGGACGCAACCTCATGCCACGGGCCGCGAGACCGGCACCGTCGTGCTTGCCGCCGTGGCACACTGCGCAGTGCCTCGCGTATAGACCGCGACCTCGTACGAGCGCTTCGTCGCGCTCGGCGCCGCGCAACTTACGAAAAGGATTGTTCGCTCCCACATAGGGAGCGGCACTCTCGGAGCTCATGCCGGGGTGCTGCTGCCGGATCAAAGCTGGCGGCGCACTCGGCGGCACGCTCCCGATGAACACAAGAGCACCCAGGCCTAGCGGCAAGGCGCTAGCGAGCGAGGCCAGGGCAATGCGCTGCCATTTGGGTGAACCGCCGACGACTGCTGCGCGCAACGGAGCAATGAACTCCGCCATGGTCGCCGAATCGGACGTCACGTACACGCCGATCGCCGTGGCGAGCAGCAGCAGGTACCAGATCAGAAGCGTCCGTGGCACCGGCAACGAGCTGTCGCTGCCGACAATCCACTGCGCCAAATGCGGAAACACCAGGACGAGGAACGCAAGCACCGCCGCCGAGAGCAGCAGCGAACCGGCCAAGACACCGATGAACGGCTTGTTCCGCCGCGTCATGACTGCCTCGGATTGGGACTCGGTAGGCTGGCCGGCGGCTCCGGTCGACCCGCCAGGCCGCCTAACCAAAACAGGAACGCAACCAGTGCGAGGAAAACCGTGGTGATGGCCGCCACGGTCCAACCCATCTCAGCAAGCCCAGGACTGACCGCTTGGGCGGAGGTGTCCCGTAGCACTCCGTAAAAATGCCAATCCTGCCGGAGGCCGGCGCGAAGATAGCCCATCAGCCCCATGGTCAGCACAATCGTCACGCATAACAGCAGCAAGGTGTACTGGGGGCGCGCGCCGATAGCGCCCCAGCGGATGCGCCCAACCTCGCGCGCGCCGCGAAACAGCGCTACATCGATGGCGGTGGCGAGAATCATCGTGGCCAGCACCAGCAGCACCTGACAGACCGCAAGGTGCCTCAGAAACGGATTGGCCGCTCCTAGAACCCAGTAACCAGATACACCGAACACCCCTGCGGCGACGATTGCGGTGAACGCCAACAGCAGGCCTTGTCCCAGTTTGCCGTGATTCTTGAACGCCAAGCCAACCGCGACGACTTGCGCGACGATGTGGGCCACCAAGAACCAGGCGTGAAACTGCACCACGGGACGCGCTGCTTCAGTCAAGGACAGCTCGTGCAGGTCGAGTCGGAACACGAAGGCTGCCCAGGCGCCAACCAGGGTGGCAGTTAGCACGGCCACTCCGACCACAACGAATCGCGCGAAGCCACTTTGATTCCAGTCGGCCACTTCCCCCTTGTTCGCACGTCGATAGAGCATGAAGCTCCAATAGGTCGACAGAAGAATGAAGTTGACCGCCGCGTTCTTGGCCGGCATCAGTCCCAGGTACTTGAGCACAGGGTGGTATTGCCCACCCATTTGAGCCGCCTCACTCGGGCGCAGTGGGAGATTGTGTGGGGTCACCCAGACCAGGAAGCTCAGGATCAGCGCAGCCAGAATGAACTTCACCCAGGGTCGATAGCGCTCTGCGCCCTCGATGCGTTCCATGCCAGACCACAAGTAGTAGTTGGCCCCGATAAACAGGAACCCAATCAGCACGGCCTGCATGACGAAGACCCACGAGAAGAATCCTCCCATCATGTCGTTGCCCATCACAGGGCTGAAACTGTAGATCTCGCGCCCCAGGTAGTAACCCGCGAAGGGCAAGGCGAGCAGCCCGCAGATGCCCACGAAGTTGCCGATGTAACCCATCCAATCGTAGTAAGCGCGCTGGTCCGGATCTCGCGTCGTCAAGAAGCGCACTGCAGCGTAGGCGCCCACCACGAACCCTCCGAAAGCAACGTTGCCCAACAGCCGGTGCAGGTTGAGAGGTCTCCACAAGAAGTTCGACACCGCCCCCCAGGTGTCCCCGACAAACTGACCCGCTTCGTTGAAGCCGGTGGGGCTCATCATGTAGGTCGTCCATGAGTTGGCGATCACCATCAACGTGAGCCCGACGATGTTCAGCAAAATGCCGTAGAAGATATGAAGAGATTTACGACTCGAACCCCAGGCCTGTACTCCGAACACCACAAGGAAGATCGGGGTGAGGATCGCGAACACGGTGAAGATGCCAGGCAGCGACGTCTGGGGTGATGTGCCTTGCGAGAGCTGCTCCGCCGTAGGCCCGAGCGAGGCGAGGGATGCCTCTCCGTTATAGAAAAACAGATAGAACGCGAGAGCGACGAACGCGGCTCCGAGGAGGGCCGCAGGGATCTTCAGCCAACGCGCAAGCCAACGGGCGACGACGCGCTCGTTCGGGGACCGATCGGAAAGACGATCCCACGTGTAGTAGTAGTAGTAGAGCGTGAACGCTTCGGCGAAGAACAACAGGCCGTAGATATAGAAACTGCCGTGCAGGGCGCCTGCAAAGTGGTGCATCACGCGCGGATAGAAGCCGATTACAACGAACGCCAGCAGGGCGCCGAGCGACGCAGTCGTGGCGAAGGCAGCGCTGAGAAGCTTGGTGCACTCACGCGCCAGTCGATCGAATCTTGGGTCGGAGCCCCGAGCCCCGACAATCTCGAGGATGACACCGAAGACCGGCACGCCCAGCACGAAAGCGCCAAACATCAGATGAAGCTCAGCGACGAACCACACCACCGTCCGCGGGTTCAATCCCCATAACGCTCGGTAGGACTCGAGCTCGTCAGCGCGGGCAACCAGGGGAAAACCGAGCACGAGGCAACCGATCAGCGCCGCGCCGAGCGCAGCGGAAACTCGCGAACCATGTGCCGCCTGCCGACTCATGGCTCCTCCTCGCTGGTCTGACGAAGGAAACCGATCAAATCGGCCAGGCCTCGGACCGATAGGCCCGACACCAGCTCGGGCACGTTGGGCAAATCCGCGTCATCCACTGGCCCGGCGTGCCGCACAATAGACACCAATAACTCGGAGTGGCTTCGGTCCCCGGTGAAAAGGACCGGCGCTCCATCCACCGCGACTCCGCCGCGCTCGCCGTGACAGCGAGGACAACCCAGACTCTGGTAGCGAGCCGCGCCCGCGGCCGGGTCACCCGGGGGAAACCCAACGTCGGTGTCGTCCTCGACAGAACCGGCTCCCTTTTCTTCAGGCGACCCTCGTGGGGGCGCACCAAACACGGCCTGAGCCTTGCGGATCTCTTCCTCTAGCTCCGGGCCAACCGAGACTCCCGAGCGATCGAGCATATACATGCAGACCGAGCGTATCTGCTCGTGGCTAAGGGACATCGGCGGCTCGGCGACAGCCGGCATCACTCCCTTCGGAAAGCCCGTCTCGACAAACGCGTCCGGCATATAGAGCGACTCGACCAGATACTCGACTGCAGACTTGCCCGGGATGCGCTTCTCCGCCCTCACGTGAAGCGGCTCGGGCCACTGCGGTGGCAGAGCGCCCAGGTTCGGACCGCGCACGGCGGAACCCTGTGTGCCCAGGCTGTGACAGGCGAAACATATGCCCGCTCCATGAAACACAGCATCCCCGGCCTCAACAAGGCCAACCGCATCCGCCTGCCCAGCAGTCGCGCCGCTCGCGGCGGCCGGCGCCCCTCCGCTCAGCCCCTCCAGATACTGGCCTAGGAGCGCGAACCCGAGAATCAGCGATCCGCAGAACGCAACGATGCCCACCCCGTGGGCCATCAGTGACGACCCTCACGATGATGAAATCCCTCAGTGGGACTCCACTTGGAGCGACATCGGCGTACGAACTCTAGGGAAACCTCCGACCGCTCGGCGGCACGCGCATGGGCTTCAATCTCGCGGATCACCATCCCGCGCACCATGTCAGGCGCTTTGGCGATGGCGGCGTACGCCTCGTCGGTCCAAGTAAGAGACTTCGTGACTTTGGCCGCTCCCTCTCGCCACTCTTGGTACTTGGTGTTGACGAGGTCGACCGTCACGACGCTCTGCCGACGCTGAAGGGCAAGCGCCTCGACCCGCGCCATCACGATCTTGCGCATGAAGCCGATCGGTACGCTGTCCAACATCGCGCGCGCCTCTTCCTCCCAAACGAATTCCGTCGCGTGAGTCTCGGCGTCGGCCGTGGGTGGCCCGCTCGGCATCATGTCGGCCATCGCTTCATCGACCAACGCCTCTGTAATCACCGTGTGATCATGTTCGAGCGCGAAGCGGACGATGGCGGTTCGGGCCATCTTTCTCACGAAACTCGGGGCTCGTTCCAGCCGTACTTCGGCTTCGTCGGTCCAGGATATGGTCTCTCGAGCGACCAGCTCCGCTTCCGGCACGTGCTCGCGGCAGCTCACCAGAACATTACATTTGGACAAATGCAGCAGCTGCTCGGTGACTCCGCCTATGTCCAGCCCGTCGTCTGCATGGATCCCGGTCTTGCCAAGAACGAGCAACGACGCGCCCACTTGATCCACGTATTTCAAGATAACGTCGAACGGTTTCCCGGGGAGCAGAGAGGAGCGGGCCTCCCCACCACGGTCCGCAACCATGGACTCGGCAACCGCGACGTGCGCTCCGTACACCTTGGCCAGGCCGTCGTCGATGATCTCCGAATGAAGCTTCTCCTGCTCGCGAAAGTGAAACACCTTGCCGGCATCTTCCGAGAGCACTTCGGAAATCCGCTTGAAGGCAACACTGTGAAAGTGGGGATCGAACGCTGCGACGATGTGGAGCTCGACGCCGAATCGCTTCGACAACTCGGTCGCGGTCATCAACCCACCGAATGACAACGACGACCCGTCCACCGCAACGACGATGGGCCCATCCCCCAACGCCTTGTCGGCGTCCTTGATCACGAGCGTATCGATAGGTGTTCGTCGAATGACCCGCTGGCAAACCGTTCCGACGAGCCCCGGGCGCACCACGCCAAGCCCCTCCGAGCCGACCACCAGCAGGTCATGGCAACCGCTGTGGAGCTCCTCTACGATCACTCGGTAGTTCTTGCCTTCGATCGCACGACGCTTGAACTTGATGCCTTCCTTCTCACAGGTTTGCTCCGTGTGATCGAGATACGAATCCGAGATGAGGCCCAACCCGTGACCGATCAGGTGAGCGTGCACGCGACGCTGGCGAGACAGTTCCTGTTCCGCCTGAAACTGGGACGGCAATGACCCCTCCATTTGGCGAAAGCGGGTGTCGTGTAATCTGGCGGCGAAGGCGTGCAGCCCGGTGACCTCGCTTCCCCAAAATCCAGCCAGCCGGGCTGCCTCCGAAGTCGCACGCTCACTGTGTGGCGACGAGTCCACCGCCACCAGGATGTTCTTGTAGCTTAAACTGGCAGCGTCCTCTTGAACTTGCGCAGCGTGGGTCATGGGGTACCTAGGGTGCTGCTCGGAATTCGATGTCTTTGGTCACGGTGCCGCCAGCGGCCACGGTCACTTCCGCGGTCTGGGAGCCAAGCCGCTCGTGCCAGGCCTTCAGCGTGTAGGTGCCGGGCGGCACGTTCGGCAGCTCAAAGCGGCCATCGGGCGAGCTCACCACGTGATACGGGTGCGGAAACACATGGATATACGCGCTCATCCACGTGTGTCCTGCGTCGCACTTCACGGTAATCTGTCCAGGTTGATTGAGTCGCTTGCTGATACGCATCCCCTTGACCGGCATCGCCATGTTGAACACCGTGCGACGGCCCAAGAACCCGTGAATGTTGTGGAGCGTCGCGTCGCTCGAGGTGATGACTAGGTTGCTATTCACCGTGGCGGACATGACGTGCGGTACGTAGCGGCACTTCTTTTGGTCGAGAAGAACCGTCTGCTTCTTCTTGGGCATGCCGCTTTGAATGTTGTCGAGCCATACGACGGCGTTTCCGAGGCCACCGTCTTTTGTAACGATTTCTTCGTTGGGTACGGTTTGGCCGCACACTTTCACGGCCTCGGTCACTTGGTGGGCCGCCAGAGCCGGTGCCTCGCCTTTGAGCCGGATCGTCCCCGTGATCTTGCCTCCATCGGCGACAGGTCCACCTGCGTAACCGACCAGAACGAGCAACGCCAGGCCGCCCGAAATGAGTGTCGGGAAGACAGGCAACCGAGTTGGTTTCCGCGATGACATATGGAACTCCTTCTTGCTTTCAATGCGGGCCGCGATGAACGGTCACGGTGTGGCGACGGACACGTTGAGATCAAGCAAGACGGATGCCAACTCCGGGGTTTTGCATCTTTGAGGATATCCCCAAAGCAATTCAGTACGTTGCACGTCGGCAGGTATCACGGACGCCCACAGCAACGAACCAACGGGCTTTCGGGGCTCGTGAATGCGCGGTTGTGCGAATACGTGCACGCTCGGCTCTAACTACAAATCTCCAGATGGTTTGCGAAGCTATGAAGAGCAGATCCTGCATGTTTTGCGCGCGAGGCGCATGTTCTGCACGCATCAACTGCCCGTCAACCCGGCGGCGGGTTGTGAGGTAGAAGAATGGAGTAGGCGGTGGTGGCTACTCGGGCTCGATGCCGGCCTGGAGGTCGTAGAGCCGCCACATGCCGGCAGCCATTCCGCGTAGCAGCGACGTCGCTATTCGGAAATCGTCTTCGAGCACGTCGTATAACACGTCCACGTCGACCTTCAGCGCCACGAGTTCTTGGCCGACCCGCGCCCGGAACCTTGCTGCGTCCGGGAGCATTCTGGAGTCACGGCGGCGCATTTGCGACGGCGTTGATTGTGAAATTGCAGATCCAGTCGGACCATCTTGCCATCTCAGAGTAGGTGATGGCCAAGGAGGTCTGAATGACCCTCGATCAACGAGAGATTCATCGAAAGAAGCGAATCCTTGAGTACGCCGA
>Ga0164320_10000240_pt1 | contig 16848 bp, 18 predicted proteins | sample GuaBasSediGuay11_FD_113736 | JGI IMG/M metagenome (GOLD analysis project Ga0164320, IMG submission 113736) | Subseafloor sediment microbial communities from Guaymas Basin, Gulf of California, Mexico - Guay11, Core 4567-28, 0-3 cm | ecosystem: Environmental > Aquatic > Marine > Hydrothermal...
ATTCATCGCCTGATTAGCCAGCGTCGCAACCTGCACATCGAGCAATGCGAGGTCTATATATTGCCCTTTGCCGCTGCGTAGCTGATGAATCAAAGCCGCCTGAATCGCGTTGGCCGCATACAACCCCGTCATCACATCAGCGAGCGCAACACCGGACTTCATCGGTTGTCCGCGCGGCTCACCAGTGATGCTCATTAATCCACCCATCGCCTGGATCATGAAATCATAACCCGCCCGGTCGCTGTAGGGTCCAGTCTGCCCAAAGCCGGTAATTGAACAGTAAATCAGTTTCGGATTGATGGCTTTAAGGCTGGAATAATTGAGGCCGTACTTTTTCAACCCACCAACTTTGAAGTTTTCGATTAAAACATCGGAGTTCTCAACCAACTGAAGGATCAATCTCTGACCCTGCTGCGACGACAGATCGATACAAACCGAGTATTTACCCCGATTGGCGCCATGAAAATAGGCCGCTTCGGTGGTCGCTTCGCCCGATTCATCGGGCATATAGGGTGGCCCCCAGGCGCGGGTATCGTCACCCTGCCCCGGACGTTCGATCTTGATCACCTCGGCGCCGAGATCGGCCAGCATCTGGCTGGCCCAGGGCCCCGCAAGAATTCGACTTAAACCAAGAACGCGAAAACCTGCAAGCGGACCTGTCATTAGGGTACCTCGAAAAATAGTGATTTTGTCGTGAGAGCAAGGAAGCTCCGCGCGGAGAACCACAGTGTATGAGTAATACATGAGGATTCGAGCACGGAGATGACGCGGCTATCGCGAAAAAAGTGCATTTTTCGAGGTACCCTTTAATAAAAGGCCTGTATACCGGTTTGTGCCCGACCCAATATTAACGCATGGATATCGTGGGTGCCCTCGTAGGTATTGACCGCCTCCAGATTCATCATATGCCGAATCACATGATACTCGTCCGAAACACCATTGCCACCGTGCATATCACGCGCAACACGAGCGATATCGAGCGCCTTGCCACTATTATTACGTTTCATCATTGACACCAGTTCGACCGGACAGTTATCCGCATCCATTAAACGCCCCATTTGCAGGCAGGACTGCAACCCTAGCGTTATTTCGGTTTGCATATCGGCGAGCTTTTTCTGGATTAACTGCGTCGCCGCAAGCGGGCGACCGAACTGGTGACGATCAAGAGTGTATTGCCGTGCAGCGTGCCAGCAAAATTCAGCCGCACCCATCGCCCCCCAGGCCATGCCGTAGCGCGCACGATTCAGGCATCCGAACGGGCCTTTCAACCCGCTCACATTTGGCAGCAGGTTTTCCTCCGGCACAAACACGTTTTGCATCACGATTTCACCGGTGACCGAGGCCCGCAGTGAAAACTTACCTTCAATCTTAGGTGTTGAGAGGCCTTGCATACCGCGCTCGAGGATAAACCCACGAATCACACCGTCGAGTTTGCCCCATACCACCATCACATCGGCAATTGGTGAATTGGTAATCCACATCTTCGCGCCCTTGAGGGCATATCCACCATCGGCTTTGCTGGCAACAGTTTTCATACTGTCCGGGTCAGAACCGGCATCGGGCTCGGTCAGGCCAAAACATCCAACCAGTTCTCCCGAGGCCAATCTGGGCAGGTATTTCTGGCGTTGCTCTTCGTTGCCATAGGCATAAATCGGGTGCATCACCAGCGAAGACTGCACACTCATCGCCGATCGGTAACCGCTGTCGACGCGTTCGACTTCGCGTGCGACCAGACCGTAAGAGACATAGTTGGCTCCGGCACATCCATATTCTTCCGGGATAGTCGTACCGAGCAGACCGAGCTCACCAAACTCATTCATGATTTCTCGATCGAAAATTTCATCGCGATTGGCCTGCTTCACGCGCGGCATTAATTTGTCCTGGCAATAATCAAAAGCCGCATCGCGAATTAAACGCTCATCGTCGCTGAGTTGCTGGTCGAGAAACATTGGGTCTTTCCAGTCGAAGGCCACCCTGGTCGGCTTTGCTGGGTTTGATTGGTTCATGAGTTTTATCCTGGAAAAAATTAATATGCGGGCTAAGGGCCTGCCGAGCTTAACGATATGTTACTGAGAAAAAGCAAAAACAATACAATCCGAAAGACCTGGCGCTTTATCTGCGATCGATAAATTGCAAGGCGAGCGTGCCATATTCGTAATAAGCTGATCGTGGCCCGCGCCACGATTCACGCTGAACCCCTTCTATCGGGAAAGGAAATTCATCACGATTGCGACTCACCAATGTTTCGGCAAGATATTTGCCAATCACCGTTCCGGGTCCGATACCACGACCATTATATCCTGCTGGTGCAAATACACCCGGCGCTAATAGCTGAATTCGTAATAGTTTAGTAGATGTCATTCCCACCTGGCCGGTCCATTCGTACGACCAGGGAATGCCTTTGGTTTGTGGATAAAGCCGATCACGGATTCGCATCATCCAGTTCTGACGAACCGATTTAAATGCGCCCCGTAAACTTCCTGCGCTACTCATCACCAGGCGACCTGCGGTATCGATTCGGGAGGAAGTCATCAAGGTTTGTGTATCCCAAACCCCGTGGCGTTGCGGGATAATAGCTTCAGCTATCGAATCGGGTAAAGAGCCAGTGGCACAATGAAAAATATACACTGGCACACTTGATTCGAGAACCCCCTGGCTATTTTCGTCGGCATAGGCATTAGTAGCCATGACTACCTGATCGGCTGTCACCTGCCCGGCATCGGTCTCTGCCAGCCAGCAATTATCGTCACGTGTTAATTTTAATAATGGAGTCTGCTGATACAACTTTACTCCCCTGTCAATTGCCGCGGCTGCCAATCCCCGCACGTAACTCAAAGGTTGTATTGTGCCGGCTTTCGGGTCGAGAATACCTCCGTGGCAATAAACCGATGAACCCGATATAGATTGTGCCTCATTACCGCCAATCATTCGCACCGAAGAACCTGTTTTTATCATTTGCTCGCAACGATCTTCCAGGTAAGCCATTGCCGAGGCCTTGTGGGCAATATTGACCGTGCCAGTTTGATTGGCATCGCATTCGATTTGATATCGCTGCACCAGGTCGAATACCACATCGGGTGAATCATGCAAGGCCAGGTTGAATCGATCACCCGCTTCCTGACCGAGTTGTTTTACGACGTAGTCAGGTGTTTTCCAGACACCTCCATTTACCAGGCCAGCAGATCTACCGGATCCACCATAGCCGAGTTCTTTGGCCTCGAGCAAAACCACCGAAGCACCTTTCTCAACAAGATGTAACGCGCACGACAGACCGGTATATCCGCCTCCAACTACCAGCACATCAACCTGCAAGGACTCTTCCAGGGTTTCAGTAACTGGATTTTTGGTAGCGGTATTACCCCACAGCGAATTTTCGCTAGCATCCTGAGGAAAGTATTCAGTCATCTTTGATACTTTATATTGACGAAGACGAATTGTGAGCGATACGATTATTTTTTACCAGCTTAAATGAAAATCTGTCAGCCTGTCGATATACTGATATAAAGCCTGACACATCTGACCTTACCCTAATAAAATTTTATGATTTTTGATTTTGATTCAAATTATAGAAATCGCGGCATTAAAAAATCAAGAATGCGTTTGGCTTGACTTCGATATAGAATTGCAGAATTATAGCAGCCCGATAAGTGTGATCACACCTGTTTGAGGCGAATACAAAAAGCGGGACACAAGAATTCCGGGTAATCAATAATAAATAACCGAGGAGAACATCGATAACTCTTAAACAGGGTTATCACCGCAGTTAGATGAATGATCAGATAACGGCTATCACGGCAAATAATGTCGTCAAGCATTATGGCCGGGGCGCATCCCCGATCGTTGCGCCTAAACGCATCCACGTGGAAATCCGCAATAACGAATTTTTCACCCTGCTCGGCCCTTCAGGCTGCGGAAAAACCACCCTGCTGCGAATGATCGCCGGATTTGAACAACCAACCGATGGTGAAATTCTCCTGTATGGCGATCACCTAGAATGTCTCGAACCCAACGATCGACCGGTTAATACGGTTTTTCAGAGTTATTCGTTATTCCCGCATATGAGCAATGCTGAGAATATTGGCTTCGGTCTCAAAATGAAGGGCGAGGATAAATCCACGATTGATACCGTGGTCAGGGAAATGCTGGTACTGGTAAAAATGGACCAATTCGGTGATCGCATGCCCAATCAACTATCGGGTGGGCAGCAACAGAGAATTGCGCTGGTACGTGCATTAGCACCGAAACCAAGGTACTTCAATAGTCCAGTATCAGTAGCATTCAGCGCCCGCATAACCGGGCGCTGAATTTATCCAACGAATGGTGAATCGTGCTTACCGTATTCAGTAAAAAACATGCCCTACGCGATGCCAGGACCGAATTATACGGTGGCCAACTGGTACCACCTTTCGAATGCCCGGTGCGTGCCGAACATATCCTAAACCGTCTGAAAGCGGTTAATCTCGGCGAGATTATCTCCCCCGACGAATTCGGACTAGATCCGATAACTCGCATTCATGACCGTGAATTCCTCGGCTTTCTCAAACAATGCTGGAATGACTGGACTGCAGTAGGTTATAAAGGTGAAGCTATACCCACCATCTGGCCGTCACGGCGGACCCAACAACGCATACCCAATCATATCGAAGGCAGAATGGGTTATTACGCACTGGCCGGAGAAACCGCCATCTCGAACGGCACCTGGGAAGCCGCAAGAGCGAGTGCCGACGTCGCACTCACTGCGCAGGCTGCGATCAAAAATGGCGCCAAAGAGGCCTTTGCCCTATGCCGACCACCCGGTCATCACGCCGCAAGCGATATGTACGGTGGATACTGTTTTATCAATAATGCAGCCGTGGCGACCCAGGCGTTTATCGACCAGGGCGCGAGCCGTGTGGCTATCCTCGATGTCGACTTCCACCATGGTAACGGCACACAGGCAATATTTTACGACCGCGCAGATGTGATGTTTTTATCCCTGCACGGCGACCCGAAAGACGCGTTTCCCCATTTTCTCGGATACGACGATGAAACCGGCGCAGGTAACGGTGAAGGCTTCAATATTAATTATCCCATGGGTCCGGGCACCAATTTTAAAACCTGGGGATCGGCTCTCGACGATGCCTGTAAAAAGATTGCCAATTACGGCCCCGACGCGCTAGTGATTTCACTCGGCGTCGACACTTTCGAACACGACCCGATCTCATTTTTCAAACTCACCAGTGATGATTTCAAACGTTACGGCGCCACCATCGGCGGGCTCAAGTTACCTACGCTGTTTATCATGGAGGGTGGTTATGCAGTTGAGGAAATAGGCCTCAATACGGTGAATGTGTTGCAGGGTTACGAAGGCCTATAAATTGGCTGGGTTGTAAGCCGCACTAAATTTCTTTCTCCACCGTCTCAATATAAACCACCATCACGCAACCGGTTTTAGTATGCGACGAGTGCTCGGTACCCTTCTTTAACCAGACCAGGTCACCCTCACGAAATACTGTACCGTCGTTTTCGATCAACTCACCGCTTAGAATCAAAAACTCCTCGTTATTGGTGTGTTGATGTGGTGTCGTGGTCGAGCCGGGTTCCATCTTGTAGACATGGAAACCAACGCCGTTGGGCTTGCTGGTATCGAGTTGCAACACGCTTCTATCGTGTAGCTCGCCATTCTCCATCACCCATGGTTGAAACTCGGCATCGTGGATATTGGCTATTTTACGTTCATTTTTGGCGGTCAGTTTCATAGGCACATCTAAAATAGTATTAATGAAAATTGAGGTTTCAATTGTGCTATTTCAGACCCGAATGGCAAAGCCGGCGAGCAGTCGAATGATGGTTGATTTACCCACGGCATTGGGCCCCAGGAGACCAAATATTTCGCCTGAATTTATCGACAGACTGACCTGATCGACCGCTACAAAATCGCCGAATATTCGAGTTAAATTCTGTGTTTCAATCGTAATGGACATAGATTAACAACTACTGCTGGTGAATGCGGGTATTACCGCAGCCAGGCATGGACCTTGTTAAAGATCTCACTGTCGCCACGCGCCAGTCGATTGACCAGGTCGAAGTGGTCAACATCGGCTTCAATATGGGTTTCGATCGGCGCCTGGTAGCGTCCCCATTGCTCAACAAACTGGTCCGTTTGCCAATGCAACTCAGCGCTCTCGGCACCGCCGATAGTGGTCAGGATGGGGGCATCGGTAGCGGGTTTAAGAAAATAGGGACTGTTTTCATGCGCGACGGACGCATCCATGCCCAGGGCATCGCTAAGAGTTGTATGGCGTAGCGGTTCCAGTTGATATAAGCCGCTCATCGGAATCCCGGTTTTAACTAAATTATCTGGCAGTTTGTCATCGAACTGGTTCCACTGCGTGGTCAGCATCATGCCTGTCAGATGCCCGCCAGCCGAATGACCGCCAACGTTGATGCGATCGGCCGAAATTCCAGACTGTGCCGCATTGCGCCACAGCCAGATAATCGCCTTGCGAACCTGGGCAACCAACGAACTCATATCAGTCACCGGGCAGAGTTGGTAGCTGATCAGCGCGACATCGACGCCCCGCTCGACGAAAGGCGCGGCAATAAAACTAAACACGGCCTTGTCGCCACGTTGCCAGTAACCGCCGTGGATAAATACCAGCAGCGGCGCGCCGTGCTCGCCACAACGGAACAGGTCGAGTTTGTCCCTCGGCCCGTCGTCATAGGCACAATCGAGTTGCGCATCGGCATTGGCGCGAAACGTCTCGCTACGCGTTGCCCAGCTTTCGTAAAGTTGCTGAAAGTCGTCGCGTAGCAGGCGTAGGTTATAGCCTTTTTCAAGCTCTGTATCTACTGGGAATTCTCTATCCAATTTACTACTCTGGCAGCATTATGTTTCTAAGGATTTACACCGCTTTTATCTTGCGCGCGACCGCATCTATAAGAAGCTACTATACCTATTAACCAGCAAATAATTAACACTGGCCAGGCAATATCAAGTAATTGAGATTCATTGCCGGTTGCTTGTCTGGATAATAATTCTGTAATTGCGGCCACGTCCGGAGCGACTTCGCCACTCAGGATTTTGTCAGCTATTTGCTGCGCCCTCTCTACCACATCAGCAACGATCAAATATAGTGCTGCCAGTGAAGCAGCGGCTAACACAGCGCCGGTGATGCGCTTCTTCAGGAAAAAATGCCCCGCTCCCGGGAATACTAAGGCCGATAGCAGGACAGCCTTGTTTGTTTTAGTCATAAACGGTTCCTGTAATAAATCAGTAGCCTTTTTTCCCGGCTTCATGCAATGATACGGATTCCTTCCAGCAGTAAACGCATAAATTAACTCACCAATGGCGCCACGGCCACCGATAATAATACGGAAAACAGTGCCTGTTTGCGACCGATAGTCCTCAGCATGACCGCGAAGGTTGAAACTCAAGGAACATAGTAAAGTCAGGAATAGCAGGAAGGTGATGAGCTGTACCCAGTCCATATACACACTCACTGCCTGATCCATCATGTTCAGAGCGATCACCAGCGGCCGGCCTAGCATAGCAATAGCTATGGGTGAATCGGATAAAGGGAAAGATCCTGTGGATCTTTTCCCCGATGAACGGGTTGCTCACGGATGAGCAACCCAGGATCAACCAGCCTGGCAGGAAAGCCAGGCGCAGGTGAAAGGGGGATCGGCCAAAATGTGAAACCAGATTATTTCTAAAACCGATCAGGTACAAACTTTATTTTTCTAATTTCGTCAATCCTCTCTATTACTCACTGATTTTAAATATTAAATAATCTAAACCGTACCGACTTCGTGCAATATACGGGCTAGATAGCTGCTTGAGGTTAATAGCGTTAAGGTAATGGCACAGGGATATATCAGGTTACCTTGCGGAAATGACAATAGAGATACATTTGCTCTACTCCACCCGGCGTAATATGCAATTCTTTATTGTGGCGCTTTAGCTCAAATTCCTCGCCTAGAATGTTCTCTAACTGTTTCAGGCTGTAGCGTTGTACCGGCAGACCACTGCATTTAGGCGGCGCCTCGGTAGTAAAGGTACCGATAATCAGGTGTCCACCCGGTTTCAAGGCGCTTAAAAGCCTGTCTCGGTATTTGTCTTGCTGCCCGGCCCCGGTGAGGAAGTGAAACACTGCGCGGTCATGCCATAGTTCATAGTATTGTGTCGGCAAATCAAGCGAGATGATATTACCTTCAAACCACTTCACCAATTTTGCTTTTTCCCCCAACCTTACCCTCGCCAAAGACAATGCTTTGTCTGATATGTCGAGCACTGTAATTGATCGGTGGTCTGCCTCTAGCAGGTCGTCAACCAATGTGGAGGCACCACCACCAACATCGATGATTGGCGCACTTGCATCGAGGTCAAGTTCCTGAATCCAGCTTAAGGAGGTCTGCAAGTGAGGGGAATACCAACCCAGGGTCTCGGTTTGATTGCTTGAGTAGGTTTGTTCCCAGTGTTTATTATGGTTCATCGCTTACCCGTGTAAAGACTGCGCAACGCCAGTTTAGATTCCCAATAGCATTGTATTCAAGACAAATTGAGCATTCCTTATTTATTCCAAAATAAATGGCTAGTAGTCGGAAACAGCCCTGGCAAAAGCTCAAATAAAACCTCTGAAACAGCCAACTACGGCAATTAAGTTAACTTAATATTTCGGTATCAATTTGACCTGTATCAATTTTCATTTCATTAGATTCCCTATTATTGGCTATGAACGGGAAATCAGGAGTGAGATATGAACATACTGTCAGTCGTAATCGTAGTTGCTCTGTTGTTGACCATCGCCGTACTCGGTACTGGTATCTGGTCAATGGCTCATGGCGGGGAGTTCGATAGGAAACATTCGAGCCAGTTAATGTTTGCCAGGGTAGGGATGCAAGCTGTTACCCTGGTGTTTCTATTTTTAGCTATTTATCTAGCCAATAACTGACGATTAAACATGACAACGGGGTTCACTGGTTTGATCGATTCACCACTATCCTTGAACCCGGGTTGCGCGCATAGAGCACAGGCATTAACGACGACCTGGCAGTCGTCGCTGTGCGGCCTATTGCTATCTGCATAGTAACTTTTCTACAGACAGTAACTCAGGATTTAGCGATTCCATTTTTAGATACAGGTGACTTATGCAAAACCAGGCGTATTTCAAAAATCAGCTTATGGCACTGAAGCATGGACTCGTCCATCGAATCAATGCTATCGATAAGGACATTAGACATGAAGGCATGTCCGCGGACTGGAGTGAGCAGGCAACCGAACGTGAGAATGATGAAGTACTGGAATCGCTCGGTAATACCGCAGCACAGGAATTGGCAATGATTGACGTGGCTTTGAAAAGAATTGATGCCGGTGATTATTTTAACTGTAGAAATTGTGGTGAAGAAATCCCGCCTGCCCGGCTTGAACTCCTGCCATTTAGCTCACTTTGTGTAAATTGCGCGAATAAACTTGAAAATTAATTGAAGGCCAGGCATATGCTGAACGAAAAACACGATCTGGCGCATGAGTTCCCGGAATACCGTGAGACGATCCGTCAGTTAAAATCCGGCAATCACCATTTTTCCCGATTATTTGACGAATATCATGAAATCGACCACGAAGTGCTTCGCATCGAAACGGGCATTGAAAACTCTTCAGACGAATACCTCGATAAAAGGAAAAAAATACGCCTGCACCTGAAAGACGAACTTTTTCAGATGATCAGGAACAAGTAATCCCTGATAAACCTCCGACCCTGATCAAACTAGTCTCTGGGCAATTTCTACCTTACCGGCTCGCTAAAGAATATCGTATGGCCGATCTATTTACATGGACAAGTTTACTACTGCCATCGAGAGATCTCTGATTTAGCGGGCGCACATTGGCCAGGCTGTATCCGTAACACTTTGCTACCAGTCCGCGCTGCACTTTGATATGGCGAGTAGGTACGTATACCCTGGGTTTTATATAATGGCGCGCAAACAATGACATGAAATAATTATCGCTCAGTGGTAAATCGAGCAGAATAAATTACTCCTCTACGAGGTGCGCCTTACGATCAACCGCTTCTCGATTCGCTAGAACCCGTCATAATCACATTGTAAAGAGTACATATTACTCCGGGATCACCGCTATCACGTCGATTTCCATCAGCCATTCGGGCTGCCCCAAACCGGCAACTACAATTCCGGTCGATATCGGGAACACGCCCTTGAGCCATTTTCCGACTACCTGATACACCGGTTCGCGAAATCGCGGATCAGTAATATAAGTCGTGGTTTTAACAATATGACTCAGGTCACTACCAGCTTCCTTGAGCAGTTGCTTGACGTTTTTCATCGCCTGCTCGGCCTGCGCAGCTGGATCTCCGAGCCCAACCAGGTTGCCATCGAAATCGCTACCAATCTGTCCCCGTACATAAACCGTGTTTCCGGCGACTACGGCCTGGCATAAATCATTATCGAGTGACTGGTTTGGATATGTATCCTTCGTATTGAACATACGGATGCGTTTATGAGTAGGCATAGTAACTTTCCCGTCAGGCCTTGGCTGCAGCGGCGGTAGAGGCCCGCTTATCATGCCAGCCCTGCTGATTATGCGTCATTTTCAGACCGATGGCGTGTTCCTCGCCCTGCTCGTCTTTATAAGTCATCACCTCCCTGGTCGCCTCTTCATGCTGCATATCGTAGATACGAGCGCGTATATCAACCAATGGTTTAAACATCGGTTGGGTGGTGACATACTTGACCCGCTCGCCGCTGATACAAATCTCTCGCCCGTCTTGAAGGGATACCTTGTATTCGTCTCCAGTTCTGATCATGGTTTAGACTGCCTTATTATCATTAATCTATACCCTGAATAAAATACTTTTACCCGCGCTATTTCTCGATTCCGTAGCGTTTCATCTTCTCCCAGAGATTTTTACGTGAAATGCCTAGATAGCCCGCTGCCTGGTTTATTCTGCCACCATTTTCGGCTAATGCTTGGTTAATAGCCTGGCGTTCTGCTTCTTCAATCGCTTGCCTCAGCGTAGTCGTGTTGCCGTTCAGGTTGTTGCTGTCCTGGGTCAGCAGGTTATCCTCGCTTAACAGGTCACTGGAACCGATCCAGGGGGCATCGCACAGGGCGACTGCTCTTTCAATAATATTCTTAAGTTCGCGGACGTTTCCAGGAAATGGCATGGATTGAAGCTGTAACTCGGCTTGTTTTGACAGTCCTTTGATATTACTTCCGGTTTTTGCCACCAGTTCACTGACAAATTTTCTGGCGAGATAGATAATGTCTTCCGGGCGCTGGCGCAAGGGCGGAATATCCACGTGAATCACATTTAGCCGCCAATACAGATCGGTTCGAAATTCATGCTTCTTAAGAGACTTTTCCAGATCGACCTGGGTTGCGGCGATGATCCTGACATCGAGAGCGATTGGCGCCACACCACCGACACGCTCGAACTCACGTTCCTGTAGCACACGTAGCAGTTTGACCTGTATATCGGGTGATACTTCAGCAATTTCATCAAGAAAAATAGTCCCTTCCTGCGCCTGTTCAAATCTGCCTATGCGTTTCTGCGCCGCACCCGTGAAAGCACCCTTCTCGTGACCAAATAGTTCACTCTCAATCAAGCTGGATGATAGTGCGGCACAATTGACCTTGATCATGGGTTTGTTGGCGCGGAGACTATTGTTGTGGATTAGTGTCGCGACCACTTCCTTGCCAACGCCGGACTCGCCGGTGATTAATACTGAACTATCACTCTTGCAAAGGCGAGCCACTAGCCGCTCAAGCTTACGCATTGCTGGACTCTTACCGAGCTTTCCACTGCCCGGTTTGAATCGGTTGTCATCGTCTGAATCATTCAGTGTTAGACGGGTATCGGCAATGCGGGATAAATGTTGCTCCACTTTCTTAATGAAGTCGCTGATATCAAACGGTTTGGTCAAATAATCGAGTGCGCCGGCCTTAACCAGGCTAACCGCATCCGATACATCACCGTAGGCCGTCATCAGGATCACCGGAATACCGGGAAAGTAGTTTGATATATCGGAAAACAATTCGATACCAGTGCCATCCGGCAAGCGAATATCGCTGACTACAAGATCGATATCCCCTTTATCAAGTTCCTTTCTGGCACTGGCCGTGTCACACACAGCCCGCACGGGGATGCCATCGAGGTGTAGCCTGTCTTCGAGTGACATTCGCATGATTTCATCATCCTCGACCAGGAGCACACAGTAGTCACTGAAATCGTCATCATCTAACTCCTGTTCCAGCTTGTCTGGCATCAGGCTGCCTTTACTGTTATCACAGGGATAGCAACATGGAAGGTGGATCCATGACCCTTCTCGGTCTCTACTTTTATGATTCCCTGCAAACTCTCGACCAGACGATACACTACCCAGAGTCCTAACCCGCTACCATTGGGTTTGGTTGTGAAAAATGGGTCGAACAGTTTATTTCTTATACTGGAGGGGATGCCAGGACCGCTATCGCTGACTTCAATGATCAGAAAGTTCCTTTCCTGATACATGTCAAAAACGATTATGCCGCCATCTGGCAGTACCTCCAACGCATTTTTCAGAAGATTAAATACGATCTGTTCAAGTTTAGCGGGAATATTAAGATCTCTGTCAGCACGATTTCCCCAGATGACTTCTATATTCCTGCCCCCAATTTCCGCTGTTATCAGATCCTGTAGTTTATCGATGTGTTCGATACTGACGTTTTCATCACTCTCTTCAATCTTAAGCCCAACAAGCAAGTTATGAACGATATCCTTAATCCTGTGCAGACCTTGATCGATAACCGGTAGATAACGATCAATCAGCTTTTGATCATCGGGATGTTTTCGTAATGTATCGATACAGTTCAGGAGTCCGGCCAGGGGGTTATTAACCTCGTGCGCAACACCGGCTGTGATGCGGCCAAGCGCAACCAGCTTTTCACTCATCGCGATTTCCTCTTCAAGCATTTTTTTTTCCGCCAATTCGGACATGATCTGGTTGAAGGTGACGCTGAGACGACCTATTTCATCCTTGTCCTTTACCGGTACCGGTGCAAAATCGGTCATTTCACCGCGTCCGACCGCTTCCAGTCCCTGGGTAACCGCGGCCAGGGGCTTGACCATGCGCCTGGAAACGACGGTACCCAGAACACTACCGATAATGACGAAACAGAATACCAGGAGAAGAACAATGAGCGCGGAGCCTTTAGCCTTACCATATAATCGGGCAACCGACAACCGGACTCGGGCCACGCCCAGATATTTTTGATCGGTAAAGAGTGGGACGACACCCTCCACAAAGCCTGTTTCCGAAAAACCACCCCTGCTTAACACGATGGGCTTTCTTGCTCTCATGGCGTCCCTTAAGAGTTCCTGTTCAAGCTTGTTTGTGGGTGAAAAAATAAGCCCTAATGGATTTTCAGCGGGTTGAAGGTGCGCCTGAATGAGGCTCTCTGCATCGAGTATCATCGCGGTGATAACTTCATGACTCTCTCCCGCTCCTGCTCTTCTGGCTGCTATATTCTTCAGGCTTAGGTAGAGTGACCAGTAATCCTTGCGCAACATTCCCCTGGGGGCGGTGATGGCAATGGATTCGGACAATAGTAGCGCCTTTTCACCCAATTCGTCCTGAAAGCGGGTCCAGTCATATATAACCATCACCGCACCGATCATGAATCCAACCGTAGTCACAACGACCGTGATTGTGAGCGGTAGCTTTATCGCCAATGACCATGATCCTGGGCTTAGTATCGGCATTTATACTTTGCAATTAGTCAGTTGGTAACTGCGAGTACATCCAGATTAATCCTCTGTACAATTTTTGCATTATCACGTATTCCGTTGAATAGCGAATCTGGATAATTCCCAAAGCCATCCAGCTTGAGCCTCGCAAGCAGTGCTTTGCCGTCTACATCCTGATTCATATTCTCGAGCGTACTTTTCATCAACCTGACCGTGTTAGCGTCTACCCTTAAACCTGAAACAAGAGGCGGGAAGCCAAAACGGGGGGATTTTTTTATGATTCGAGTCTTTTCAGTAACCTCCGGGTTGATGGCGGCAAGGGATTCCCATATATACGAGTCTACCGCGCCACCATCGGCAACCTGCTCGGAAATAGCCTGTACCGTCTCCGCATGATTGAAGGTGAAAAAGGTTTGACGGAAAAAGGACTCAGGATTATCACCCTTCTTCGCCAACAGGGATAGAGGATAGAGGAAGCCGGAATTCGAGTCTGGATCGGAGAAGGCAAATATCTTTCCTTTCAGATCCTCAAATCGTTTGTAGGGGCTATTATGGGGAACGATGATATAGGAGAAGTAACTTGGTACCCCGCGGTAAACAGGCACTGTCATGAGCTTAAGAAATTCCGGTTTTCTTGTTTGCACGTAGGGATAACCGCAGATCCACGCAAAATCTATAGCGCCCGAGTCCAATAGGTTCATGACCTCCCGATAGGACTTTCTGAGCACAAATTCGACCTTGCGGCCCATTTTAACTTCCAGGTATTGACTCCATTTATCGAGAAACCTGATGTTATCAGTCAGTATCACCGCGGTTAAGCCAAAGCGGATAGGTGGCTCTGGGTTGCCCGCAAAACCTGGAGTTATCCAGAATATCAAGAAAAGACAAATCAATCGCACTGTTGTTCCTCGCAAGGTACTTCACAGGGATACTATCCGGCTATACCCGGCAAGATCATATTTAAACCCTTTTTAGTCAAATGTGAAGCGTTCTTCGTACTTAATATTTCCTCCATTTGGCTATTTGTTACCTATCGGTAACCTATCTTACCGCCTTAACACCCTAACTGCATGAATTTAGGGTGTTAATCACAAAAGTTACAAGTATCCGATAGATGTTACCACCGGGTAACAAATTCGAAGTTTCTATCACCGTGCCAATTTTATCCCTTGTTATTTCAAGTAGATTATGAGTATGGCATGAGCTTTGCAGGATATTTTTGTTTGCAACTTTCAACTTTTCGACTTCGTGACTTTATCGCGGAAATAATTTGACTAATGCCGATAATCGGAATTAGCAGCAAGCAAGGCAATTAATTTGGGTGAGGAATTAAATATCATAGTTAACTGGCGGCTGGTCGCGTTTTTATTTACTGGAGCCGTTTTGTTCCTACTAACGAGCTGGGGGGGTGTTGAGTACTACACCGCACAGTCATCTTTTTGTGGCGGCAGCTGTCACACCATGACAGAGCAGTACGATGCCTGGAAATCCAATTTTCACCACGCAGACAATAATCCCGATGGCATGCAGGCCGATTGCGTCGATTGCCACTTTCTACCGGGTGAAAAGTATTCACTCAAAGCCAAGTACGAAGGCCTACGCCACCTCGCTGCCTATCTTTACGATCCAGGAGCACCCTTACCCATACGCCCGGTCATAAAAGACGGCGCCTGTCTACAGTCCGGCTGCCACGATCGCGACAAGCTGGCAGAGGTGGAGATACAGTTCACCGAAAAGGTCCGTTTCAAACACGGGATCCACTTCGGTGATAAAGCCCTGGACGGGCACCAAATCACCTGTGATACCTGTCACTTCAAGGTAACAGCGGGCAAACATTTCGAGGTACCTGAAGACATTTGCTATCTGTGCCATTTGAAACTGGAAAAACCCACGCTTGAAAAGGCAGTAATGAGCGATGGAGGTATCAAGAAAATCAGCTTTGTCAACCGACCCTCTATCGATTTCAACCAGGGGGCATCCCGTTGTGATATCTGCCACACGATTCCAACCAATTCGTTACAAAGCCAGTTAGAAACAGGCGATGATAGTTTAACCAAGAAGCCAATTACCCATCAGACAATACAGAAAGCAGGGGTCGCCTGTGAGAGCTGCCATTTCGAAGTGGTGAAAGGCCACGGAGAGGTTGATACCGGAAATGTCGTCTCTAACGGATGTCTGAGCTGCCATAACCGCAGCCAGACGCTGCTTGCAACCGCAGGTGACCGGGATCTCATGCATGACAAGCATGTGCCGAACAAGGCTGACTGTTTTGATTGTCACAGTGTGATCGAACACAGGAATAGAACCGATCATCTCGATTTTGTACGCGAAGATTGTCAGCTCTGTCATGTCGATCAGCACAAGTATCAGAAGCTGTTGCTCGCCGGTGCCGCCGTTAATAACGAAATTTCCGGCCCCCCCCATCTGATGTATGAAGTCAACACCAACTGCATGGCCTGTCATCTAAAGAAGACATTGATCAGGGGACATGATGTGCGAACCGCATCTGGTGATACCTGTGCCGCATGCCATACAGAGCAGCATATAAAAATGCTCGGTAAATGGAAAAAAACGCTTAAGAATGAGGTTTCAGACGCCGAGGACGTCGAGGCAGAAGTGCGTGAGCTCCTGGTCGAGCTAAACGCCAGCCTGAATGCGGAGCAACGAAGTCAGGCAGAGTCGATGATCGCAGAGGGCGTTGAGCTACTCGATATTGTGCGAGTTGGTAATGGCGTACATAACAAGAAGTATGCGATCACTATCCTCGATGGGGCTTTCGGCAAGTTCGAAGACACCATCGACCTGCTTGAGGAAACAAGAACAACTGACTAAAGAGACAGATCAAACCAATCAAAACTGTGAAATTTAAAGAATTATGAACGGGAGAGAGAAAAATGAGTGACCAGAAAAAACCACAAATCAGCCGACGTAAATTCCTCGGAGGTGTCGGAACAGCGGCCGTAGGCACGGCAGTACTGGCGACACCCGGAGCGAATCTGCAGGCGGCGGAAGCAAAAGTACCTCGCTGGGCGATGGTTATGGACCTGAGGCGATGCATCGGTTGCAGGGCCTGTACCGTGGCCTGTAAAGCAGAAAACAACGTGTCTCTTGGCCGATTCAGGGC
>Ga0164320_10000241_pt1 | contig 16785 bp, 14 predicted proteins | sample GuaBasSediGuay11_FD_113736 | JGI IMG/M metagenome (GOLD analysis project Ga0164320, IMG submission 113736) | Subseafloor sediment microbial communities from Guaymas Basin, Gulf of California, Mexico - Guay11, Core 4567-28, 0-3 cm | ecosystem: Environmental > Aquatic > Marine > Hydrothermal...
AGACACGAGATTTCCCGTTGGGTATTTCCAGATCCTGCTTAATTTGTACTATCGAGGCTGGGCTCACCGAGGGTCGTTTCGATTTATTCTCAGATGTGGTGGCGCAGCCACTGATAATAACAATGCCTGTTACAGCCAAGAAGGTGCGAATATTCATTTGAACCCTCTTCACGATAGGTTTCTCGAGCATGCTATATTATCTGGTAAGACCCTTATTTAGACTATGAGTTTCTACAATCGGCAGTATAAACTCAAGTATTAATATTAGTAACTTTAAAGTTGCTTTCTTAAATAGATAAGCGGGCGCCGGCCAGATTCGGCTTAACTGTCCACCGCAGAATTTAATCCTGGCTGCAGGTTTTGCAGCCATACTTCCAATTCTGCTTCGCAACTCAGGGGCATTCGGAGGCCTTTTTTGGTCCGACGCCATAGAATATCTTCGGCCAGCTCAGCCCACTCGTAGGTCACCAGGTAATTCACCTCGCATTCATAGAGTCCGGCGCCGAAATGCTGCCCCAGGTCTGTCATGCCCGAACACCCAGCGAGCAAAATCTCGATATCGGTACCATAGTTGCGGGCGTAATCTTGTAAAACCTCCTCGTCGAGCCACGTATATTTTTGCCTGCACCAGCCAACGAATGAAGCAAAGTCTGCATTTTCGATATCGCCCCCGGGCAGGCTGGCGTTAGCAGTCCAATCCGGTACATCAAAATCCATTGGCTTTTTCAGCATATTGACCACCTGCTCGGATAGTTTTCGACAGGTAGTAATCTTGCCACCGAAAACAGACAGGATTGGCGGACCATTGTCGTCCAGTTGCAGTACGTATTCGCGGGTTACCTTACTCGCATTTTTCGACTCATCGTCAAACAGTGGTCGGACCCCTGAATAGCTCGATACAACATCTTCGGGCCGCACTGGCTTGTTAAAATATTCGCTGATAGCGTCGCATATATAAGTTATTTCAGCTTCGTTTATGGTTACGCTGTCAGGGTCACCATTGATCTCGATATCGGTGGTGCCCAGTAAGGTAAAATCCCGTTCATATGGAATTGCAAACATCACCCGCCCATCGGCGTGTTGAAAAATATAGGGGTAGTCGTGATCGAATAACCTGGGCACCACGATATGGCTGCCCTTAACCAGGCGGATATCATTTTCAGTGTCGGTTGTTATATCGAGGTCAAGGGTTTGTTTTACCCATGGACCCGATGCATTAATAATGGCTCGTACTTTCAGGTGCATGACGCGGTCGTCCCGGCAATCCAACAGCGTTGCCATCCAGTAATCCTGTTTGCGCTCCAGTGAAGTACATTTTGTACGTGTTAAAACGCGAGCGCCGTGGTGCTGTGCATCACGGGCGTTGAGTACAACCAGACGCGCGTCCTGTACCCAGCAATCGGAATACTCGAAACCGCTTGTATATTCAGGCTTAAGCGCTTCACCACTGACGTGTTTACGCAGATCGATGCTCCGCGAGGCTGGCAATATTTTACGCCCGCCTATGTGGTCGTAGATGAATAGCCCAAGCCGAATTAACCAACGAGGTCGTAGCGACCTATGGTGAGGTAAGATAAAACGAAGCGGCCAGATAATATGCGGCGCACTCTTTAGAAGCACCTCGCGTTCCAGCAGCGAGTGTCGAACCAGTAAAAAATCGTAATGTTCCAGGTAGCGCAGGCCCCCGTGAATTAACTTGGTACTGGAAGAGGATGTGTGCTGGGCGAGATCGTCTTTTTCACAAAGCACCACGTCCAAACCGCGACCCGCAGCATCCCTTGCAATGCTGGCACCGTTGATCCCCCCGCCAATAACCAGAACATCTGCTAATTCAAGCGTTTCGTTTTTATTGTTCTGCAAAGTCATTGTGGAAGGGATTTTATGGTGTGGGAAATTTATTTCACACCCATTTGAAGACGAAGAGTCCCCAGACTAGCGAAATTACCAGGCCACCCCAAAGCGGTGTACTGAACAACCATAACCAGCCCATAAATATGAATGCGCTTCCTACCAGGGTAATAAACAGGCGATCGCCACGTGTCGTATCAATTCTAAAAATACCCCGCCGAGGATTACCTCCAGGGCTATATTTTTCCCATATTCCCATCCCAACCAGGCAGGTTAATATGAACAGGAAAAACGCAATTGTGGGCCAGGTCCAGGCCATCCAGGATAAATCCATGATCAGACCCGGCCCATAGCGAAGCCTTTGGCAATGTAATTACGTACGAAATAAATCACGAACGCACCGGGCACTATCGTCAAGGTGCCCGCTGCCGCCAGTAGACCCAGTTCGTACCCGGCGGTGCTGGCGGTACGTGTCATCGTTGCTGCAATTGGTTTGGCAGCCACCGAAGTCAAGGTTTTGGCAAGCAGGAGTTCCACCCAGGAATACATGAAGGTAAAGAATGCGGCGACACCGATGCCAGCGACAATAGTCGGTATAAATATGCGTACGAAAAACCTCGGAAACGAATATCCATCTAGAAAAGCAGTTTCGTCGAGTTCTTTGGGTACACCCGACATAAAACCCTCCAGTATCCAGACCGCTAGGGGAATATTAAACAGGCAGTGTGCGAGCGCCACGGCAATATGGGTATCAAATAATTCGACTGCCGAATAAAGTTGAAAGAATGGGAGTGCAAATACCGCGGGCGGAGCCATACGGTTGGTTAGCAACCAGAAGAATAAATGCTTGTCGCCGAGAAATCGATAACGTGAGAATGCATAAGCTGCTGGCAAGGCAACTGACACCGAGATAATCGTGTTCATCACCACATAGGTAATAGAATTCAGGTAGCCGTTATACCAGGTCGGATCTGTAAATATTTTTTCGTAGTTTGCGAAGGTAAAGTTTTGTGGATATAACGAGAAGGTACCAAGAATCTCATTCGTAGTTTTGAATGACATATTCAGCAGCCAGTAGATAGGCAGCATCAGGAATATGATGTATATCGTTGGCAGCAACCATTTTTGAATTTTCATAGTACTATTGCTCCTCGTCACGCATCATCAGCGTGTAAAAAATCCAGCACAGTAGTAACACAACGAAAAAGTAAATGAGGGACATGGCAGCCGCTGGCCCAAGATCGAACTGACCCAGTGCGATCTTTACCAAATCTATCGACAGGAAGGTTGTAGTATTGCCGGGCCCACCACCAGTGAGTACAAACGGCTCGGTATAGATCATAAAACTATCCATGAAGCGCAACAGAATCGCGATGGTCAATACACGCTTCATTTTTGGTAATTGGATACGCCAGAACACCGCCCAGGCGCTGGCACCGTCAATTTTTGCAGCCTGGTAGTAGGCATCCGGGATAGAACAGAGTCCGGCGTAGGCCAGTAACACAACTAACGAAGTCCAGTGCCAGACATCCATCAAAATGGTCGTTAGCCAGGCTGCCACCGGCTGTCGGGTAAAGTTATAATCGATGCCGAGGCTGTTAATGCCGCGTCCGAGCAGTCCGATATCGGGAAGTGCGAATATATTCCACATGGCACCGACAACATTCCACGGAATCAGCAGGGGCAATGCCATTAATACCAGGCATACTGATACCCAGGGACCCTGGCGCGGCATGGCCAACGCAACCGCTATTCCCAGTGGTATCTCGATCAATAGTATCGTGCCGGTAAAGGCAAGCTGGCGGAGAAATGCCGCGTGAAACCGTTCTGAATTCAGCACCTGCTCAAACCATTTGACACCTTCCCAGAAAAATACGTTGTTGCCAAAGGTTTCCTGTACCGAATAGTTGACCACGGTCATTAGCGGGATCAATGCGTTAAACGATACCAGTACAACGACAGGAATAACGAATAACCAGGCCTTTTGATAAGTAGTTTTATTCATCGCTGTTTATTCCTGATCGACTACCCAGTCATCGGCATAAATTCGGGTATGTTTCGGGGTGAAAGCTATGCGAGGGCTTTCCGAGGGAATTTGAATATCCTCCGGGACTATCATCTTGATCGTGTTGTCGTCGTGCTGCGTGACAACAATCTGGTAACGGCCGAGGTCATCGACCTTGATTATTTCTACCGGAAATCCACCCTCATCGAAATAGACAAATTCCGGGCGCACGCCGATTTCCAGTTTACCTGTATAATTATCCGGTAACTTCGAAGACGCTGTTTGCACAAGGTTGCCAGCGAATCTGGATTTCCCATTGTCAATTTTACAGGGCAGAATGTTCATCCCGGGTGATCCGATAAAATGACCAACGAAAGTATGGGCAGGGCGTTCGAACAATTCGACCGGTGTGCCTACCTGAACCACGGTGCCTTCGTGTATCACCACGACATGGTCAGCGAAGGTTAGCGCTTCGGTCTGGTCGTGTGTCACATATATCATGGTTCGACCAAGTTGCCTGTGTAATTCCTTGAGCTTGGACCGTAATAGCCATTTTAAATGCGGATCGATAACAGTGAGAGGTTCGTCAAACATGATAACGTTTACGTCTTCGCGTACGAGGCCGCGACCGAGTGAAATTTTTTGTTTGCCGTCCGCAGTCAATCCCGATGCACGGCGGTTTAGCGAGTCTTCAAGATCGAGCATTTTTGCTACTTCGTTGACTCGTATCCTGACTCTGTCTTCGCTGACTGCGCGGTTACGCAATGGGAAAGCCAGGTTATCAAACACGGTCATTGTGTCGTAGACGACCGGGAACTGAAAAACCTGTGCGATGTGGCGATCGATTGTCGGTGTTTCGGTGACGTCGATATCGTCAAATAAAATTCGTCCTTCAGAAGGCTTGAGTAACCCCGATATAATATTGAGCAGGGTGGTTTTTCCGCAACCAGAAGGTCCTAGTAATGCGTAGGCACTGCCGTCAGACCACTCGGCATCGATTTGTTTCAGGGCATAGTCATTCAGTCCGCCGGGTTCTGGTAGATAACTATGTTTGATGTTTTCCAGGGTTATTTTCGCCATCTTATTTTAACGCTACCTGCGATTCAGCTTGCGACCAGCGCACCATCGGTGCTGAAATACAGGCATTGATCAACCTGCATACGTAGTTCTGCCGGGTCACCACTATCGAAACTATGAATGCCATGCGACTCGGATACCCAGGGATTTCCACCGATCTCGACCCTCAGCATACTTTCTGAACCACTAATTTCGGCTACCCTTACCACGGCGTTGATCGTTACGCTATTTCCACGGGCCTGGTCCAGGGTTACGTGGTGCGGTCGAATCCCCAGTAGGTAACTTCCATCTGTCATGCCGCGATACTTCTCGGCAACCGGCCACCGGGCAATGTCGTTCATTACAAAACTATCACCCTGTTTACTAACAGTAGTTGTATTGATCGGCGGATCCGAAAAAACCCGCGCACTCAATAGCGTGTTCGGTGTGCGATAAATTTCAGCGGTTACGCCATACTGCGCCACGCGGCCTTCATGTATGGTGGCTGTATGGCCACCGAGCAACAGTGCTTCGAGAGGTTCGCTGGTTGCGTACACCACGGTCGCGCCGGTATCCCGAAATAGTTTTGGTAACTCGTCGCGTAGTTCTTCGCGGAGCTTGTAGTCGAGATTAGCGAGTGGCTCGTCGAGCAATACTAACGGAGCATTCTTGACCAAAGCTCTCGCTAATGCTGTACGCTGTTGCTGCCCTCCCGAGAGTTCAGCTGGTAAACGGTCGAGCATAGGCGTCAGTTTTAACAGTTCGGCAATTTTGCCGACCCGTTGGCGAATTTCAGCAGCTGGCATTCTAGCCACACGCAAAGGGGACGCAATATTGTCGAAAACGGTAAAGTTCGGATAATTAATAAATGCCTGGTAAACCATCGCGACTTCGCGTTTTTGCACTGGCACGCCAGTGACGTTTTTGCCATCAAACCAGACCTCGCCGCTGGTAGGAACTTCAAGTCCAGCCATTAACCGCATTAGTGAGGTCTTGCCGCTGAGTGTGGTGCCAAGCAGAACATTGAATCCGCCAGGTTCCAGTTCCAGATCGGTCTCGTAGATATGCATTTCGGCACCGACCCTATGGCTTACCTGCTTTAATTCTATTGCCATTACAATGCCCTGCTAACGGCCATTGCAACAGAGTCTGGATCGGGTGAACTAATCTCGACCTGTACTTCGGCTGATCGACAAACATCGAGAAACTCGGTCGACGGTTTTTCGTTAGTGACGAAGTAATCAATATTATCCATCTTGCCAAGTCGAACTGGTGCGTTACGTTCAAATTTGATCGAATCAGCAACCAGAATGACCGATCGTGCATTCCTGATGATTGCCTGTGCAACGCGTACCTCACGAGTGTCGTAATCCAGCAAGGTGCCGTCTTCTTCGATCGCAGATACACCGATCACCGCGTAGTCAACCTTGAACCGGGCAAAAAAATCGGCGGTTGTCTCGCCGACAATGCCTCCGTCTTCATGGCGTACGGTGCCGCCTGCGGTTACTATTTCGTTAGATTTATTATGCCTCAGTATATTGACCACATTGAGGTTGTTAGTGATAACCAGCAAACCAATATGATCGGTCAAATATTCGGCCACTTTTTCGGTTGTCGTTCCGATGTTGATAAATAGCGAGGAGTCATTGCCAATTAACTCGGCGGCGCGTCTACCGATCGCACTTTTTTCTTCAGTTGCCAGTCGTACTCGAGCCTGGTAGCCGAGATTTTCGACGCCGTCATGAACCAGTGCGCCACCATGCACTCTTTGCAACAGTCGCAGGTGGCAGAGTTGATTTAAATCACGCCGAATAGTCTGAGGAGTAACTTTAAAAGACTCGGCTAGTGGATCAACCTGAACTTCTCCATTTATTCTGGCGTACTCAAGAATATCCCTTTGTCGGGAGTTCAGTTTAGGTGCATTTTGCTGAGTGCTAGACTTGTAGCTGTGTTGTTGATTCAAGGTAAATTCAGCGTGCTGGGAATTTATGAAAGGAGGGTGGATAAACCACCCCCCATGATAAACAATCGAGATTTATTCCCGATCGTGATCAGTTTTGCTGCCAGCGTTTAACCAGTAGGTCGTAATCAATGGTTTCACCCTGTGGCTTCTCGTTAACCTTTGCTTTCGGCGAGCCAGGTTTATTGATCCAGTAAGACGCATCGCGCTCCTCGTTCAACCGAGGACCACATCCACCGTAAACACCGGCTTTTTCGTCGGCCGACTGCATGCGAGCCATGGTAGTGTCCATTTCTTGCGCCAGTCTGTCCATCGCTTGCTGCGGCGTAAATACGCCGGAGTTTACATCACCGATTTGCTGCCACCAGATTTGTGCCAATTTAGGATAATCCGGTACATTAATGCCGGTTGGCGACCAACGAACTCGATCTGGTGAGCGATAGAACTCAACCAGGCCGCCAAGTTTCGGGGCACGTTCGGTAAACGATGCGTGGCGGATATCGCTGTCACGAATCGGGGTCAGTCCAACGTGAGTTTTTCTTAAACTTACCGATTTGGAAACGGTGAACTGTGCATATAACCAGGCTGCCTTGCGGCGGTCTACCGGGGTTGATTTGAACAGGGTCCATGAACCCGCGTCCTGGTAACCCAGTTTCTGGCCATCTTCCCAGTAGGGACCGTGCGGTGACGGAGCCATGCGCCACAACAGATTACCATCCGCATCGACGGTATTATTGCCTTCACTCTTCGGTGCTACCATGGATGCTGTAAACGCGGTATACCAGAAGATTTGCTGCGCCACGTTACCCTGCGACAGGGCAGGAAGCGACTGGTAGAAGTCGTAACTGGCTGCACCAGGAGGAGCATACTTACGTAACCACTCATCCCATTTACGAATCGCATAAACAGCAGCCGGACCGTTTGCAGCGCCACCTCGGGTAACCGAGGCGCCCGCCGGATTACAGCTACCTGCCTCCATGCGAATACCCCATTCGTCGACTGGGATACCGTTCGGTAATCCTTTGCTACCGGCACCGGCCATTGAGAGCCAGGCGTCAGTCATACGCCAGCCAAGGTCTGGAGCGCGTTTTCCATAGTCCATATGGCCGTAAATTCTAACCCCGTCAATTTCCTTCACGTGAACCGAAAAGAATTCGGCGATATCTTCGTAGGCCGACCAGTTAACCGGTACGCCCAGATCATAACCGTAACGACTTTTGAATTGCTTTTTTAGGTCAGGGCGTTGGAACCAGTCATAGCGAAACCAGTAAAGGTTGGCAAACTGTTGGTCGGGTAACTGATACAACTTACCGTCGGGACCGGTGGTAAAAGATATACCCATGAAGTCTTCAAGATCCAGCGTCGGTAGCGTTACATCGCTTCCTTCACCCGCCATCCAGTCGGTCAGGTTGACTGCCAACTGCAGGCGCGAATGGGTCCCAATCAGGTCAGAGTCATTAATATAGGCATCATACAGGTTGCGTCCGGTCTGCATCTGTGTCTGTACAGCCTGCACGACTTCTCCCTCACCAAGTAATTGGTGATTGACCTTGATACCGGTTATTTCCTCAAATGCTTTGGTCAGTACCTTGGACTCGTACTCGTGAGTCGGGATGGTTTCGGAAAGGACATTGATTTCCATGCCTTTGAATGGTGCCGCTGCCTTGACAAACCACTCCATCTCGGTCATTTGTTGTTGTTTGGAAAGGGTAGACGGCTGAAATTCGTCATTAACCCATTTCTTGGCCTCAGCGTTTCCCGCATAGGCGCTCGGCTGAATAATCAATACCATCGCGGCAGCCACCGCAATTTTTCGGATAGTCATTGGTGTTCCCCCTTTATTAGTTTGAATGCTTTATTTATATTGCGCGCAGAATAATATCATTCGAAATGTTCGTTTTCCAGCTATTAAGATGTTCGTACGAATAAAATACTGTGTTCGTATTATCAAGTCATAAAGATAAATTTCGATTATTTACAGCATTAACAATCTAGATTATGTATAGCCGAACCTGATCCCGCGTCCGGGGAGATTATTGTCTGGAGCCGTTCGTGGACTGGCCCAGGTAGGTTGCCAGGTGAGCGCTCAGGTCGAGAGCGTCGTCCCCGGCGCCATGGATAAAGCTCGATTTTCGGCGGCGTAGAAAAGTTAATCCCATTACATACATTCCCGGTGCATCAACCACCCCGCCATCGTGGCGAATTTGCCCCTTTCGGTCCAGCACCGGCAGATCAAGCCAGGAGTAGTCGGGGCGAAAACCGGTTGCCCATATGATCGTCCGTATACTGTCGTTTACCAGGTCAATGCCCAGCGGCGGCGTATCATCTACCCGGGTTGGCAGGAAACGCTCGGAATCTTCAGCATGGTCATGCATCGCATTTTCCAGTGCCCACTCATCGATAGTATCGAGTAGTCGACCCATTTTTAGATCGGCAAGCGCGCAGACATTACGCAGCGAACCCGAAAATTGCGCCTTGCTACCGTTGATAGCAGCCAACCTGCCGATCAACTTGACGCCAATATTGGAAACCGAGTTCAGATCCATTGTCACCCGTCCGGGAGTCCCGACCAGTTGCGGTGACGGAACGTTTCGTGCCCTGACAATATCATCCACCTCGTCGTAGCGTTCGTCGAGCACCCCTGCGGCATCCATCCACCACTGAATATCGAGCCCACGATAGACGCGGGGCAGGCGCACGTGTTCACCGACCGCCAGGGTCACGGGTCGTCCGGAGCGATGGATTTCGTCGGCAAACTGCAGTCCGGTTGCCGAGGCGCCGACAACCATTACGCCACCTTGCTCCAGTTGATCAGGGTTGCGGTACTGGTCTGGCGTGATTGTCGTGATCGAAGAGGGAAGGGCACCGTTAAACGAGGGGATATTGGGGATATTAAAAGCACCACTCGCCAGAACTACGGCTTTACAATACCAGTCACCCTGGTTGGTGACCACCTTATACCGGTCGTTTTCATAACCAACCGAGGTAACGGTTGTATCGGTTTGCACCGGCGCGCCAAGAAACTTCGCGTATCCATTGATAAAGTCAATTATCTCCGGCAATTCCATATAACCGTTGGGATCCTCACCGTCGTAGCTGTAACCCGGTAGCCTGCTCTGCCAGTTAGGCGTGAGCAAACGCAACGACTCCCAGCGTTCTTTGCGCCACGAATTGGCCACCTCACCTCGTTCCAGCACGACATGATCTATCGAGCGTTCGGTGAGGCACCGACTCATCGCCAGGCCGGAATGACCGGCCCCGATGATGACGGCAGTTATGCTACGAACGAGCCTGTTCCCTGAATACAGTCGGCTATTTTATCTCGACCGTAATATTCGTCGGGTTGGCCACGATGTCGAACACGGCTGAACGCTTTTGCGACTGGGCGACAAGCGCCTCGATATCAGCCCGCGAAGCGTCGGCATCAATATCGTAGGTTACCTTGATGCCGTCGAAACCGTTACGCACATCGCTGTCGATACCGAGGATACCCTGGATATCCATACCACCTTCCAGGGTTGCTGTCACAGATTTCAACTGGATCTCACGATGCTGGGCAATTGCGGCAATGCCTGCGGTCAAACAACTGGCCAGGCCGACTAGTACAAACTCGATTGGCGCGGCCCCATTATCCTCGGAGGCAAATAATTCAGGGTGATCGGCGTCGAAAGTAAACTCGGTTCTGTGGCTCTGCTCTTCGCCAAGTCCAAAGAAACTTTTCACTACCGAATTACTGTGGGTACCATTCACCCATTTGCAATTGGCTCGCCAGGTAAATTTGGCAGCCTCGGGTGCCTCGGTAAGTGCCGCCTTGGCCTCGAGTAAAGCTCCTACGTTAACACCATTATTCACGCTTGCTTCGGTTGTAGTTGTCATTTAAATTCCCCTTTATTTTAATTTATTGTTTGTACGCTTGCGGATGATGAGCATGCCATCCAGGTTAGCTATAGACACCCCGGGTACCAGTCGCTGGCTTCACTTTGATCTATGGTTTAGCAGCTGGCTGGGCCACCAAGAACTAAGCATGCAAGTAGGGGAGTCCTTGAAATACACTATATTCTAGATTGTTTGAAATGTCGATTCAGGAGTCTTTATTCATTCCACAATTGGCCTAAAATTGAATTTAAATTATGGGAATCTACACAAGCATTCAAAAGGGAGTATATTCCCTCGAATATAATGACCTGCTAAACGATTCTTAAGCGTTTAATATGAATAAAATGCCACCGCTACTGGGCCGATTTCTTTGCTGGCTTGGGTTCCACGATTATCGCGTGATTAGTAAGACATTTGAGTTTGGTACCAGCGGTGTTGAAAAGAGCGAATGTCGACGGTGCGGTATCTATATCACGCGCAGAGTGTGATCCCTCTAAATGCCGATAAACCTGGGTCGGGTCGTAATTATCGGTTCCTAATTATTTTGATTTCAGTTAGAGTCCTTCGCCCTCGATATTGGGTTCAGGAATATTCCAGTGGCCCAGACAAAAATATCTCAATTTTATCGCATTAACCCTATTGGATAACCCATCATGAAAAAGCATCTCATTGCCCTTGTTACCAGCTTGTTGCTTATAAGCGGCTGTGCCACCAGCGTCACCAGTGATATTAAAATTGAAACCGAAGCCGTTACTACCGTTAAATTCAGTAACTACAAAACCTATACCTGGTTGGGCTCTGCCGCAATCCTTTACGACCCTAATGGTAAATGGGAGCCACCCGGGTTCGATGCGGATGCTGAAATCAAGTTTTTGATCGACCGCGAGCTGCGCCAGCGCGGTATGGTTGAAGACCCCATCAACCCGGGCCTGATCGTTGTTTTTGCCGCGGGCATCGATATGACCGCAGTACGTAAGGAGATAAAATCGGGCGGTAAGATTGGAGCATTGATTAATGTTCCTGAAGGTGCGTTGACAGTGGCATTGATAGACGCCACCACCGGGGTGGCAGTCTGGGCTGGATTGGCGACAGCCGATGTTCGGCAGAGTCCTGATCAGGAAATGATAAAAAAACGTCTCGATTATGCGGTCAGCTCGATGTTTAATAAATTACCAGAATAGGTACCAGAAGCATGGATCTGAGGGTTCCAGACAGGGGCCTTAGATCCGTACCAGTCAAGAATCCCCGGCGTATTCGTAGGTACCCGGGCAGCTCAAGTGGGCATTTGTTTTATAGTAGCGGGGAGGCTGTCGGGGCGGATGGTCAGGATTCGATGGCCTCGCCACTCCCGCCTTTTTCCTCAATCAGCTTTTCCATCGCATCGAACCCGACGGGCCAGGAACCAGCGAGGAAATCGACAAGCTCTTTTGCCCCTGGTTGCGAGTATGTGTTTATGGTTAGATTCCACCCCTGGAAATCTAAGGTAGACACTCGATTAAACCAACCAGGGACCTGGTAGGTGATTCTTGCCGGCTTCCTGGTGATTTGGAAAGGCTGCAATGTACCGGATGCCGAAGTTAATCCAGGAATTTTGAACGTCGGCTAATGAGCAAGCTGACCTACAGATTTCGTCAAAAAAAGGTTCGGTGACAACTGATAATTATTCTCGTTTGTCACCGACCCCTTTAATAGATTTAATTTGGCGTTGACTCTATTGTTGAATCAGGGAGAGTTTAAATATCAATAAACTACATTAAGTTAAACTCTTAAGATAATGATTTCATAGAATAATATGTAATATTATTATGGTAATTTAGTGTTAAACACGGTAAAGTTGTGCGTTAATTTAGTAATCCGCAAGTAGGTCGCTATTCAGGCACTAAGCTAGCCAGTATAGCAAGGGTAAATTGCCGGCTTACATACCCAATAGGCTACGGCCTAAGGGCGGTGGGGTTGCCCTGTTAAACCAACTCCGCCAATGGTTTTTACTTTTCGGGAAATGCAGGAGCTCATATACAAGATGACGCCACCAGAACCCCCACGAGATAGATATTGGGCCGCACAAGTTTTCGGCATCCCAGGGAGCAATAAAATAGACAAGGAAACTCTGTCAAAGCTTTTTAAAGGGTTATCTATGCAATACCACCCAGACCGGGGCGGCAGTACGGAGCAGCAAGCCGACCTCAGCCAGGCCAGAATGATACTGCTAAATCCCTAGCCGTTCTGCTTTTCCAGGCACCACCAGTCTGTAAACTACACTACCCGTAAAAAAGGGGTCGGCGACAACTGATAATTATTCTCGTTTGGCACCGACCCCATTAATTTTGTAGGTCCGTAACGGGAAAGCTGACCTTCAGATTTCATCACTCGAGGGCGGCAATGTGCCCCAGGCAGTAGTAGATTAAAATAAAGGGTGGCTTTCCTGCAGTGCTCGAACATCGCCTTCAGCTCGTATGCTGTCTTCAGGATAGAAGGCAATTGGATCTTCGATTTCCATTTCTTCCTCCAGTAACCCGGCGACAACAGCATAAGCACAAAGTGGTGCATAGGTTGGGTTATACCCTCCCTCCTGTGTCATCACCAGTTTCCCTCTACAGACTTCGTGGGTGAGCTCTCTTAACTGACAAGCCATTTGATAATATCCTGCCATCGTCACCATTTGCCGGCCATTTGGATCGAACTGGTTGGCGTCCTGGCCGTTGGCGAGAATAATTAAATCCGGTTTAAACGCCTGAACCTTAGGCACAACAAATTGCTCGAATACGCTGGTGTAACATTTGTCCCCAGACCCGAAGGGCAAAGGCAAATTTATATTGAAGCCTGCACCGGTATCCACACCGATTTCTTCAACTCCACCGGTTTCTGGATGGGAAGTACCCCAGGATCCGTGATCCATATGCATTGAAATAGTCAGAACATCATCCCGATCATAAAATCCTGCCTGGGTACCATTACCGTGGTGGACGTCCCAATCGATAATCGCGATTTTTTTATACCCCTGCGCTATCGCCTCGAGGGCGGCAAGTCCGATGCCATTAACGAAACAGTAACCATCGGCCATATCGGGCCGAGCATGGTGATTAGGCGGCCGGCAGATGGCATAGCTCATCAGGTCTTTACCGCTCAGTACATTTCTGAGCGCAGAGAGCACAGTACCGGCTGCGAGACGTACAATTTGCAACGCGCCTTTGGCCAAATAGGTTGAAGCCGAGAGGTACTCTCCAGTCTTGTCGGCCTGTTTGAGGCTCTGCAGGTATTCTTCGGTGTGAAACTTGAGCAGCTCATCGTCAGTGGCACTAACCGGATTTCCCCAGCTCAGTCGATATCCCAATGGACCTCTTTTCAAAACCGATACCGTGTTGATGATACGATCGGCACCTTCGGGTTGTTCGATCTGTTTTTCAAGCAGCGGTGATGGAAACGAGTCAAACAAGCCATCCGGAATTCGATGTAGTAACATTTTCTCGTCATAGAATATTTTCATTTTAAATGACTCCAGGGTTTAGTCAGACACAAAGGACTTGAAGCTGGCGCGGCGTGCTACAGGCAAAATGAGCGTAATCGGCGTGAAATAGAAGAGTTTCGATGGTTGCCGATAAGCCAGCGTTATTGGGCGCAAAGAAATTACATTCGTGGTTGACCACGCTCATTGGAGCAAAGATATCAGTTTCTTTTGTCATGCTCAGGTCATAAATATAGGCTCCGACCCAATCCGGGGGGAAGGCAATACCCAGTTCATAACCACCTGACCAATAACAGTCGTCATAAATACCCGAATCGACATAATAGTCACGTATCGATTCAAGTAAGATTTTGACGTTTAGTCCTGGTTTCAGCTGAGATTGGATAATTTCAAAGGCTTGTATCGATTTTTCGTGGAGAACTACAACCTCGGCGGGTGGCTCCCCAACCCAGAAACCACGCGCGATATTGCAATGATAACGATTATATACACCGCATAAATCGACGTTCACCCGATCACCCATTTGTATCGGTTTTCGACTGGCAAGCGGGTGCAGGCAATTGGTTCGAAATCCGGACATAACCGGTGGCAAAATAGCTGGAAATTCACCCCCCGCTTTGGCCATGGCCGATGTAAACGCAGCAAACACTTCGAGTTCCATTACTCCGGGTTGGATAGCATCTCTTGCAGCGGCCATTCCAATATCTGCGATTCGACCTGCCTCTACCAGGCAATCCATTTCCAGCACAGATTTTTTCCTGCGAACCTCTCGCACTATGTTCGTTCCATCAACTACATTCATCCCTGACGATTCAAAACCTGCGCGGTATTGCTCCGACACAACAGGGTTGGGGCGATAGTTATAGAGTTCCAGGCCAACCGAACCTTTTAGCCAACCCTCCGCTTTAAGCTCCTTGAGAATGAACGGAATTCCATCGCGACGGGATTCAATCGGGAATATTCGAACATCTTTTGATGCAGTACCAATAGCGACCAACATTGCCTCGCTGGGTGTTTCAAAATGGATAGTATTGTCGTGATTAACATGTACGGCAATACCGCTAGTCGGCGGGAAGCTTCTGCCACTTTGAGCCTGATACCACTCACATTGGAAACCGCTCACATAGTACATACTCTCAGGTGATGTCAGGAATAACAGTTCAATTTCACAATCTACCATGAGGCGCCTGATGTGATTAAGCCGTGCTTCGTACTCTGCTTCCGGGAAGGGAACTTCTTTGTGTTGTGGTGCAACAGCCAGTGCTGCTTCAAAATTAGCTTTCATCACGATTACCATTGAGTTAACGCAACGCAATTGTAAATGATTCTAAAGCGTCGATCTCGATTGGAACTAAACCAATCCTATAAGCTGGGATTTCGAATTTACGAATGACTGCTCCGTGCTGCGGATTCTATCGATCTTGAACGTCGGCTTACGAGAAAGCTGACCCTCAGAATCGAAACACCAGGGGCTGCAAAGTGCCCTAAACGGGCCCCCGCGGCACGAAAGTGGATGGTAATCTTCGGCCAGGAGCAGACCTGCCCGCGATCACGCTTTCGCTAACCCGTGCCTATTAACAGGTGGCTATTCAAGATAGATGCGAAAGCTACCACTGCTGTCGGTAGCCTCCATTTCGATCTCGCAGAGATTACGGATCAGGGTATTGATCTGGTCGTCTGACATTTCGAAGATGTCGCCTTCAATCCCTTTTTCCTTGAGCTTCTCATTGATCTTTTCACGCTTATTCTCGGGGATCAAAGCTCGCATCTTGATGCCTGCGCGAAGAAGATCGAGTGGCACTTGCATTCGAAAGCCCTCATCCTTGCCGTCTTTGTCGATCGATCTCGCCACCATCTTCAAGAACCGGGGCGCGGATTTTTCTTTATCATCAGGCGGCGCAGATTGCCCGGCCGCGAGGCCGGCGAGCAGTCGCTCGCCTTCGTCGGCAGTGATCTTGCCCGCCGCCACCATTTTGAGAACCCGTTTTGTATCGTCACTCATCGCCATGCTCCTTTCAGTAAATTGCCATTCGGATGCCGTTCCCGAAATTTCCCGCCTCGAAGTAGAGCCCCCTGAGGGCGCAAAACAAACGGAACAGCACTGGTCCCGCCATCACCGCCTGATATCGTCGATTTCGCCCAGCCACCAGCCACAACACCGGCACAGCTACCGGTGCCAGCAGGAGCGCAATTAGCACCACCGGCGGCCACAGCAAGCAGACTGGCAGCCACAGGTTCGTCTTTCGTCGTCCGTGTTCGTAGCTACGAAACAGCACTACTGACGGCGGCCAGATCATCGCTCAAGCTCTGCTAACGCCTCGTCAGTGTCAATCTCGCCCAATTCGAGGCGGTCAAGCACACCAGAAGTCGTAGCTACTATCGTCTCGCCGTCAACCAATTCGGCAAAGTCGAGCTGTTCCGCGATGCGATTTAACCGTGCCTTGATGGTGGGATAACTGACCCCGAACCAACGTTCCATCTGCTTGATTGATCCGTGGCAATGGATAAAGGCCGCGACATAGCTCTGGTCCTTGGCATCCAGGCGAGCCAACAACGGCAGCTCAAAGTCGCCCTCGA
>Ga0164320_10000242_pt1 | contig 16784 bp, 9 predicted proteins | sample GuaBasSediGuay11_FD_113736 | JGI IMG/M metagenome (GOLD analysis project Ga0164320, IMG submission 113736) | Subseafloor sediment microbial communities from Guaymas Basin, Gulf of California, Mexico - Guay11, Core 4567-28, 0-3 cm | ecosystem: Environmental > Aquatic > Marine > Hydrothermal vents...
ACTATGCGCCAACAGTGTTGCTGTGCTCGTGCCATCTCCCACAGCGTCGCCGGTTTTCTCAGCAGCCTGGCGGAGCATTTGTGCGCCGAGGTTCTCTTCCGGATCCTTTAATTCGACCTCCTTTGCAATTGTCACGCCGTCGTTGCAGACGATCGGTGTCCCCCACTTCTTCTGGATCAGGACCGATTTCGACTTCGGGCCCAGGGTTACACGGATCGCATCGGCCAGGGCCGTTGCGCCATCCAGCACCTTCTGACGTGCGGCCGCATGAAAGAGCATTTGTTTGTACGGCATTTCGGGATGCCCTAAACTGCTCCGACGATCAGTTCTGGCTGAGAGTGATCCATCAGACCGGTCACTCCAGCAGCCGATGCGCAATGCACAGAGCAAAAAATGTCAGCATCGCTCTGCACGCCGTGTCCGATTACGCGGCACCCGCAGTGTTCGCAGTTCGGCGCAAGGGCATGAATAGCGCACTCGAAGGAATCGAACTCGTAAGTACTACCATCCTTGATGACGCGAAACGTACTCTCATAGTCATTACCGCATGTGTGGCAGATTGTCATGGCGTTCTCCTTTGCTCCCCGGCTCGCAGTTTAGCGGGCATCGATTGCACTGAAAATTCGGGGAATTACTTATGATTTGTCGGGCGATACGATCACGTGATGGTCGGAGTCGTCGTCAACGAGTTGCAGCGTGCTTACCGGCTTGCCATCCAGCTGATAGCTGGCGCCTGACTCGGAGATGCCAGTCGGATCCAGGACTTCGATGGAATAGGAAGAGCCACCGAATCTGTAGTCGATTGAAAACGTCGACCAGGTATGAGGCACGCACGGGTGCAGCTCAAGCTTGCCGTGCACAGGCTGAAAGCCAAGTATCTGCTCGAGGACAATACGAAATAGCCAGGCCGCAGAACCCGTGTACCAGGTCCAGCCGGTTTGCCCGGTACATGGCGCCGCTCCACAAACGTCGCCAGGCAGTACGTACGGTTCTCCCCGGTAGTGATCGGCGCTGCTTTTGTCGGTTACGCGCAAGAGCGGATTCAGCAGATCGGCCCAATGCATAGCCTGCTCGGGTCGTTTTAGTCTGACGGCTGCCCAAATGGCCCAGGTTGACGCATGCGTGTACTGGCCTCCATTTTCACGCACACCGGGCGGATAGCCTTTGATGTATCCGGGATCTTTAAGTGTTCGATCGAAAGGTGGCGTGAGCAGCTTGATCAGACGTTGCTCATCATCGATGAGCCATTCGTCGACCGAATCCAGGGCGCGCTGGGCACGCTCAGGCGCCGCCAGTCCGGTAATGGCGGGCCAGGTCTGGGCATTGAGATCGATCTTGCATTCATTGTTTGCGCTCGCGCCAAGGCTTGAACCGTCGTCATAAAATGCACGCAGATACCATGCGCCATCCCAGGTCTTGGTCTCAAGCGCTGCGACCAGGGCCGTGCGCCGTCGAATCAGCTCCGTCGCGCGCAAGCTGTCATCATGTTGTTCGGCGATGCTGGCGAATCGAGTATAGACATCCGCCAGAAACCAACCGAGCCAGGCTGATTCTCCACGACCCTCGATACCGACGCGATTCAATCCATCGTTCCAGTCGCCGTTGCCGATAAGTGGTAAGCCATTCCTGCCAGTTACCGCTCGCGCGTCGATCGCATTGCAGCAGTGTTCGTAGACACTTGCACGACGGTCACTGCTCGCATACTCCGTGTACCGCTCGGCCTCATCAGGTCGCAGCGGCTCGCCGGCAAGATAGGGTACCGTCTCGTCCAGCAGTCCGGTCTCGCCTGTGACCTTCAGGTACTCACTGACAGCGTACGGCAGCCACAGCAGATCATCGGAACATCGCGTGCGGACACCGCGCTTCGGATCTTCGTGCCACCAGTGCAAGACATCGCCTTCGGCAAACTGGACGCTGCAAGCACGGATGATCTGGGCACGGGTGAGCTCGGGCTGCACGTGTAAGAGGGCAAGCGAGTCCTGCAGCTGATCGCGGAAGCCGAAGCCACCAGCCGCTTGGTACAGGCCTGTCCGGCCCCACAGGCGCCCGGCCAGGTTCTGATAAAGAAGCCAGCGATTGAACAGGTGATCGAGAGCTTTGTTGGGTGTGCGAATACGACAGCAAGCGAGCATGTCACGCCAATATTGCCTCGTTGCCGCCTGCCGATCACCAACGTAGTTCTCGGAACGCACCGCCTTGGCAAGCTTGAGGGCTGCTTCACGGTTGTCGGCCGCGCCGAGTGCGAAGGTGACATCAGCCTCCTGACCGGCGGCGAGATCCACGTGAACCTGGTACGCGCAACATGGCTCGGCGCCGGCGATGATTTCTCCAGACAGTCCTATGCGCTGCAATGCTGCCGGATGGCATGGGTCGCGGGCAGTGCCGAGGAATTCGCGCCGGTCCGTCGTGAAGCCGTGTAGCGGCGCGGTTGAGGTTACGAATGCAACTCGCTCGTTGCCAAAACGGGGGAGGGCATTGCGTGCCAGCAGCGTGCGGCGGTCGTCGTCAATTTCCGGAATAATGTACGGACTCGTGTTTTCATAGTGATTGCCGAAAACCCACTCGACGAAATACGTGACCGTAAGGCGTCTTGGCCGTGCGGCAGTATTTCGCAGGGCTAACCTGATGAACTTGACGGGTTGTTCTTTATCGACGAAGTAGTCGACCCGTTGCCTGACACGGTGACTGACATGTTCGAAGATTGAGTACCCCGCTCCGTGACGGACGAGATATCGCTCGCCGTCTGCCGCTGGCCAGGGTGTGGGTGACCAGAACTCGCCGGTTTCCTCGTCGCGAATGTAGAGCGCTTCTCCCGATCGGTCGAGCACGGGATCGTTGTACCAGGAGGTCAGCCGGTGCTCGCTCGAGTTTCGGAACCAGGTGTTGCTGCTGCCGCTTTCGCTGACGATGCTGCCAAAATCCGGGTTGGCCAGAACGTTGATCCACGGCGCAGGCGTTGGTGTCGTCGCTGCAACACGAATAACGTAATCGCCACTCTCAGCATCGATACCGCCATAGCCATTGTCGAATTCAAGTTGCGGTTCCACGATGGCGTCAGCGTCCATCCCGGTGGTTTTTTGCAAAGCTCTCACGGGGACGAAGTCCGGCAGGTCCTGATAGACTTCATCGCGTCGCGCGCGCAGATCAAAACCGTTCTTTGCACCAGTGTCGATGTGAACGAGCGCGGCGGCATCGAGTGCGGTGCGTTCTGTCGTTGACAAGTTGTTTATTGCGAGGACAAATGTGCGACCGCGTCGATGTGGGCGCCGGTATTTGTCGATAAGTTCCTCAAGACGGTTGCGCACGGGTTCCGCGTAACTGGCCGGGGACTCGTCAGCCAGAACGATATCGATCGGTACCCCCCTTTTTTCGAGGTAATTCTGCAGCACCAGCAATTCTTCAATTTTCGCCGTTGCCGATCCATGCCGGATACGTACCATGCATAACGGGTAGTCGCCGGATATACCTTGTGACCACAGAGCACCAAGAATGCTCCCGGTGCGGTGGATGTTGGCGTATGCGCGCTCTGTCAATGGCTGCGGCCATAGCAAGTCGGCATAGACTTCCAGCAACCGCATGATTTTCGTCGAATCGATCGACAGTTCTGTGAGTTCTGCGGCCGCGCGCCGGCGGGCCTGGTCGATACTGAAAATGACACGCCCTGGTGAACTAAAATGATCGATCAACTCCAGTGCCTGATCACGATCCGGTGATACAGATGTAATGAATAGCACTTGCAGGGTCGCGCCGGCAGGAACCTCAATTGTTACGCCAATCGCAGCTGCGGGGTCCAGCCCTCCGCCGGTTTTGTGATCGAATGCAATTTCGCTACCGCTCAATGCAGCAGGTTTGCGATAGCTTCCGGTACGCCCGAGAAACGAACGTCGATCGCAAGTGTAGTACAGCGTTGGCTTGTATTCGTCAGGCACTGCGACGCTGACGGCACAGCAAAGGCCAGACTCCTCAGCGCTGCGGCGCCGGCGGCTAAACAGGAGAGCGGACGGCTCGGCGACAAATTCGCTCTCGATAAACAGTTTGTTGAAGGCCGGGTGACGCTGATCCTCCGCTGCGGGTGCCAGTGCTAACTCCGCGTAGTGAGTGAGGCCGATTCGACGCAGCTGGCGAGATTCGTTCGTCAGTGTGATTCGCTTGAGCGCAACGTCGTTGTCGGGCGCCACGCTGGTCGACAGGCGGGCCAGGATATTGCCGAAGCGCTGATGCAGTTCTGTTTGATGTGCCGCGCACCAGAATTCGGGTGGCGTGGACCCGGCAGTATCCGCGGCACCCAGGATGTGCAGATCACCAGCATCAAGATCCGACAGATAAGTGGTCTCACCTCCCATCGGACCCGAAGTACGCGGCCGCCAGCGGGTGATGGCGTAGGTATTCCACGAGATATCGCCACTTCCGCAGCCTGTCGAGCGGACAGTCAGGTGCCCATTGCCGACAACATTGACAAAATGATCGACTCGATCGGCAGGGATTGCGACTTGTTCCGACGTCATCAGAGGCACAACGCGCGGACGCACCGGCGGCATGTGTCGAATGATTCGGTCCTGGGCGCGCCTGGGCAGTGCCTCGTACAACAGGTGTTCGACCGCCGCAATTTCCGGGTTCGCGTGAAAACGTCGCACCAGTGAATCGCCGCACAGCGAATTCGTGAGCGCCGCGATGATCATGGCCTGGTGATGTGCCATGAACGATTGCACGAGCCGTGGTCGGGCCTCCGCGCCTGGATGCTCGCCGAAGTCGAGTGCTTCGTACAGGCCATATCGGCCCCAGCAGCCATACGCACGAAGGGACTCAAGATTATTGAGGACTCTGCGCGGAGCGAATGGCAGTGCCAGCAGGCTGGCATACGGCGAGACCACGTAACGCGGGCGTGCTGAACGTCGCAACGCCAGCGAGTCGATGCCAAATGCGTAATACTTATAGTGACCCGAGTCATCCAGCTCGAAATAGGCGGACTCGGATACACCCCACGGCACGCGGTCATGTCGAGCGAGCTTGCGCTGTTCACGAATCACGGCGCGACAACTCGTGTCGAGTAGTCCGTGGGCTGGAGTCTCCATGAACAGTCGCGGCATCAGGTACTCGAATGCCGTCGCGCTCCAGGAGAGCACAACTCTCATGCCGCCTACACGCCGCAGCGGTCGCCCGAGATGTACCCAATGGCTGATTGGTACATCACCTTTTGCGATTGCGATCAGGCTGGCGGTTCTTGCTTCGGAAGCGAGCAGGTCGTAGTAACTCGTATCGAGCTCACCGGTCGTGTTGTTATAACCGATATGGAACAACTGTCGGTTAGCGTCGAAAAGAAAACTGAAATCGGTCGCAGCAACAATCTTGTCAATGCGGGCAAGCAATCGATCACGCAGTGCGAGTAGCTCGCGGGACTCATTGGCCGCGCGGCGCACCGACAACCGGTCAGCGATCTCAGTCTGCAGCGTCGTGGATTCGTGGCGGAGTTGATTGATCCAGGTCCGAAGTGCGCCGATTCTTTCCGAATTCCAGTTGAGACCGCGATGCTCCGCAAGGCGCAAAACCGCATGGTCCAATTCAGCACACAGTGTGTCGCCGACATTCACGAGGTCCGCGTTCCACTGGGTCGCGTCCTTCGGTGTATCCGCGACGCGTTGACGAATCCGCGTCAAGATCTTGAGGACATTTGCCGCCTCGGGTCCGTCGCCTTGATTGCCGTTGGTCGAAAGTACTTCTTCGATATTCGCGACAATGTCGCCGAGTGCGGCCGGGGCACGCAGGTGAGGAGGGGGCGTTTGTTCAATCTCCAGGAGCGCGCTACGGCAAATCAACAGTGCGGCCATCAGGTTGCCACTGTCGACCGTGGAGACGTAAGCCGGTTCGAGAACGGACAGGTCTCGCGTGCTGTACCAGTTGAACAGGTGACCACGAAAGCGCCGCATGCGTAACAATGCATCCGTCGTGCCGTCGATGCGTGTAAGGAGGCCCATTGCACCGAAATAATTCAGGTCGTACGCGGCAACCGCGCTGATCAGGAAAAGGCCGATATTCGTTGGCGATGTACGCTCTGCCAGCGCAACCTTCGGTGCTTCCTGATAGTTGTCCGGCGGAAGCCAGTGTGTCTCCGGACCGACGAAGCGCTCATAGAACTGCCATGTACGCCGCGCGAGTTTGCGTAGCTCAGCACGTTCTGACTCGAGCAGAAGAAACTGGTCTTCATGCTCGCGCGCCATGAACCACATCAACAGGGGCGCACCCAGCCAGGCCGCGCCGAACAGCGCGGGCCAAAGCACGACCGGGTCGCTGGCTATCGCGATCATGCACACGAACGATCCGGTTACCGGGGCGGCGATCATGCGACGGTAGCTGCCGACCAGCGTCGTCCCCAGCGTTTCCCATTCGCTTTGCGCGGACGGTGTCCACTCGAGTAGATTTCGATGTGTGATGAGCAAACGTGACAGCGTTCGAATGATCGCGTCGAGTGTTGAATACGCGACGACAGGCAGCACTGCGAGATTGACCAGCATCTGTCCGAGCTTCTTGCCGTTACTGGCCGACAACCGAATCAAAGTTGACCGCAGGGTCCCCCAGCGCAAGGGACTGCGTCGAATGTCACCGGCAAGAGAATAGATAATCGTCAGACCGGGCACTGACGCCACGGCAAGAGTCCACGCCCCAACATTCTCCGGCAGGAATAACCAGCCGAGCAGAAAAAGCGCGAGGAGTGATGCAGGTAGAAGGCTGCGACGAAGATTGTCGAATAGCTTCCACTTTCCCAGCAAGTCAACACGGCCGCGTAGAGCAGCTCCGCCGATGGGGGCTAGCCATGGCAAGAGCTGCCAGTCGCCGCGAATCCAGCGGTGCTGCCGCTTCAACTCGGCGGTCAGATTCGGCGAGGCGTTTTCCAGCACGACGATATCGGAAGCAAGTGCAGCGCGTCCGAGGATGCCTTCCAGAAGGTCGTGGCTCAGGACAGCATTGTCCGGGACAATACCTTCGACACTCCGGGAGAAAGCCCGGACATCATAGATACCCTTGCCGGCATAAATGCCTTCCCCGAAGAAATCCTGATAAGCCTCCGAAACCGCATGATGATAAAGATCGATACCGACATCCCCGGACATCAAGCGTGAGAAAACGGTGCGGTTGGCGCTGGCGGGATGTAACTCGACACGCGGTTGTATAACGGTGTAACCGGCGACGAAGCGGCCGCTCGCCGCGTCGAATTTTGGGCGATTAAGAGGATGGGCAAGTGCTCCGATGAGTTCCGATGCCACGCCCGGCAGCAGCTGATTGTCGGCGTCGAGAGTGATGACGTACTTCGCCTTTCGTAAGGCCTCAACCTGGCCATGCAGCAACACGAAGTTCGTGTCGTCCGCACCGAGTAGCCAGGAATTGAACTCGGCGATCTTGCCGCGTTTGCGCTCCCAGCCCATCCAGATACCGGATGTCTCATTCCAGAGCCTCTCCCGGTGAAGCAGGGCGAAAGCTTGCCTGGCTGCATCCTGGTAGCGTGCATTGAGGGTATCGATGCCGGCCTTCGCATGACGCAGAAGTGCAGCATCTTCGTCGAGTGTGGCATTGTCGGCATCCGTGTAGTCACTCAGCAGGACGAATGTCAGGGTCTTATCGATATTCCCCAGGTAGTTCGTTTCCAGCGTGTCAATAAGGCGATCGATTTCAACAGCGCTCGTGAGCATGCAGGGAATCGCGACCACGGTCGCGTATTCACCTGGAATTGCCCGGCTGAAATCGAGTTTTGGCAGTACTCTTGGCGGGATGATCTGCGTCAGGAGCCAGTTCACGATCTCCGTCCAGATCGTGAGGGCCGGTACGATAGCCAGGATCATCAGTAACCAGCGGCTCACCGCCCCGATGTCCGCCGCAGCCAGAACCCCGGACAGGATTGCGATTGATGCCGCAGTTGGCAGGCCTATGGCGAGCAGGTAAGCCCACGAATTCAATGTTTCCGAGCGTCGTCTGGGGCTCTTGTAACGGATCGGTTTGCCACGCAGCGCCGCCTTCAAACAGTCTGTGCCGTGATCGATCAGGTAGTACCCCACATGATGTTCCCGGGTCGAGGCCGTGCCGGGTGCATCCTGACTCAACTTCAGGGCCGTCTCTGCAATATCCAGTTCGGTCTCGCCGAGCCTGCGCGCGAGCCGCTCCACGTGCTCTCGGTAGTGATTTCGCGATTCGGGCACCATAGATGGGTAGCTGCCGGATGGATCGTTCTCCAATATTCGTTCGACGGCGCTCTGGCGTTCGACGAACTTGAGCCAGTCCGTGGCGGCGAGAGTGCGCAGGCTGATCACGCACGCAGACAGATCCGCGGCAACGGGTGCGTGTAGTGATTCGTCGGCACCGGCGCTCGCAAGATCCAGACCCTCGTCAACGGTATCGCATAGAATCTCGACGATTTCGGCGCGTAGCAAAGTCGGCAGAGCCCACAGTTCACCCAGCGACAGCGCTAGCTCGCGCTGGTACAGCGTCAGGAACTGTTCGATCCAGCTGACGTCCAGCGGCAGCACGGCCCGTTCGATGATGGACTCGCTGATTGCCTTGACCCGCAGTTCAGCATCGTTCGTCGACGACGCTATCGCTGGTAATTTGCGAACGTAACCACGTGGCAGATCGCCGGCAATCTGATCCACGGCTCCCCGAATTATGTGTTGGTTCTGGTCGAGCCAGTCCAGGCCGACAAACTGTACATGGACAGTGGCCGGTAGCGCCGCAACGCGTGCCGCCATACGCTCCAGGCGAGCGTTTAGATGACGCTTTAGTTTTTTGCCGTATGATGCAGCGAGCCGTTGGCGTGGTGCCGCAAGATGTTGCCGGGCCAGGTCGGCCGCAAATTCATGCAACGGCACTTTTGCGGCCGTGGCCGTCATGACATCAAATCACATCAGCATTGGCCACATCGTCACCCTCAGCGGTTCGTAACTCACAGAATGCGCTGCCGATGCTCTTGGGACTCAAGATGAACGTCGGCACCTGGGTGCCTGCCATTTGACGGTCCAGAGACCCCAGTGAGCCATTGAAGAGGTTCTCGCTGGCGATGAGCAGGTCGGCGTCAAATCGCCGCACAGCCGCGCTTAATTCGTCCGCGGGCCTGCGTGCTAACAATACTGCCGTGCGGAGCGCTATTTCCTCGGGAATCTGAGCTTCAATTTCATGCAGCCGGCGTTCCGCAGCAGCCCGAGTGAGGTCAGCAAGGTCACGGTGCAATGACGCAGCTTTCCTGTCGTCGCGCACGATATGCGGTAATTCTGGTTGCTCGGCAATGCAGGCGATAACCAATTCTGCGTCGAGTGATTTGGCCAGCATCATGGCAACGCGCATAGCGCATTCGGAGCGGTGCGAGCCGTCTATGGGAACGAGCAGGCGCCGGTAGTGGACCTTGGTCGCCGCCTTTTTAATCACACCGCTGCCGACAAGCAGTACCGATCCGCCGAACCCAGATAGCGTCTTGCTGGCGACACCGCCACGCGGGTAGTCAACGGCACCGCCACGCCCATGCGTGCTCATGACGAGCAGCTGTGTACCAAGCTCCCTGGCCGTCTCCAGAATGACGTCCGCCGGGCGCCCTTCTTCGACGCGCAACTCGAACGGGACGGTCGCGGTCTCGAATGTCTGGGCTACGTTTCGAAGGTAGGTAAACGCCTGATGTTTATGCAAACGCCAATCGACGCGGTCAAACGTCTCCTGAGAACGGAACTCTGCAGGTGTAATTACCCGAAGCAAGGTGACCTTGGCGACAAAGGACTCCACAATGGGCAGCGCATGCGATATCGCACGCTCGGCCAATTCGGACCCGTCGAGCGGCACCAGTACGTTGAGCATTTTCTTCTCCCTGCAATTATTCCCTTGTATCTCCAAGACAGATCAGTTTGTCTTACATTAAGATTTCACATAAGTCGTAGTTCTACTTAGGGAGAGAGTCGCTGGGCTCAAATTAAAGTGCGAGGACAGATTGAAGATAGTCCAAACCACTACTTGAAAGTGGTACCAACGGCGATCGAACAGTACTTTGCATGCGACCATCCATCGCCAGAGCAGTCTTCACTGGTACCGGGCTGCTTTCGATAAATATGGCGCTCGCAAGATTCGAGACTCGATCGTGGATGTCACGCGCGTCATCGGTCCGTCCCTCTCGCCATGCAGTGAGCAGGTCGATCATCAGTTCAGGAGCCAGATTGGAGACGACACTGATTACACCGATCGCGCCGACTGCAAGAAACGGTAGTGTCAGCCCGTCTTCGCCGGACTGGATGAGGAAGTCCTTGCCGCAGTACTTACGAAGTTCGGTTACCCGGTCAACTGTGCCGCCGGCCTCTTTAATGCCGACGATGTTGGCGTACTTTTCATGCAGGGTGGCGGCTGTGTCCGCAGCAATCTCGATGCCACAACGACCAGGCACGCTATACAGGACGATCGGCAGTGACGTGCACTCTGCGATTGCGCCGAAATACGCCAGTAAGCCCTGTTGTGTTGGTTTGTTGTAATACGGTGCCACGACAAGGCATCCGTCTGCACCGAGTTCCTCAGCCTGGCGTGTCCAGGCGATTGCCTTCGTCGTGTCGTTGGCTCCCGTACCGGCCAGAACAAATGCTTTGCCAGCCGCCCGTTCGACCGTGTGCTGGATGATCTGCGTTCGCTCTGCATCGTTCAGCGTCGGCGCCTCTCCCGTTGTACCGACCGGAACCAGGCCAGCGACACCGGCGGCTAACTGTGCGTCGATTAACGCGTCGAACGCATCCAGGTCGAGGCTACCTTCTTCTTTGAAAGGTGTAACAAGGGCTGTGAAAACACCGGAGAGTCGTTCGTTAATACTGTTCATCAATTCTTACTCAATTGTATTCGTTAAATGGTTAGCGCAGCTTTGCTGCGAGCATGTCGGCGGGTGTGTACGCCCCGGGCGGGCAGTCATGGACCCAGCGATACGGCGTGCATCCATAATTTCGCGCCGCACGCGCAGTGAGGTACCGGAGGGCACAGCCTTCTTGCGCTGATGATAGGTTTCCTCGAGTTGCGGTACGTGCTCTGGGTACGAAGCGGCCAGCGTCCGGCACGCCTGTATAAACGGTTCGAAGGTTTCCGCGAAATTCGCGCTGATCATGACCGGCAGCTGCCTGGAAATACCCTGCAGTCTCGTTTCTTCCTCCGGACTGAATCCGGTCGTGCCGACAACCAGCGTCTTTGTTCGATTGCCGATATCATCCAGGGTTGCCATCGTTGCTGCAGGAGTCGAAAAGTCTATCAGCACGTCGCTTTGATTGGCGGGCGGCGCACTGAGCGCTTCGTACTGCAGATCAGTGCCGTCAACATTGTACTCTCAGGATACATCCTCAACGTCCAGCACGACACGTATTCGTTGTGCCAGTTGTTCGGATGAATAAGGCTTCGATAACAGTGGAATGTTCTCCGGGCTTTTAATTTCTTTTTCGTTTTCCGGTTCCATCCCGGTAGTGAGTAAGACCTTGATGTTCGGCCAGGTAATCATGGCAATTCTTGCAAGCTCTCTACCGTTAATTCGTCCGGGCATAACAATATCTGTAAACATGAGGTCGATCTGTTCGTCGTCTTGCAATATATCCAATGCCACGTTGGCATTTTCGGCTTCACGAGTTTCGTAACCAAGGCGACTCAAAGTGCGACAAGCGAAGTCACGCACCTTTTTGCTGTCTTCGACCACCAGGATGGTTTCATCCCCCGTCGGCAGGTCATCGTCCATCTCGACTTCAATAACGAAATCATCCGTTGCTGCAACAGACGGGAATGACACTTTGATGCTGGTGCCTTTGCCCGGGGCGCTATCGATTTGAAGAATGCCGCCACACTGTTGTACGAAGTCACTAACCATTGTTAATCCAAGCCCGGTACCTGTCTCAACAGTTTTAGTTGTGAAAAAGGGTTCAATGGCCTGGCGTCTGGTCTCATCGTCCATTCCAATACCATCGTCGGTTACAGTCAGAACCACAAAATCGCCGGGACTTAAATCGTCACCTTGCTCCGTCTCGTACACCGTCTCTGTTCCGGTTGAGATAACAATACTGCCGCCATCCGGCATGGCGTCACGGGCGTTGGTGACCATATTCAGTATGGCGCTCTCCAGTCGATTGTTGTCAACCAGGACATTGCCAATTTGATCATCCAGTTCCATTTCAATGTTTATCTCCGGGACAGAACGCTGGATGAGCCTTTTCATGGCAATCAGGCCGTTATTAATATTTACGGAATTCATATCGAGTTCCTGACGGCGAGAATATGCCAGCAAGCGCTTGATTAGATCGGCCCCGTCCTGAGCTGCGGACAAGGCATCGTCCAGGAGATCAACATGGTCTTCGTCTTCATAGACCATGTCCTGTTTGAGGAACCTCAGATTGCCCCTTATGACCGTCAAGAGATTATTGAAGTCGTGGGAAATACCGTCTGTCATTCGACCAATTGCCTCAAGCTTCATGGCCTGGGTTAGCATGCTCTCTTTCTTGCGCGCATCGGTAATATCTTCATTGATAGAGATGTAGCGCGTAATAATTCCTTCATGGTCACGGACGGGACAGATTGTGGAAGACAGCCAGAAAGACTCGCCGTTCTTTTTCTTGTTTTGAAATATCCCTCGCCAAATTCCACCTTTTGACACTGTTGCCCATAATTCCTGGTAGCTTTCTTTCGATGTATGACCGGAGCTTAGAAAACGGGGGTTTTCACCGAGTACTTCATCTTCACGATAACCGGTTATATCGTAGAAGCGTGGGTTAACGTATTCAATATTCCCTGCAACATTGGTAATCATTATCGATACCGGACTTTGTTCAACAGCGCTGGACAGCTGTTTCAGTTCTGCATCCTTTTTCTCCTCGGCGGACAAGTCTCTTAAGATGCCGGTAAAAGAAACTTCCTGTCCTTCCTGGACTTTACTGACAGTAAGGAAAATTGGAATGAGACCACCATCTTTGCGACATGCCTGTACCCGGCGACCGGTACCGATAGTCTTGGCAACACCTGTTCGAAAATACTCATCGAGGTAATCATCATGCTTTTCACCATCTGGAGATGGCACGAGCCTGGATATATTTTGACCCAATATTTGCTCGGCCGAATAACCGAAGATCGACTCCGCAGCCAGATTGAATGTCTGGATAATTCCCGCTTCATTAATTGTCACAATGCCTTCGCCGGCACTGTTCAGGACAGCTTCCAGACGTAATTCGCGATTCAGGATCTCCTCTTGCTTACCAATCAAACTCTGATGCATTACTTCGAGGTCTTCTGCCAGACTCCTGAATTCAGAAATAGTGGTATTGACGTGCAGTTCGATGGATTGATCGCCCGCGGCGATATCTGTTGCGAGATTTCTCAGAGATGAAACGGGCCGAGTAATAAACCGGCCAAAGAAAATTGCCAGCAGAATGCTGAATATAATATAACAACTCGCAATCAATGAACCAAAACGGTACGCCGCGCTAATTTGATTTTGGACCGCTAATTCATCGTAGCCTAGTCGTAATTTGCCTAGCGATCTGCCATCCGCGTCACTGAACAAATGCACTCCGATAAAATAGACGTGGTCCGCATGTTCACCAAACGCGAAATCTTCCGTAAAAACAAATTCCTTATCATTGCCATTTGTATCGGCGCCGATAGATGTACCATCATTGTTTAGAAATTCTGCGAAAATCAGGTCACCGCTAAGTTGTGTCTCATAAAAAAATGCGGCCTGTTTTTGCGTATCCTGGTTTTCAACGGCTGGTTTGAGTAATTCAGAATACAACAGGGTGTTGTTTCGTACCTGGTCGATAAACTGGGATTCAAAACTGCGCTCGACGATTAGCAGGATACCGAAGAACAACAAAGGAGTAAGCGGGATATGAACAATGAACACGCCAAGTATCATGCGCCCGGTAATACTCTGCCAGACTCGTTTTAGTTTTTCGAATCTGTCCACAATACACCCAGCGATTTTAGTTCGGACTGATTCACAAGCTGTTCTGACCACATAAAGGACATGGAACCCGGTGTGTCGAGCAGTGCCTTAACCAGCACATCAATATTCTCAAATTCGGGAGGCCGCGGGTCGCCAAGCCGGAAGACACGTGAAAGTAATTGACGTTCATACTCACGTTTGGACATAAAAATAATTTGTTGCAGAAATACGTCGGTAGCGAGTCGATCACTTGTATTCAGTAGCGGTCTGAGTCGGACCTGGTCTTTGGTCATTGGCACGCCAAGAAATAACTTTCTTACCTCTGCGTGGGAAAGCGACTCCAGCGTTGAATTTTCGCTGCAAACAAGCAGTAAGCTGCGTTGTGTAGTTTGTGCGATGCTGCTGCTACAAATCAAACAAAGGCACACCAACAGAACTTTCAGTTTTGCCGCTTTCATCCGCATCAGAACATGGCATCCCATTGCAAGACGATCTGGCCGTACTTATCTGCCTGCGTGCGGTTTCTGGAAACTTCCAGTTTTATAGCGTGCCGGTCAAACGCATCCAGGCGGATACCGCCGAGGAATCTGTCCGTGACGTGGTGCGGAAATAGTGCGAGATATCTGTCATTTTCATCACTCAACGACCATTCACCACGGCCAAATACTGTCCAGCGATCATCCAGATTGTGTTCCGCTTGAATATAGCCACTGAAAAAACTATCTGTCGACGTTCCGTTCAATTGTTGCAGCCGATTTTCGACATAGAATGTTGCAGCTACCAATCGCCAGGGGTGAGCTTCCCAGTTCCCATAAGCTCCTGCATTAATTTGACGAATCTCTTCAAATCCCCGGCTCGCAGCAGGGATTTCAGTGTAATTGATAAACAAACCGTAACGGGTTGGGCTGTAAATTACTGGTTCATGATAGAGGTTTAGAGTGAGGCTGAGATCCTGTGAGCCAGAAGCCGGCTCCAATACATCCAGCGGTTCCAGGTTGTCGGACAACTCGGGACCAATAGCCACCGCCAGCGCATAACCCAAGCCCTGCTTGTTATGTTCCTTAACGCCTTCTATAAGCAGTCCTGTCAGATGCACGGGCAAGAGCCCGTTATCATCTTCAAACTCAACGATTGATGGTCGACTGATACTGGATTCCAAGTACGAACCATGATGGAACTGTGAATTCCAGTAACCAATAGGATTATGAAACCGTCCCAGCCAAATCTTGCTGTCGCCTGCCGTCCAGCCCACCTGAAATCGCTCAATTTCCTGTTCGTCTTTACTGAGTAGAAATTCACCAAGGAAAAGGAGCTTGCCGTATTCGGCGGTGCCAAATAAAGCGATACCGTATTTGGTGTCTTCATCATCCAGTAAGGAATCATCGACCAGACCGGAACGAAAAATCGCACCTACATGTGGAAACAGTAAGTAATCAGCCGTTGATTCTGCGTAACCTGGAAGTGCATAGCTTATTGATGCAAGAGCTATCAAAACATAGAGTGCCCGGCTTCTATAATCGTTTTGCTTCACTTACGCTATGCTCCCTCAATCTGTCGCGATTACGTTCTGAATAAGTCTACTCGCGGCCGATCTAGATTACTCCGGCACGTCAGGGATTTCTCGTTCACCCACGCTGTCAGGGAATTCTAGTGACTATCCAGACGGGGTAAGCGAATTCGGAGTAACTATACTATGTTAATTGAGTTACAGTGTTTCAGTAGAATTACCTAGTTATTTCTCCCAGGGTTTCGATCGACCCGACCAAATCTCAGACTTCAATATGGCCGAATCCGCAAAAATCCTAATTGTCGATGACGATGTTCGAATATGTCGAACTCTGCGGCTGTACCTCAAGCGGGAAGGCTACCAGGTCAGAATTGCGACCGACGGCGAAGAAATGTGGAAATGTTTCGAGAATGATCTCCCTGACATGATCTTGCTCGACGTGATGTTGCCCGGGGACGATGGAATAACCCTGGCGCGCGAGCTACGAAAAATATCCGATGTGGGCATCATCATGTTGACCGGGAAAGATGACCCTGTCGATCAGATCATCGGCCTGGAAATGGGCGCTGATGATTATGTGACAAAGCCATTTGATGAGCGGCAATTGCTCGCCAGAATTCGCAGTTTGTTGCGTCGGCGTGCAACGCCAGCAACAAGCACGATAGTGAAAGCCGGAGGCGATAATCAGAAAATTAGTTTTGACGGCTGGGAAATGGATTTATTTACGCACGAACTGGTTTCCCCCTCCGGTCACAGGACGGAACTGACTTCCCATGAATTCAGACTACTTGAGATATTCGTACGGAACCCGGGTGGTGTCCTTAGTCGCGATCAGATTATGCAGCGCCTTTACGAACGTGACTGGTCTCTGAGCGACAGAAGCGTGGATGTGCTCATTGGTAAATTGCGCAAGAAGATCGAAGATGACTCCTCTCAACCAAAATTGATTCTGACTATTCGTAATTTTGGCTATAAGTTTGCTGGTCGAACGACAAAAACCTGAGCGCTTGATATTCGCCTGATACGGCACACGCTGTACGGATTGACTTCTTCAAAATTACAAGCAGTTACAAAAAATAACCAAACATTACTTGATTTTGTTCTGCGGATTACAAAGATCCAGTAAGATTCCACCCGGGAATGTGTGCCAGAGACGAGTAATCTGGCGGAAAACTTAGAAAGTAGTCACAGGTGACAAATGAACAGAACGCGAAACGCGAACACTGCTAAAGCGGTGAAGAAAAACCATACAAGAAAACTCGGCGTAGTAGTTTTTGTGTTCTTGATGTCATATTCCACGTCGTATTCAGAATATGGCGATGTGGTACTGGATCGGTATAAGGACACTATGGCTGAGGTTGGTCTGTC
>Ga0164320_10000243_pt1 | contig 16732 bp, 14 predicted proteins | sample GuaBasSediGuay11_FD_113736 | JGI IMG/M metagenome (GOLD analysis project Ga0164320, IMG submission 113736) | Subseafloor sediment microbial communities from Guaymas Basin, Gulf of California, Mexico - Guay11, Core 4567-28, 0-3 cm | ecosystem: Environmental > Aquatic > Marine > Hydrothermal...
AAACAAGATTAAAGTTGGTGAGGTTACCAAAAGCCAGTTGAAGGAAATTGCTGAATCTAAAATGGTAGACCTTAACGCCTACAATATTGAAAATGCAATGAATATGATAGCTGGTACTGCCCGCAGTATGGGTTTAACTGTAAAAGAGTAATAATAAAAATTTATAATCATTTTTATTTAATGAATGTGAAGAAATGAAACAGAGTAAAAGAATTAAAAAAATACAAGAAAAAATAGATGTTAAACAGGATTATAACCTGGCTGACGCAGTTAATCTTCTTAAAGTAAATTCTAAAGTTAAATTTGTTGAATCACTGGATTGCGCAATAAAGCTTGGTGTTGATCCTCGCCATGCAGACCAGATGGTAAGAGGTACCGTTTCACTTCCTAATGGAACCGGCAAAGAAGTTAAGGTTCTTGTAATTGCCAAAGGAAGTAAAAGCGAAGAAGCTCTTGAAGCAGGTGCCGATTATGCCGGCTTTGAGGAATACCTTGAAAAAATAAAATCTGGCTGGGCTGATATTGATGTAATTATTGCTACACCCGATTCCATGGCAGAACTTGGAAAGCTTGGTAGAATTTTGGGCCCAAAAGGTTTGATGCCAAACCCAAAAAGCGGAACAGTTACTATGGATGTTGCTACTGCTGTTAAAGAAGTTAAAGCCGGCAAAATAGAATTCAGGGTTGATAAAACAGGTATTATTCATACCTCGCTTGGTAAATTAGATTTTGAAGAAGAGAAGCTGGTTGAAAATGTAAAAACATTTTTAAACACTATTGTTAAACTAAGACCAGCATCGGTAAAAGGTCAGTACATTTTAAGCTTATTCCTCTCTAGTTCTATGGGACCGGGCTTAAAAATAAACAGAGATGAAATTCCAACCCATTAGGGTTTAAAAAAATTTACGCACTCAAATAAATGCTTCTAATCGACTCGATTTATTAAATTTCTGGATCAGGAGTAAAATGAACAGAAACGAAAAAACAGAAGTCATTTCCAAAGTAAAGGAAATGATAGAAAATTCTTCTGCAATATATCTAACAGATTATAGCGGAATTAGTGTTGAAGATGTTAACGATCTTCGAAATCAATTCCGTAAAGAAGGGGTTAGATATAAAGTATTTAAAAATACTTTATTCAAAATAGCCCTTGAGGAATCTGGTAAATACGATAAACTTGCAGACCATTTGATAGGAATGACCAGTTTTGCATTTGCTTCAGAAAACCCGGTTGCTCCTGCTAAGATCATCAAAAAATATTTTGATGATAATAAGCTTTCACTTAAAGCCTGCTATATTGAAGACGAATACTTTGATGGAGATCAGCTAAAAACTTTAGCTGCACTTCCTTCTATGGATGAATTAATAGCAGGAATAATGGCTAGCTTAGATTCACCTGCTTCTGGAATAGTAGGTTCCATAAATGCTGTTATGAGAGACCTTGTAAGTGTAATGGATGAGGTTGCTAAAACCAAAGCAGCATAGTAAACGTAAAACTTTTAACGATTAGGAGAAATAAAAATGGCTGATAAAGTAGCTGAAATTGTAGATAAAATAAAAGAACTTTCGCTTTTAGAGGCATCCGAATTAAAAAAAGCTCTTGAAGAAGAATTTGGTGTTACTGCAGCAGCCCCGGTAATAGTAGCCGGTGCAGCCGGTGCAGCCGGTGGTGATGCAGCTGCAGCCGAGGAAAAAACCGAATTCGATGTTGTGTTACAATCCTTTGGCGAAAAGAAAATAAATGTAATTAAAGTTGTTAGAGCTCATACAGGATTAGGGCTCAAAGAAGCAAAAGAGCTGGTTGATAATGTGCCAAACCCTGTTAAAGAAGGGGTCTCTAAAGATGAGGCAGAAAAACTCAAGAAAGAGTTTGAAGATGCAGGCGCTACTGTCGAATTGAAATAACATTCTTATTCTAATTATAGTACCTTGTTTTTTAGAGTGATAAGCCGGTTTTATCCGCCTTATCGCTCTGTGGTATTATAGCTTTGTTTTTTTATATGTAGATGGCGAAGAATTTTAAAAATTATAGGAGAAACTCAATTGGATAATAACCGAATATCCTTTGGAAAAATTCAGTCTATTCTGGAAACTCCAGATCTTTTAGATATCCAAACCGGTACTTTCGAAGGTTTTCTACAACTGAAAAAAAGTCCGGATAAAAGAGACGATAAAGGTCTTCAGGAAGTTTTCCAGTCAAATTTTCCGATTTTTGATAACAAGGAAAATTACCGGCTGGATTTTATTGAATATAATATGGAAACTCCACGCTTTTCTGTAGAGGAATGTATGGAGCGAGGGTTAACTTTTGCTGCCCCGTTAAAGGGTAAGTTGCGGCTTTCTACAAAAGATCCCGATACTGAAGAATTTGTAAATAGTGTTGAGCAGGAAGTTTATCTTGGTAACCTTCCTTTTATGACTGAAAAAGGAACATTTGTTATTAATGGAGCTGAACGTGTTATTGTTTCTCAATTGCACCGTTCGCCAGGTGTAGCTTTTGCACAAACCGTACATCCAAACGGCACTCCTATTTATTCTGCCAGGATCATCCCACTTAGAGGATCGTGGGTAGAGTTTGCTACCGATATAAACCATGTTATGTTCGTTTATATTGATAGAAGAAAAAAATTCCCTGCCACTACTTTGTTAAGAGCACTCGGTTATGCTTCCGATGAAGAAATATTAAATCTTTTTGATCTTGTTGAAGAGATAAAAGTGAATAAAGTTGATGTTGAAGATTATATTGGAAGAGTGGTTGCAAGCGATGTATTCGATATGGCTACAGGTGAAATATTTCTCTCAAGGGACAGCATTTTAACCGATGAAGATGTTGATAGACTTGCTGATGCAGAAGTTGAAATCTTAAAACTTTTAAATAATGAAACATCTGCTGAGCAGGACCTGATTGTAAATACGTTAAGAAAAGATACTTCTCACACAAAAGAAGAAGCTTTGTTTGCAATCTATCGCCAACTTCGCTCCGGCGAAGCCCCGGATGTTGAAACCGCCGAAGCTCTTATTGAAAAACTCTTCTTTAACGATAAAAGATACAACCTTGGTGATGTTGGAAGACACAGGATGAATGATAAATTGAATCTGGATATTGATGAATCAATTACTGTGCTTACAATGGAAGACATCATCAGGATTATGAAATATATTATAAAACTGAAAAATGGCAACGAAGCGATTGATGATATAGACCATTTAGGAAACAGAAGAGTTAGAACAGTTGGCGAACAATTAACCCAGCAGTTTAATATTGGAATGGCACGTATGGCAAGGACGATTAAAGAACGAATGAACATGCGTGACACTGAAAACTTTACACCGCAGGATCTTGTAAACGCACGTACAATAAGCAGCGTAATAAATGCTTTCTTCGGTACAAATCAGTTATCCCAGTTTATGGATCAAACAAACCCGCTTGCAGAATTAACTCATAAAAGAAGAATGTCTGCATTAGGTCCTGGTGGTCTTACCCGCGAAAGAGCAGGTTTTGAAGTAAGAGATGTTCACTACACTCATTACGGCAGGTTGTGTCCTATTGAAACTCCCGAAGGACCAAACATCGGTTTGATTTCATCGCTAACTATTTATGCAAGAGTTAACCGTTATGGATTTCTCGAAACTCCATACCGAAAGGTAAGCAAGGGTAAAGTTTCTAATAAGGTAGATTATTTAACTGCCGAACAAGAAGACGTTTTTACAATTGCCCAGGCAAACGCACCTTTAAATGAGCAGTCAAAATTTGTTAGAGAACGTGTTAAAGCCAGACTTAAAGGAGAATTTCCAATAGTTTCACCGGATCAGGTACAGTATATGGATGTTGCGCCGGTGCAAATAGTAAGTACTGCTGCAGCTCTCATTCCATTCCTGGAACATGATGATGCTAACAGGGCACTTATGGGTTCTAATATGCAGCGGCAGGCAGTTCCCTTATTAGTTCCTGAAGCACCACTGGTAGGTACCGGAATGGAAGCCAAAGCTGCCAGGGATTCAAGAGCGCTGATGTTAGCCGAAGATGACGGAGTAGTAGAATATGTTGATTCGAATGAGATAGTAGTTAAATATGATATTAACCCGAACAGCATCGAAGCTTTAACTTCATTTGATGACGTGAGAAGAATTACCTATAAGCTAACAAAGTTTAGTGGTACAAACCAGGAAACATGCATCAATCAAAAACCTGTTGTAACGGAAGGACAAAGACTTAAAGCTGGTGACGTTCTTGCTGATGGTCAATCTACCGATAAGGGAGAACTTGCACTTGGCAGAAACATTCTTTGTGCGTTCATGCCCTGGCGCGGTTACAACTTTGAAGATGCTATTATCATGAGTGAAAAAATTGTTACCCATGATACTTTTACTTCAATCCATATAGAGGAATTTGAACTCCAGGTACGCGAAACCAAGCGCGGCGAGGAAGAATTAACAAGATAAATTCCTAATGTTAGTGAAGAAGCTGTTAAAAATCTTGATGAAGATGGTATTATCAGGGAAGGCGCAGAAGTTAAAGAAGGTGATATATTAATTGGTAAAATTACACCAAAGGGTGAAACAGATCCAACTCCTGAAGAAAAACTGCTAAGAGCAATATTTGGAGATAAAGCAGGCGATGTGAAGGATGCTTCGCTTAAAGCCCCTACAGGATTAAAAGGAACAATTATTAAAACCAGGTTGTTTAGCAGGAAACGCCGTGACACGGAATCAAAAAAACTTGAAAAAGAAACCCTGGAAAAACTTGAACATGAACATCACAATAAATTAACTGCTCACTACAACAAGCTTGTTACAAAGCTTACAAAAATTTGTGCTGGGCTTACTGCATCAGGAATAAGAGACCTTGATGGCAGCATTGCTCTAAGAAGTGGCACATCCATTAAGGATGATACATTTACTTCAATTGAAGATGTTACCAAGCTGGATTATACACTCGATTGGTTTGAAAGCAAAAAAACGAATAGTCATATTAAAACTCTATACCAAAATTATTTTAACAAGCTGGCTAAGCATTCCGAAGAATTTAAAAGAGAAAAAATTAAAATTGCCAGTGGTGATGAACTTCCACCCGGAATTGTACAACTTGCTAAAGTTTATGTGGCTAAAAAGCGCAAGCTTGCTGTGGGCGATAAAATGGCAGGGCGCCATGGTAATAAAGGTGTGGTTGCTAAAGTTGTTCCTCCAGAGGATATGCCTTTCTTACCGGATGGTACGCCTGTAGATATTATTCTTAATCCCCTTGGTGTTCCATCAAGAATGAATCTTGGTCAACTTTATGAAACTGCTTTAGGATGGGTGGCTAAGAAGCTGGGAGTTAAGTTTGCAACTCCGATTTTTGATGGTGCAAAAATAGAAGATGTTGATGAATGGCTCGAAAAAGCTGAACTGGAAATTGGTAGTAAAACTGATTTGTATAATGGTCGTACAGGTGAAAAGTTTCATCAAAAAGTTACCTGCGGTTATATATACATGCTTAAGTTAAGCCATCTTGTTGATGATAAAATTCATGCCCGGTCAATAGGGCCATACTCGCTTATTACCCAGCAGCCGCTTGGTGGAAAAGCACAGTTTGGCGGGCAGAGATTTGGAGAAATGGAAGTGTGGGCACTAGAAGGTTACGGTGCTTCCCATATTCTTCAGGAAATTCTAACAATTAAAAGTGATGATGTTGTTGGCAGAGCAAAAGCATACGAATCTATTGTTAAAGGTGAAAACCTACAGGAACCAAATATTCCTGAATCGTTCAATGTGTTAATTAAAGAACTTCAGGGCTTAGGTCTTGATATAACAGTTAATTAACACCGAAGAGCAATTATTTCACTTAGAAATTAGGAGATTAAAAATGGTTTACAGAATTCAAGAACACGCAATGATTGATATTGATAGCATTACTATTAGTCTTGCTAGCCCCGATGATATATTGTGCAGATCTTACGGCGAAGTTACAAAACCGGAAACAATAAATTACAGATCTTTTCGTCCGGAAAAAGATGGGCTGTTTTGCGAAAAAACATTTGGCCCAACACGCGATTGGGAATGCTTTTGTGGTAAATATAAAAGAATAAGGTACAGAGGAATTATTTGCGATAGATGCGGTGTTGAAGTTACTCAAAAAAGTGTTCGCCGCGAGAGAATGGGGCATATTTCCTTAGCTGTACCGGTCGTGCATATCTGGTTTTTTAGAGCACAGCCGTCAAAAATTGGAAACATAATTGGCTTAAGTCTTAAAGAACTTGAAAAAGTTATTTATTATGAATCTTACATAGTTATAAATCCAGGGCCTACCGGCTTAAGTAAAAAAGATCTTATATCGGAAGATCAGTACTACGAAGTATTAAATTCTCTTCCTGCAGATAATGATAAACTGGATGACACAGATCCTAATAAATTTTTAGCTAAAATAGGTGGCAATGCAGTTAAATCAATACTTAAAAATATTAATATTGCAGAGTTATCGTGGGAATTAAGAGAAAAAGTAAAAGTTGAAACCTCTCAGCAGAAAAAGGCAGATCTGCTAAAAAGATTAAGAGTGATAGAAGCTTTTAAAGAAGAGAAAGGTAAGGTTGAAAATAAACCTGAGTGGATGGTGTTGGGATTTATTCCGGTAATACCTCCTGAACTAAGACCTCTTGTACCTCTTGAAGGTGGAAGATTTGCAACCAGTGATCTTAACGATCTTTACAGAAGAGTTATAATACGCAATAACAGGTTAAAAAGATTAATCGATATTAAAGCTCCCGAAGTTATTCTGCGTAACGAAAAAAGAATGCTTCAGGAAGCTGTAGATGCACTATTTGATAATTCCAGAAGAGGAAGTGCAGTAAGGAGTGATAACAATCGCCCGCTTAAATCTTTAAGCGATATGCTTAAAGGAAAGCAGGGAAGGTTCCGCCAGAACTTGCTTGGTAAACGAGTTGATTATTCGGGTCGTTCAGTAATTGTTGTAGGTCCCGAACTAAAACTGCATCAGTGCGGTTTGCCTAAAGACATGGCGGTTGAATTATTTAAACCTTTTATCATCAGAAAATTAATTGAACGCGGACACAATAAAACAGTTAAAAGCGCAAGAAAAGTTGTTGATAGAAAAGATCCATTAATCTGGGATATCTTAGCAAAAATAATTGAAGGGCACCCGATTCTTCTTAACCGTGCACCTACTTTACACAGACTTGGAATACAGGCATTTCAACCGGTGCTTATAGATGAACGCGCAATCCAGCTTCATCCTATGGTTTGTACTGCATTTAATGCGGATTTTGATGGTGATCAGATGGCTGTTCACATTCCTTTATCCTTCGATGCTCAACTTGAAGCATCATTATTAATGCTAAGCAGTCATAACATCCTTTCACCGCAAAACGGTTCTCCTATTGTTGTACCAACGCAGGATATTGTGCTTGGATGTTATTACTTAACAAAGCTTAAAGAAGCTGACAAAGGTGAAAATATGGTTTTCTCTTCACCTGAGGAAGCAATAATAGCATACGATAACGGTGTTTTAGGTCTTCATGCCAGAATACATGTTTATATTGATAACGAAAAGATTGAAACCACAATGGGAAGAGTAATCTTTAACCAGATTGTTCCTAAAGAAATGGGATACTTTAACCAGCTTCTAATCAAAAAAACCTTTGGCGGTTTTGTTGGTAAAATGTTTATTCAACTTGGAAATAAAGTTACTGCAAAATTTTTAGATGATCTGAAAGATATCGGATTTAAGTATGCAACTGAAGGCGGGCTTTCGGTTAGCTATGCAGATATGGTTGTGCCTGAACAAAAGGAAGAGATGATTGGTGAAGCGAATAAAAAGGTTGATAGAATACTTAATGAGCATGAGCAAGGCGTTATAACCGATGCTGAAAGATACAACAAAATTATAGACGTTTGGACCCATACTACCAATGATGTTGCAAGAGCATTAATGGATAAAATTAAATCGGCTAACAGTGGGTTTAATTCGCTGCATATGATGGTTGACTCCGGTGCTAGGGGTTCACAGGAACAGGTTAGGCAGCTTGCCGGTATGAGAGGGTTGATGATGAAACCGCAGAAAACTCTTTCCGGGCAGGCAGGCGAAATTATTGAAAACCCGATTGTTGCAAATTTTAAAGAAGGTCTTACAGTACTGGAATACTTTATCTCAACACACGGTGCACGTAAAGGACTTGCTGATACAGCTTTAAAAACTGCTGATGCAGGATATTTAACAAGGCGACTTGTTGATGTTGCGCAGGACGTAATAATAACAGAAGATGATTGCGGTACAATACTTGGAATCGAAATTAAAGCACTGAAAGATGTAGAGCAGGAAAGAGAGCCGCTGGCTGAAAGAATTACCGGGCGTGTTGCACAGGAAGATGTATATCATCCAATAACTGAGGAATTAATTGTTGAAGCCGGTGCGATGATAAACGAAGATATTGCAGAGAATATTGAAGATGCAAACATCGATTCGGTTTATATAAGAACGGTTCTTACATGCGAATCGCGCAGAGGTGTTTGTGCAAATTGTTACGGCAGAAACCTAACAAACGGCAAAATTGTTGAATCAGGTGAAGCAGTTGGTATAATTGCAGCGCAGTCAATCGGTGAGCCGGGAACACAGCTTACACTTAGAACATTCCACCTTGGCGGTACATCATCCAGGATTGCCAGCCAATCGCAAATAGAAACAAATGTAGAAGGAAAAGTTAAATTCGAAAGAATTTCTTTCGTTGAAAAAATTGAAAAAGATCCGTTTGGAGGACCTGATTATAAAATTAAAGTTGTAACAGGCAGAAGAGGTGCAATAGGTATATATGATGCTGATAACCGTCAATTAAAACGATATGATGTGCCTTACGGAGCTGAACTTGTTGTTAACGAAGGAGAGGAAGTAAAGAAAGCTCAACCTCTCTATAACCATGATCCCTACAATTCCGTTATCTTAACAGATATACGTGGTAAAGTAAGATTTTTCGATCTTGTTGAAGGTTCTACATTAAACCAGGTAACGGATGATCAAACCGGGCACGTTCAAAAAGTTGTAATCGATTCGAAAGATAAAACATTAACACCTAGCATTACTATTGAAGCCGAAGATGGAGAAATGAAATCTTTCAATCTCCCCACCCGGTCATATCTTTCAGTTGATGAAGGTGAAGCAGTTGCTGCAGGTACCATCCTTGCAAAAATATCCAAACAAACCACAAAGAGTCGCGATATCACAGGTGGTTTGCCAAGGGTAACAGAATTGTTCGAAGCCCGCAGTCCTCACGAACCTGCAATAGTAGCCGATATTGAAGGTGTGGTTAAATTTGGAGCAAGGAAAAAAGGATCCAGAGAACTTCTGGTTATAGCACACGATGGTTCTGATGAGAAGAAGTATAACGTACCATTAGGTAAACATATGCTTGTACAGGAAACTGATGATATTCCTGCCGGAGAAAAAATAACCGATGGACCTATGAATCCGCACGATATTTTAAGGATAAAAGGAACCAGCGCTGTTCAGGAATATCTTGTTAATGAAACTCAGGATGTTTACAGGTTACAGGGTGTTAAGATAAATGATAAACATATTGAAGTAATTGTAAGACAAATGCTTCAGAAAATCAGGATTGTTTCGCCAGGTGATACCAAATTCCTTGAAGAGGATATTGTTGATAGAATCGAATTTATTGAGGAGAATGACAAAATTCTTAACATGGAATTCATCGAAGATAAGGGAAATTCCAAGTTTAAGAACGCACAATTAATTACCAAGGCAAAATTAAGAGAAACAAATGCCGACCTGAAGAAAAAAGATAAGAAGCAGATTATAGTTCGCGATGCTCAGCCGGCAACCTTTGAACACGTACTGCTGGGTATTACCCAGGCAGCGCTATCTACTAAAAGCTTTATTTCTGCAGCTTCATTTCAGGAAACAACAAAAGTGCTAACAAATGCAGCAATTGAAGCTAAAAAAGATATACTTGTTGGATTAAAAGAAAATGTTGTTATGGGGCATCTAATCCCTGCCGGCACGGGCTTAAAGAAGTTTAATAAAATTTTGCTAAAGTCAGAAATTACAGTTCCTGAGGAGTCTCAGGAAGAAGAAGTTTCAGCAAGTTAATATGATGCTTTGGGGAAATTATATTTTGAAATCCGGTGCTATCTTATTGGATAGACCGGGTTTTTTAGGATGACCAAAAAAACTAATATTTAACTCTAAATTTCTTGACTTAATTTGAGTTAAAAAGTATATTTATATTCTGAATTTTTTTTAACTGGTAAATACTAGGAGAAACTTTTGCCAACAATTAATCAGCTTGTAAGAAAAGGCCGTGTAAAGATCTTAACTAAAAGTAAAGCACGCGCACTAGAAGCTTGTCCGCAGAAAAGAGGAGTCTGTACAAGAGTTTATACAACAACTCCTAAAAAGCCAAATTCTGCGCTTAGGAAAGTAGCAAGAGTAAGGTTAACAAATAACATGGAAGTTACCGCTTACATCCCGGGCGAAGGACACAATCTCCAGGAGCACTCAATAGTACTTATCAGAGGTGGTAGAATAAAAGATTTACCAGGTGTAAGGTATCATATTATAAGAGGTACGCTTGATACAAGCGGAGTTGAAGAAAGAAAAAAAAGCAGATCGAAATATGGTGCTAAAAAACCGAAGGTTAAATAAAAGATGAGAAAAAGAAGAGCTGAAAAAAGGTTTATTAAACCTGATCCAAAATTCAACGATTTAATGGTTGCAAAATTTACTAACGCACTTATGCTGCAAGGTAAAAAGTCTACCGCAAGAAAAATTATTTACGATGCATTCAATCTAGTTGAAGAAAAAACTAAAAAACCGGGTCTGGATGTATTTCAGCAAGCAATTACAAATGTTCAACCGTTAATAGAAGTAAAAAGCCGCAGGGTTGGCGGTGCTACTTACCAGGTTCCTACAGAAGTAAGACCTGAAAGAAGAACAGCACTTGCAATGAGATGGATAAAAATATTTTCAAGAAAGCGCAGCGAAAGAACAATGGCTCAAAGATTAGCGCAGGAATTAATTGCAGCATCAAATAATGAAGGTTCGGCAGTAAAGAAAAAAGATGACACACATAAAATGGCAGAAGCCAACAAAGCATTTGCACATTTTAAATGGTAAAGGAAAGTTGATAGTTAAGATATAATGACGACAAGAGTTGATATAAATAAAGTAAGAAACATTGGCATTATGGCGCATATTGATGCCGGTAAAACTACTACTACTGAACGTATTTTGTTCTATACCGGAAAACTACATCGATTAGGTGAAGTGCACGATGGTGCTGCTACTATGGATTGGATGGAACAGGAAAAAGAACGTGGAATTACTATTCAAAGCGCTGCTACGACTTGCTTCTGGAATGATCATCAAATAAATATTATTGATACACCAGGGCATGTTGATTTTACGGCTGAAGTTGAAAGATCGTTAAGAGTTTTAGATGGCGCAGTTGCTCTATTTTGTGCTGTTGGCGGTGTAGAACCACAATCTGAAACGGTTTGGCGCCAGGCAGATAAGTATGATGTTCCCAGAATTGCTTTCATCAACAAAATGGATAGAGTAGGTGCAGATTTTTATAAAGCAGTTCAGATGATTAAGGATAGACTTGGTGCTAATGCAATTCCTTTAACTTTGCCAATTGGCGAAGGTGATTTGTTTACAGGTGTGATTGATCTTATTACTTTTAAAGCAAGAATGTACCACGACGAAACTTTAGGTGCTACGTTTGAAGAGATTGATATACCACATGACCTCGAGGAAATTGCTAACGAGTATAGAACCAAAATGCTTGAAGCTGTTTCTGATGTGGATGATACGCTGCTGGAAAAATATCTTGAAGGTGAAGAAATTAGTCCTGATGAGATAAAAGTAGTACTTCGCAAAGCAACTATTGAACTTAAAATAATTCCTGTACTCTGTGGTTCAGCATTTAAAAATAAGGGAGTTCAGAAACTCCTGGATTATGTTATAGAATTTTTGCCCTCACCTACTGATACTAAAGAGGTTCAGGCGCATCATATTGGAATGAATGATGTTGTAAAAATAAAAATTGATGAAAAAGAAAAATTCAGTGCACTCGCATTTAAAATTGCGAATGACCCTTATGTTGGTAAACTTTGTTTCTTCAGAGTTTATTCAGGAGTACTGAAATCAGGTTCATATATATATAATTCGGTTAGTGGTAAAAAGGAAAGAATCGGAAGATTGCTCCAGATGCAGGCCAATCACAGGGAAGATATCAGCGATGTTAAAGCTGGCGATATTGCAGCTGCAGTGGGATTAAAATTTACAAAAACAGGCGACACGCTTTGCACTGTAGATGATCCAATCATCCTGGAAAAAATTACTTTCCCGGAACCCGTTATTCAAATTGCAATTGAGCCGAAAACGAAAGCCGATCAGGATAAATTATCCGATGCTCTGTCAAAACTATCGGATGAAGATCCTACTTTCAAAGTTAAAGTTGATGATGAAACCGGTCAGACATTAATAAGCGGAATGGGCGAACTTCATCTTGAAATTCTTGTTGACAGAATGAAAAGAGAGTTCAAAGTGGAAGCAAATATTGGCAAACCGCAGGTTGCTTACAGGGAATCGATAACAGATACCGTTTCTGCTGAAGGAAAGTTTGTTAAACAAACCGGTGGTCGCGGTAAATTTGGTCATGTTTGGATTGAGTTTAGTCCTAACGAACCTGGTAAGGGATATGAATTTATAAACGCTATTGTTGGCGGATCAGTTCCTAGAGAATATATTTCATCTGTCTCGGCAGGAATCCAGGAAACGATGAGAAACGGTGTGGTAGCAGGTTTTCCTGTTGTAGATATCAAAGCTAAACTGTATGATGGTTCATACCATGATGTTGATTCGGATGAGTTATCATTTAAAGTAGCCGGTTCAATGGCATTTAGGGAAGGATCTAGAAAAGCCAAACCTGTTTTGCTCGAACCTGTTATGGCTGTTGAAGTTGTAACACCTGAAGAGTACCTGGGTGACGTTATGGGTGATCTAAATTCAAGGAGAGGAAAAATTGAAGGATTTTCTGCACGGAAAGATGCACAGGTTATAAATGCCTTTGTACCGCTTTCTGAAATGTTTGGCTACGCAACAATATTAAGATCGATGACACAGGGAAGAGCCATTTACTCAATGCAGTTCGAACATTATTCTGAAGTTCCAAAATCAATAGCTGAAGAAATAACTGAAAAATCATTAGGCAAAAAATCTACAGTAACTGCTTAATTAATTTAGAAATAATTACAACAAGAAAAATATAAAGGAGATAACGATGGCAAAAGAAAAATTTGATAGGAGTAAGCCTCATGTTAATGTTGGAACAATTGGTCATGTGGATCATGGTAAAACTACATTAACAGCTGCCATCACTATGGCTCTTGCCAAAAAGGGCTTATCTGAAATCAGAACTTTCGATAGTATTGATAATGCACCAGAAGAGAAAGAAAGAGGCATTACAATAGCTACTGCTCACGTAGAATATTCTACTGCTAACAGACATTATGCACATGTTGATTGCCCCGGGCATGCTGACTATGTTAAAAATATGATTACTGGTGCAGCGCAGATGGATGGTGCCATCTTGGTTGTTGCAGCTGATGATGGTCCTATGCCTCAAACCAGAGAGCACATACTCCTTGCACGTCAGGTTGGCGTACCTAAAATTGTTGTTTTTATGAACAAGGTTGATATGGTTGACGATCCCGAATTGCTTGAACTTGTTGAGGTTGAATTAAGAGATCTCCTTACTGAATATGAATTCCCTGGTGATGATATTCCTATCATACAAGGTTCAGCATTACAGGCGCTGGAAGCAGCAGATTCAGATGCATCAGAAGATGATGAAAGATTAAAATGTATTTGGGAATTAATGGATGCTGTAGACAGCTATATTCCAGTTCCTGAAAGAGATACTGACAAACCTTTCCTTATGCCGGTAGAGGATGTCTTCTCAATTACTGGTCGTGGTACTGTTGCTACCGGAAGAGTTGAAAGAGGACAGGTAAAGATCCAGGAAGATGTTGAACTTATTGGTTTAGGTCTTCACAAAAAAACAGTTGTTACCGGTGTGGAAATGTTCAGAAAAGAATTAGATTCTGCTATGGCTGGTGATAATGCAGGTATCCTATTAAGAGGAATTGATAAAAATGAAATTGAAAGAGGAATGGTACTTGCTAAACCAGGTTCCATTACACCTCACACAAAATTTGAAGGTGAAGTTTACATCCTTTCAAAAGATGAAGGTGGACGCCATACCCCATTCTTTAACGGCTACAGACCACAGTTCTATTTTAGAACTACCGATGTAACCGGTGTGGCTACTTTACCGGAAGGCACCGAGATGGTTATGCCTGGTGATAATATTAAACTTTCTATTGTACTCATTGGTGAAATTGCGATGGAAGATGGATTAAGATTTGCAATTCGTGAAGGCGGCAGAACTGTTGGTGCTGGTGTTGTTACAAAGATTCTGGAATAGGATAAGAGAAATATTTTAATGGAAAGGGAGTATCCACTCCCTTTTCGTTTGTGTTAATTAATAAGGAGTTATGTAAGTGCCCGGACAAAAGATTAGAATTAAACTTAAATCTTACGATCATATTTTGATTGATAAATCAACTGAAAAAATTATAAAGACCGTTAAGAGCACTGGAGCGGTGGTATCCGGACCCATTCCTTTGCCAACTAAAAGAACAGTTTATACGGTTTTAAGATCGCCGCATGTCGATAAAAAATCGCGCGAACAGTTTGAAACAAGAGCGCATAAACGAATTATCGATATTCATAACTCTAATAATAAAACTGTCGACTCGCTTAGTAAACTAGATATTCCGGCGGGTGTTGATATTGAGATAAAGCTGTAATTTGAAAGCAGGAGCTCTGATGGCTGGTATGATAGGTAAGAAAATAGGAATGACAAGCATCTTTAACCCGGATGGTGATCTGATACCGGTTACGGTAATTAAAGCTGAACCATGTAAAGTTGTTGCCATTAAAACTGAAGATAAAGATGGTTACAATGCTGTTCAGTTAGGTTATGGTTCTAAAAAGGAAAAGAACATAAGCAAACCTGTACTTGGATATTATAAGAAAAAGAATATTGCTCCCTCCGAAAAGTTAAAGGAATTTACCGGCTTCGTTACAGACGAAATGAAAGTTGGCGACGATGTTAAGGTTGAAATATTTAAGGAAGGTGAAAGAATTAAAGTTAAGGGAAGAAGCATAGGCAAAGGTTTTCAGGGTGTAATGAAGCGTCATGGTTTTAGCGGTGTTGGAGGTACAACACATGGGCAGAGTGACAGATTAAGAGCACCCGGATCCATAGGACAAAGTTCCTATCCTTCCAGGGTATTTAAAGGGCACCGTATGGGAGGCAGAACTGGTTTTGATAATGTTACGGTTTCCAATTTATTGGTTGCTAAGGTTGTGCCGGAAGAAAATCTAATAATGATTAAAGGAGCTGTACCCGGTTCAGTAAATTCAATTGTGGAATTGATAAAGAATTAAGTTGGTTAAAAAATGACTTTAGATATTTATAAAACAGACGGCAATACTTCGGGCGATAAAATTGAATTGACCGATGATATTTTTGGAATAGAACCAAATGATCATGCAATCTATTTATCGGTTAAAGCTTTTCTTGCTCATCAAAGGCAGGGAACTAGTAAAGCCAAAGAGAGAAGTGAAGTAAGAGGCGGTGGAAGGAAACCCTTTAGACAGAAGGGAAGAGGCGGTGCACGTGCCGGAACAAGCAGATCCCCGTTGTGGGTTGGCGGCGGAACTATTTTTGGTCCGCGCCCAAGAACTTACAGGCAGAATCTTCCTAAAAAAGTAAAACGCCTGGGTAGAAAATCGGCTTTCAGCTATAAAGTTAAAGATGAACAATTAATGGTAGTAGAAGATTTTTCATTTGAAAACCCGAAGACCAAAGAATTTACAAATATTTTAGATGCTCTTAATGCTACTGGCAAAAGAGTTTTACTCTTAACCGGGAAAAATGATAACGTGGTTTATAAATCAGGCAGAAATATTACTAAAGTAAAAGTATTGGAAGCTGCAAAAGCTTCTACTTATGATATTTTGAATAACCAGGTTCTTATTATGCAAAAAAGTGCAGTAGATGTTATAAATAAATCGTTTGCAGAAAGCGGAGAGGCAAGTAAGTAATATGCACCAGATATTAATAAGACCTCTTATAACAGAAAAAATGAGTTCACTTACGGCTGAGCAGAGTAAGTACGGATTTTTGGTTAATCCAAAAGCTAACAAAATAGAAATTGCAAAAGCGATTGAAAAAAAGTTTGAAGTAAATGTGGTTGATGTAAAAACATTAAATCATTCTGGAAAAACAAAAACCCAGTTTAGAAAAAGCGGAAGATTTACAGGTAAAACTGCTAAATATAAAAAAGCAATAGTTACGCTTAAAGAAGGCGATACAATAGAACTGTTCGAAGAAGTATAAGGATATTGAAACAAGGTTAATTAAATGGCAATAAAAAAGTTTAAACCGATTACACCGGGTACAAGATTTAGAAGCGGTGCAACTTTTGACGAAGTTACAAGGAGCAAACCCGAAAAATCTTTAACAACACCGTTAAAAAAATCGGGTGGTAGAAATAATAAGGGCAGGATAACTGCTTTCCATAGAGGCGGCGGGCATAAAAGAAAATACAGAATTATAGATTTTAAAAGAGATAAAGCTGGTGTACCGGC
>Ga0164320_10000244_pt1 | contig 16717 bp, 13 predicted proteins | sample GuaBasSediGuay11_FD_113736 | JGI IMG/M metagenome (GOLD analysis project Ga0164320, IMG submission 113736) | Subseafloor sediment microbial communities from Guaymas Basin, Gulf of California, Mexico - Guay11, Core 4567-28, 0-3 cm | ecosystem: Environmental > Aquatic > Marine > Hydrothermal...
GCTTCCTGCCGGTACTGGTCCTCTTTCCACGCAGCATCGTCCTGCGCCAGGATGGCTTCTCGCAACGCCGTCGAGTCGATGGGTCCGAGTTCACGCAATGGTGTGTCGATATTCATAGGCGCAAATATATGAGAATTGACCACCGCTGGCGAGCCTGAGCGTGTAGGCACGGAAGTCATGGCATCAAGCGCTGTCTAGCGTACAAGCCGTAAAAAAACAACAAACGGACCGTGGGGTTTGAAACAGTACGATTCAATCGTTATTGGCGCCGGCCATAATGGACTGGTTTGCGCAGCTTACCTGTCGCGTGGTGGCCAGCGCGTGCTCGTGCTTGAAGCGGCAGGTGCGCCCGGAGGTCTTGCGGCAAATCGTGAATTTCATCCCGGATTTCATGTCTCGGTCGCCCACTCAGTCAGCCATTTCTCAAAAAAAATAGCGGCTGACCTGAATCTCGCCGCACACGGGCTTGAAACCACGGTAAATCACCTGCCAACCATAGGACTTGGCGCCGATGGAGAGCACGTCATTGTCGATCGGGGCGCGTTGAGCGGAGCCGGCGCCGACGACAATGCCACTTACCAGGACTACATGCGGCTCATGCGCCGGTTTGCCAATGCGTTGAAACCTTCCTGGCTGAAGACCATGCCACGTATCGGGTCTACGGACATGTCCGGTTTACTGACGTTTGGGCGTTTGGGGCTAAACGTTCGGATGCTTGGCAAGAAGGACATGCAGGAATTCATGCGAATCGCGACGCTGCCGATGCGCGACCTCATGGACGAAAACTTCGACGATGAACTCGTCAAGGCTACGTTGAGCTGGGATGGCTTGATCGGTGCGAAGATGGCGCCGCGTTCGCCGAACAGTGCCGTACTCGCAATGCTCTATCGCCTGGCCGAAGACGGTATTCACTCCATTCCGTCAGGCGGAGTCAGCGGTCTGATAGATGCCCTCGCCGCGTCGGCAACTGCGTCGGGCGCCGAGATTCGATGTGATGCAATAGTCGATCGCGTGCTGATCAATAGCAATGAGAACGGCCTGCTGGCCAGCGGCGTGCAACTGGCTGACGGCGAAAAGTTCGAAGCGAGCAACGTCATCTCCGCCGCAGACCCCAAGACCACTTTTCTCAATCTCGTCGGCGTCGAAAACCTCGACATTGGATTTACCAATCGCGTGCAGCGGCTGCGTTGCGATGGCTATGTCGCAAAGCTGCACCTGGCGCTTGATGGCCTGCCCGACTTTACGGGGCTCGACAAGCCTGACGGCCGCATGATAATTGCGCCCGCAATGGATACGATTGAGTTCGCGTTTGACCACGCCAAGTATGGCGAGTGTCCCGACAATCCGGTTCTGGAAGTCGTCATTCCGAGCATGCACGGCACATCTATGGCTCCGGACGGTCAACACGTTTTGTCAGCGCACGTCATGTACGTGCCCTATGCGTTGAAAGGCGGCTGGACCGATGCTGCCCGCGATGAAATGTGCGATCGCGCGATCAAAACTATCGCGCAGTATGCGCCAGGCATTCGCGAGCAGATCGTTTACAGCGAGTTCCTGACACCGGCGGACCTCGAACGCGACTATCGAGTGACGGGCGGCCATTGGCACCACACCGAATTTGCTACAGATCAGCTGCTGATGATGCGACCTACCTACGGCGCCGCGCAGTACAACACGCCGATTCCCGGACTGTTCCTTTGCAGCGCCGGCAGCCATCCCGGCGGCGATATTGTCGGTGCGGCCGGACACAATGCGGCGCGTGAGGTGTTGCGATGAGCAACTACGACGCTATCGTCATCGGCGCGGGTCACAATGGCCTGACGAACGCGGCGTACCTCGCCAAGGCCGGGCTCAATGTCGTCGTGCTGGAGAAGAACGACTATATCGGTGGCGCGGCAGTAACGCGTGAGTTGCAAGAAGGCTGGCATTACTCCAACTGCTCGTACGTCTGCAGCATGATGCGCCAGGCTATTCATCGAGACCTGGATCTCGCGCGACATGGCCTGATCCTCGTACCCTACCTCAGCACGGTGAATTTCGGCGATGGCGACGAACGGTTAATCGGCTACCACGATGCAGAAGCCGCGCACCTCGAACTGAAGCGCCTCTCGCCACACGATGCAGATGCGATGCACCGCCTCGAGACAGACCTGACGCGTTACTCGCAATTGATCCGCAAGACCCTGATGCGTACACCACCGGAGCCAACCTCGTTCCGGCCGCGTGACCTCATGGAGATGCTCTGGCTTGCCAGGAAATTCTGGGCGCTGGGCGAGAAGGAAATCTACGAATACGTGCGCTTTTTCACGATGAGCGCGGCCGAATTTCTTGAAGACTACTTCGAACATGACCTGATAAAGGCAGCCATGGCGAGCCCGGGCATCATCGGCACGGCCCTGGGCGTCTATTCACCGGGTTCTTCCTACATTTTGCTGCACCATGTCATGGGTGATGTCGATGGCAGCATCGGCGCCTGGGGCCTCGCCCGTGGCGGCATGGGTGCGATTTCCAAATCAATCGCATCGGCAGCACAGGAGTTCGGCGCGGAGATTAGAACCGAAGCAGGTGTACAACAGGTACTCGTTAAGAACGGCAAAGCCTCTGGCGTTGTTCTTGAAAACGGCGATGAAATCACGTCGCGAATCGTCGTCTCCAATCTCGATGCGAAGCGAACGTTCACGCGCATCATGGACAAGAACGACCTGCCCGACGGAATTTACAAGAGAGCCAAGAACTTCAAGATTCGCGGTTCATCGGGCAAGGTCAATATCGCGTTGTCCGGAATGCCGAAGTTCACCGGCCTTCCCGACAACAGGTACGCGAATCGCGGTGGACAGACATTCTCCGGATCGCTGGAGACCATGGAACGGGCCTACGACTGCTGGAAACGCGGCACCTGGTCCGACGATCCGTTTATCGAGTCGGTTATTCCGTCCGCATGGGATCCGACGGTCGCGCCGGTCGGAAAGCACTGGATGTCGAATTTCGTGCAGTACTGCCCTCCCAAGCTTGCGGACGGACCGTGGACACCGGAGAAACGCGACGCGTTTGGCGAATCCGTCATCAGCAAGATCGAACGCTACAGTCCGGGGTTTAGAGACCTGATCGTGCACATGGAGGTTCGAACTCCACATGACATCGAAAACGAAATCGGCCTGACCGAAGGCAATATCTTCCAGGGCGAGTTGACCATTGACCAACTATTCTTCAATCGGCCCTTCCCGGGCTACGGCCAGTACCGCATGCCGGTGAAGAACATGTACATGTGCGGATCTTCGACGCACCCAGGTGGTGGCGTGTCCGCTGTCTGCGGCGCAAATGCGGCACGCGAAATCCTGATGGATCTTCGCAAACCGAACACAGTGCCCGAAGATGACTTTTACGATGAGTAGGCCATGACGACCACTGACCCCTATGCCGGTGAACGACCCAAGCTGACTGCCTTCTATCCGCGGGCGAAAGAGCTGAATATCCGCGACGCCTGGCAAGTCTGGAATGGCTACAAGTTCGCCGAGTGTTACTACGACGGCGAATACGAGTATTTCTGTGTGCGTAATACTTGTGGCACCTACGATATCTGCCCGATGCAGAAGTACGAGATCAAGGGCCGTAACGCCGAAGCCATGCTCAATCGCATGGTGACGCGCGATGTGAAGAAGATTGGCCTGAATCGTGTCGCCTATTGTGTCTGGTGTACGGATGAAGGGCGCATGATCGACGATGGCACGATCTTCAAGCTGGCCAACGATCGCTTCATGCTGACCTGTGGCAGTCCCTGCACGGCCTGGCTCAGGAAGGCCTCTTTCGGATTCGACGACGTTACGGTCACCGACGTTACAGACGATATCGCCGCACTGGCGCTGCAAGGACCAACCTCGTGCGCGACGCTCAAAAAGATGGGACTGGGTGGCATCGACACTGCCAAACCGTTCGATATCAAGTTTTTCCCGTTCCATGGTGAGACGTTGATGGTGTCGCGCACTGGTTTCACCGGCGATCTCGGCTATGAACTGTGGATTCCCAAAGAGCTGGCAGTACAGATGTGGGATGAGCTCTATGCCGCTGGTGAAGACTACGGTATCCAGCCATTCGGCGAGACGGCAACGAATATGACCAGGCTCGAGGCCGCGTTCATAATGCCGGCCATGGAGTTCAATGAGGCGCTACTTACCGTAAACCTGAATCATGACCAAACACCATTCGAGCTCAGTCTCGGCTGGCTGGTTGATTTTGACAAACCGCATTTCAGCGGCCGCGCTGCACTGCTCGAAGAGAAAAAGCGGGGTCCGAAGTACACGCTGACCAAGCTCGACATCGAAGGTAACAAACCTGCTGAAGAGTCCTACATATACAACGACAAGCGCTGCAAGGGTAAAGAGGTTGGCTACGTCACTTCGGCCATGTGGTCACCGGCGGTCAAAGCCAATATCGCCCTGGCCATGATCAAGACGGAGCATCTTAACGATGATCTCTGGGCGGAGATTTATTACGCCAAGGAATTGCGCCAATACAGTCGCGTCGCAAAGTGCACACGCAAGACCAAGCCGTTTTGGACGCCGCCGCGAGCCCGTGCAACGCCACCAGCCGACTACTAAGAGCGCTTTAGCCAGGCAGGCGCTTCGTAAACTTCCACGATCACCTCGTCGCCGGCACTGATCGGCCCTGCCGCTTCGACTACGCCAACCACACCACGCGTCAATTTCGCGGCTTTCGAGAAGGCCGTTGACAATAGCGGGTCTCCCGAGCGAGTCGTATGCACAGCCGCCAGCTTCTTGCCCATGTCATGACACGGGGGATTGTATTCCTCGACAATGAGTTCGACACCGGAAGGAAATTTCAGCAGCGTGCCCTTCGGCAAGCGCGACAGTTCATTGATTCCCTGCAGACAGAGGTTCGCACCTAAGTCTGTCGGTGTTAGTGGCTCATTCAGATCCATGTCCGACTGAATCCTCGCCAGCTCTTCCGCTGATACTGCCGACCACTGGCGTTCGTTGCGTCGTGTTGTTCCCTCGGGTTGCTTGTCCCCTTCCCAGGTCGTGCGCTCGAACGAGCGATGCCGGTCGCCGACAACCCCATCCAACTCAATCTGAATGCTCGGGTGCTCCTCTTTGCTGAGATCGTCGTTGGATCCGGAGTGGACTGAAACCACATGAGCTATGATTTTCTTCACAATAAATGCCTTTTTTAGGCCGATATGCGCCCATTTCGGGCCTGCCAACTATAACGTGTATAATTGAGCTAAACGTATTGAGGGCCAGCGATGCGCGCCGTTGAATTTGTTGAAAGTTACTTTGACGCTTGGAATCACCGTGACCCGGTCGCTGTCGCGGACCACCTTGCCTCCAATGGGCTCTACTGTGATGTCCCGGAGAATGTGCAACGCACACACGACGAACTCGTCGTCAGTCTTCGCCACTTTTTTTCCAACTATCGCCATCGATATGAACTGATCGGGGAGATATTGAAAGGGAACGATACTATAGCCTTTCAATACCGGATGTATCCGCTCGGGAAGGCCAGCAAAGGCGAATCGGGCGGAACCCATAAAGGTGCAGAGTTCATTACCTTCCGCGGCGATGCTGCGTTGAGCATCATGGATTTCTACGATATCCCAGGTGTGGATAAGGACTCGGCTCTTGACCGTGTGGCCTCCAGGGGAACGCAAAGAAACAAATACGCAAAGTCCGGCCTTAATGAGCGACAGCTGCATGAATACAAGCGCCGGCTCACCGACATCATGCAGTCTCAACAGATCTACCTGCGGCCCGATATGACGCTGCCGAAACTTGCTCAAGCGGTCGGTTGTTCGGTTAATCATCTGTCGCAGGTCATAAACGCCGGTTTTGGCATGAGCTTCTTCGATTACCTGAATAACTTCCGCATCGAACACGCGAAATCGTTGCTGTCTGAATCTTACGGCCAGAACGGTGCCGTTCTGAACGTGGCATTCACGGTCGGCTTCAACTCCAACTCGGCGTTTTATGCTGCGTTCAAAAAATGCGTTGGCCAGACCCCGGCCCAGTATCGTCGTATTCGCCTGAACGGGTCACATTAGCGAGTCCCGGGACAGGCAACCGGGTCGCCCTGCGTCTCGGGTATTTGCGCCAGATCGTCTGCATCCGCAACGGGTTCCGACCAGTCGTCCTGCCAAATGCACTCCCAGTAATAGCTGCGCCTGAAATAAAACTCCCAGGCCGCCTGCCGACGCTGAAAGAACGCCACACCGTAAAGACGCTGCATCGCTTCCAGCTCGCGTGACAGTCTTAAAGGTCCGGCGTCGATGGGATCGAGCCCCATCGCGACGATAATTTCTGCAATCTGTTCCTTCGCTTCGCGATCATCCGATGCGATCGGAATGCTGACGGGACCGCCGACGACACCAGGATCGTCGATGACATAGCTCCCCTGTAGTGCAAATGTTTTCATGACACGGGCACCCGGATTCCACTCTTGGATCATCTCTGCACTTGAGGTCTCGAGCATTGGCACGTAATAGCCGTCATCACCCTGCTCATGAGGAAACGACACATCAATTACGATTTTGCCGTCGAGTGAACCGAGACTTTGTGCGACGGTTTCCATCGCCGGCCAGGGCACAGCAAGAATGACAATGTCGCCGGCCTGTGCCGCTTCGCGCTGGGTTGTTGCGGTGGCACTCTCACCTGTGAGGCTGACCACGGCCTGTGCTTTTTCGCCATCCGGATCGCGTGATCCGTAAATGACCGTGTAGCCGAGCTCTGCGAATCTCGGGCCTAGCGAATCGCCCATATCTCCAGTGCCGATAATGGCCACGACGGATTCAGGTTCCGCTGCGTGAGCCGTCGCGGCCAGAATCCAGAGCAACGCGACAATCAGGGTAGTTCGAATGTTCATAGTCCTCTCCTCACTGTACGGAATCCCCGAAAACTGCGGCGTCCATGCCTGTAGGCATGGATTCCAGTGCACGAGTCGCGTCAGTATGATCCACGCATGATTGCACGAATCATGGCAATGGATGAGGCAAAGCTGCACAAGCTGCAGCAGGGCGTCAAGTGGACCGTCTACACGCTACTCATCGTCAATTTTGCATTCTATTTCCTCGAGGACCTGGAGCGTGCCAGACATATATTGCACAGCGGCTCTTCGTTTCTCGACCTGACCGGCGAATTTGCGACCAGCATCGACGAATCAGCGTGGTTCATCCTGTTGTTCATGTTCGAGCTTGAAACCTACGTACTCGAAGATGAGGACTGGAAAGGCTGGGTTGCACACGTAATCCGCGGCGCCCGCCTCGCCTGTTACGTGATGCTCGCGCATACGATTTTCTCATTTAGCGACACAGTCGCAGACTACATGGCGACGGTTCCGGTCGATAACGCTACAACTCTCTGTGACCTGGTTCACGCCGATGTGTCCTACGTTCACAACCTCGAGTACACCGAAGTTAACGCGCAAACCTGTGCCGATCTTTCAGCCGCAAACCAGTTCTACTGGGTGGCGGACGATCCGGTAGTGACGGACCTTGATAGCCTCAACCTGGAACGTGATCTCGCCTGGGTCGACCTTGCGGAGGCCGTGATCTGGTTGCTGATATTGCTTGCGATCGAAGTAATAGTGCGCCTGCAAGGCCATGGCGTTACGCGCAGCGCACTCATAACGACCCTGAATAGAGTCAAGTTCCTGCTCTATGCGACCCTGATCGCATTCGGGGTGTATTGGGCGTGGCTTTCTCACTGGTTGTACCTGTGGGATGAATTACTCTGGATAGGCGGTTTTGCGGCAATCGAAATGAATGTCAGCGAGTGGCGTGAAGAAATTATCGAGAAGGGAGAAGCAACATGATGCAGGGTCATTGCGAGTGTGGTCGTGTTCAAATCGAGGCGGGTGGAGAGATCAATGACTTCAGTCATTGCCATTGCTCGCAATGCCGGCGGCTGCATGGCGCCGCCTATGCAACCTTTGCGGGTGTTGCGCGCGACAAATTCCGCTTTATATCCGGAGAGAGCGACGTAAGCGCCTACGCTTCATCCGGTACTCACCAGCGGCTTTTCTGTTCGAACTGCGGCTCCAATATCCTGGTCGAACTGTCTACAGAACCAAATACTTTTTACGTCAGTATGGGCTTGATTGACGAGGATCCACCGCATCCGCCGGCGTATCACATATTCGTTGCGTCGAAAGCACCCTGGCACGACATTACAGACGACTTGCCACAGTACGACGAGTTCAGCCCCGAATGAAATCGTCAGATCAGTGCAGGGAACACACCAATTCCTACTACGCCGCATCGGTGAACGAGGTTACCGACTACCCGGCGCTCGAAGGCGCGAAGTCGGCAGATGTGTGCGTGGTCGGCGCAGGTTTTACCGGGGTTTCGACCGCACTGACCCTCGCTGAGCGCGGCTTTTCCGTGGCGCTTGTCGAAGCCAACCGCGTTGGCTGGGGCGCGTCCGGCAGAAATGGCGGGCAGATCATCAATGGTATGAGTGGCCTGGCCAAGCTGCGCAAGAAACACGGTGACGGTGTCGCCGATATGCTCTGGGACCTGCGCTGGCGCGGCAACGAAATCATCTATGACCGTGTTGAAAAGTACGGCATCGAGTGTGACTTCAAAAGCGGTTACGTGGAGGTTGCGCCGAAGCCGAAACAGACTGCCTGGTTCGAAGAACAAGCCGCGGAACGTGAGCGTCACAACCACCCCTTTCCCTACGAGGTCTGGGATCGTGACCAGACGTGTGAAATGCTCGGTACCGAGGCATACCATGGCGGGTTCGCCTGCTTTCGCGACGGCCACGTACACCCTCTGAACCTTTGCATCGGTGAGGCCCGCGCGGCCCATGAACTTGGCGCACAAATCTTCGAGCAGTCTCCGGTCGTCGGCATCGAGCATGGCAAGCGCCCAAAGGTGATAACAGCGCACGGTTACGTCGAGGCAGATTCCGTCGTGCTGGCGGGCAATGCGTATAGCAGGCTCGAGCCGAAACACCTGTCGAACCTGGTGTTCCCGGCAAGAAGCTACATCATCGCGACCGAACCACTGTCCGATACCCTGGTCAACGAAATCAACCCGCGAGATGTCGCCGTTTGCGACGTCAACAACGTAGTCGACTACTATCGCCTGTCGGCAGACAAACGCATGCTCTATGGCGGCGCCTGCAATTACTCGGGCCGCGACCCTGCAAGCATCAAGTCCTTCATCCTGCCACGCATGCTGAACGTCTACCCGCAACTCAAGGATGTACGCATCGACTATGAGTGGGGCGGCACAATCGGCATCATTCTAAATCGTGTGATTGCCGCAGGCCGCATCAACGACAACGTTTATTACTCCCAGGGCTATTCCGGTCATGGCGTCTGCGCGACGCATGTCATGGGTGAAATCATGGCTGACGCTGTCGGCGGGACTATGGAACGCTATGATCTGTTCGCCGGGCTTGAGCACATGCGAATTCCGGGCTCCCAGTGGCTCGGAAACCAAATCATTGCACTCGGGATGTTGTTCTACAAAATGAAAGACAAGCTCTGACCAGGACTTGGATGATAAAGAAAGCTGCCTTTTACGATTTTTTCAACCGCCGCAGCGGTTGCGACTTTGACCAGTTCATTTTGGAGTCTGTCGAGGACGAGGATTACATCAACTGGAACGACTACGTGCTTCCCATGCATTACGGCGATGCGGAACTCGAATACAACGCGTTACGGCATGGCTGCGCGATATTTGATGGCACGCCGTTTCGCAAGGTGCGAATTCATGGCAGCGGTGCCGGGAAATTCCTTGACCACCTGGTGACGCGTCCCGTCAGCGCGCTTGCGTCCATGCGAGCTACTTACGTTGTCTTCTGTAACGAGGACGGCAGCCTGAAAGATGACTCGGTGCTATTCAAGTTCGATGAAGACGACTACCTGATCATGCCGTCAGATGTTGATCATATTCCGTACTTCGAAGGCCTTCGCGAGCGCCTGAATATCGACAATGTCGTTTTTACAGATCGCACTTTTGAGATAACCGGCCTTGCCATCCAGGGACCGCTGTCAGCCGCCGCGTTGCTCGCGATGGGATTCGATGGCGTTGAACAGTTGAAACCGTTCGAAATTCGTGACTACGAGATCGATGGCAACAAGGTTCAACTCTCGCGCACGGGATTTACCGCCGATCTCGGCTACGAATGTTGGGTGATCACGGAAATCGCGACTTTTTTGGCCGGGCGCGTCGAAGCAGCCCGGTCGGAACTGAATATTCCAGTTCCGGGTTACGGCCTGAGTGTTGTGCAAGCCTGCCGCCTCGAGGGTGGCTTTATAGTGGCCGGGTGGGACTGCGCGACCGAAGTTGATCCGCAGCCGGGTTTTGAACGCTCTCCTTATGAGCTTGGACTCGGTTGGCTCGTTAACCTCGAGGCAACTCCATTCGTTGGTCGGGATGCATTGGCCGAGCAGAAGAAAAACGGCCACGCCCATGTTTTACGCAGCTTCACGACCGATACGACGGATGTGCCCGAGGATGGCGCGGTGCTGCTGGACGGTATCGGTTCGGAAGCGACCGAGGTCGGTATTGCGACGTGTTCAAACTGGTCCTGGGGACAAAACGCTGTCATCGGCAACGCGTCGATGCGGTCAGAACATGCCGATCTGGAAAGCGCCTGGGTCGAGATTGCTGGCAATCTTCACGAGGTCGGGCTCAGCCGTGGACCATTGTTCAACCCGAACCGTCGCAACGAAGTGCCCGCCTCAGTCGAACTCAATCCAGGTCGTCTTTAGTTCGGTGTAGTCATCGAATGCGTGCATCGATTTGTCGCGCCCATTGCCACTTTGCTTGAAGCCACCGAACGGTACCGTCACGTCTCCACCGAAGTAATTGTTGATTCCCATGGTTCCGACTCGAACTGCAGCTGCAACCTTGTGTGCGGTATTGATGTTGTTGCTCCACACAGCGCCCGCGAGGCCATAGATGGAATCATTCGCGATCCCGACTGCCTCTTCGGCATCCTTGAAGCCGATGACAGACATAACGGGCCCGAATATCTCCTCCTGTGCGATTCGCATACCGTTGTTGACACCATCGAAGATCGTGGCTTCGTGATAACACCCACCAGAATCCTGCAGAACCTGCTTACCGCCGGCCACTAGCGAGGCACCCTCTTCCTGGCCGATGCCCACATAATCAGCAACGGTCTTTAACTGGCCTGCATCGATCATGGGGCCCATGGCCGTACCCGGGTCCAGCGGATCACCGGGTCTCCAGCCTTTGCTTTTTTCGACAACCATCTCCACGAACTTCTCGCGGATGCTGTCTTCGACAATCAGGCGTGTGCCCGCAGTGCAGGTCTGGCCACCATTGTAGAAAACAGCGACCGCAGCCATTGCGGCTGCCTTCTCGAGATTCGCGTCCGCAAACACGATATTCGGGCTCTTCCCACCGAGTTCGAGAAACGTCCGCTTGAGATTCGACTCTCCCGAATACTGCATCAGTTGCTTGCCGATTTCGGTTGAGCCCGTGAATGTCAGGCCATCGATGTCCTCGTGCAGGGACAGGTGACGGCCCAGGCTACTACCGGGCCCCGGCAGCACATTGAGGACTCCGTCTGGCAGCCCTGCTTCACTTGCCAAACCAGCGATGCGCAATGCAGACAATGGCGTGTTAGATGCGGGTTTGAGAATGACGGAGTTACCGGTTGCCAGTGACGGCGCAAGCTTCCAGGCTGTTGTCGACAGCGGAAAATTCCAGGGCACGATAGCCGCGACGACGCCAAGCGGTAGCCGCTGCACCAAGGCCAGCGAGTCGTGCGGCGTCGGCGGAATTTCGTCATAGACTTTGTCGATCGCCTCGCCGCTCCAACGGATTGTTCGCATCGCCGCAGGCACATCGACACCGGTCGTGTCGGAGATCGGTTTGCCGACATCCAGTGATTCCAGGAGGGCAATCTCGTCAGCGTGATCGCCAATAAGCTCGGCCCAGCGTACGAGCACCATCTTGCGATCTGCAGGCGCCATGTTCGACCAGACACCGCTCTCGAACGCCTCTCGCGCAATGCGAACAGCCTTGTCGGCATCTTCAATACCGCAGTTAGCGACGTCGGCCAGGTGCCGACCATCCCCGGGACTCGTCGTCGCGCGAGTTTCGCCAGATAAGGAATTTTCAAAGCGTCCATTGATGAACGCCCTGCCCTCGATATCAAGGCTGTCCGCCGCGGAACTCCAATCTTGTCTCGTCTTATCCAGCATGTACCGATGCCTCCTATTGATCCCGTCTAACCAAGTTCTGAAATCGCCCGATGGGCCTGTTCAACGGCTGACTCGAGCATGGCGCTCGCACCAGCGTCCGAGTTTGCAATGGTAATTCGTCCGTGGGGCTTGCGGCCGATGACGTTGGGTGAGCGCTCGCTGTTCTTGCCGCCATACCACGGATCCCCGAGATCGTTGAACCCGTCTGCATAACCATGCGCCCAGCGATTGACGGTAATGCCCGCTATGTCGCGGGCCGGATCGAAGCCGCCTGCCGATAGGAAACCGGCCAGTTGTTCGCGGATGCTTCGCTCCATAGTCTCAAACGTTGTGGCCAGGAGCTCATGCTGGCCCAGGCGTCGCTGGTCGCGTGGGCTAAAGCCTTTATTATTGAAGTGCGGGAAGCGTTCCATGTGCACCGTGATCGGATCGTCGGGACTGTCGGGGTAGTCCTGGCCACCCCAACTGACCGGAAAGTCGAGCAACGCATTAGCGTGATAGCTACCCGACGACACAACGCCCCCAATGCCAAGATTTTTCCAGGCCCGCCAGTTGTTCAGCATGACAGTGGTGTACAGCATCGGCGTCTTCACGCCCATGCTTAGCGCCTCACGTTGCTGTGCCGGCAAATCAGGGCAAAGCGACGGAATGATCGAGTTGTAGCACGCGAGGACGCAGTGCTTTGCTCGCACACGATAGGCTTGGCCATCCCGGACATAGTCGATATCAACCTCGGTTGCCGAATCTGGATCGCCGACATTTTCAACATGGACGGCCGTACTGTTCAGCCGCAAACGGACCGGGGATGTCGCAACATCCAGCTTGCTGTAGTTGAACCTGGCCATGAGGATATCGTCAGCCGTCGATCCTGAGGCCACATCGGGAATCATGTTTCGCACCATCAGTCGGGCGACAGACGCGTTGCCGTCCGGGAAATGATGGATATAAGGCTCGTCCTCGTTGTAGTCCGATATTCCCATGGCCATTGCGCCAGGCAGACCCATGTATTCAACAACACCGGCCGCGTGCGCCGCCTCGATACCGGCGCCATAGTCGGTTGCGAGGTCCTGCAAAACTGCAAATACGTCCGGCTCGTGAATATCAAGATGCCGCTCCAGGAAGTCGCGATAGCTAATCGAGTATATGTATTCCCATCTTTCTTCCTCGTCGGAAATATCCAATTGATCGGTATCCGTCGTCAGCAACCGCAAGAGTTCTGTCCGTGCGGCGTCGGATAAGGGCATCTGTGCCACTGCTTCCGCAGCGGTCAGATCGGATGGTGCCAACGGAATGTACCTGAGATCGCCGAGGCCAAAGCGCACCAGTTGGTCAGATCCCCAATCATTGCGATTGAAGTGAATCCCGGCTGCGAGGCCGTTGCTCTTGTAAAAGTCCTGGTCGTAGGCATCACTCAGGCGGTCCTTATCGATGCCGAGATCACGAAGGAAATCTCTTCCGACGCCTGGATAGAATGACGGCGACTCAAGCGACTGACTACCGCCATAGCCGATATAAGTGCGGCCGCCGACATCGAACTCGTTGCGACTGGCGTGACCACCGAAGTCGTCGTGATTATCGAGGAGGAGGATTCGCGCCCGCGGATCGTCCTGCAAATAGAAGTGCGCAGCCGCCAGGCCGCTGAGACCTGCCCCGACGACGACCAGGTCATAGATACCTGCATCCGGCTCCTCAACCGGCCCCCAGTCGCGATTGCCCTTGCGGGCCAGTTTGTGGGCAACGTCGAACGACCCGTCGTGATTCCCGCGCATGCCGGTCAGCGCCGGCGGGTAGTAAAGATGGCCGGCCTGCTCGGCAGCCATTACCTCGTCGGCAAATGCGGTGCCCGGTATAAATGAAGAGGCCGTCAATGCGCCAAAGCCATGCAGGACATCGCGACGGGAAATCGGACGATCCATCCCGAGGTCCTTGTCTCTGTATTTGGCCATTTCCAGTCTCCAGTGTTTCCTGCTGCTTCATTGTAACTGCCCGCAGTTGCTTTGGGATTGTCAGCAACGCCACGAATGGTGGACTACCGCGCCTATACGCACTAGCGCTCCCGGCAGCGTGTCAGGTTAGAATTGCCCGATGAGCAGCTACGACGCCATCGTCATTGGCGCAGGCCATAACGGCCTAACCAACGCCGCGTTTCTCGCGAAGGCCGGCTTGCGTGTGCTCATGGTTGAAAAGAACGACTTTATCGGTGGCGCCACGGTCAGCCGCGAGCTGCACGACGGCTGGAAGTACTCAAACTGTTCCTACGTCTGCAGCCTGTTTCGCCCGGAAATATACAACGCGCTGGACCTCGGCAGACATGGTCTGAAAGTCATTCCGCTGATCAGCAGCATGACGTTCAAGCAGGACGGTGACTACTTTGGCAGCTACAACAACCCGAACGTCCGCCGCCGTGAATTGATGCGTCACAGCCCGCGGGATGCCGATGCGGTAGTCCGGTTCGATGCCGATGTCATGCGCTGGTGCAGACTAATTCGCGGTTTTCTTCTCAGGACGCCGCCGGATCCGGGTTCGTTCCGACCGCGCGACGCATTTGAATTCGCGTACCTGATGAAGAAGTTCTATGAACTCAGTGAATCGCAGATTTACGAGTTTATCCGCTTCTTCACGATGTCGATCGCCGAATATCTCGAGAATTACTTCGAGAACGAAACGATACTCGCGCATTACTCGGGTGGCAGTATTATCGGCACGGGTCTCGGCGTCTATTCGCCCGGTACAGCCTACGTATTGCTGCACCACGCCATGGGCGATGTTGATGGCAATGTCGGCTCCTGGGGCTTCGCCCGCGGTGGCATGGGCGCTATTGCAGACTCGCTCGCATCAGCCTTCCAGTCTCATGGCGGCGAGATCAAAACCGATGCCGAAGTCGCACAGATAATGGTTTCTGGTAACAAGGCGACAGGTGTGCGGCTGGCTTCCGGTGAAGAAATTTTTGCCAGGACCGTTGTCTCCAACCTCGATGCCAAGCGCACATTTACGAAGGTTATGGATGAGAAGGACCTGCCGCCCGACCTGGTACGGCGTGCGAAGAACTTCAAGATTCGCGGCTCATCCGGAAAAGTGAACATCGCACTCGACGGTATGCCCACATTCCCGTCACTGCCGAAGGACTCACAGCTGACGCTCGGGCATATGCATTTCACCGACACATTGCGACGTCTCGAAAAAGCCTATGACGACTGGAAGGACGATCGTTGGTCGGCAGACCCCTACTGCGACACACTGATTCCTTCGCAATACGACCCCAGCCTCGCACCGCCAGGCAAACACATGATGACCGTGTTTGTGCAGTACTGTCCGGTCAAACCGGCGGGCGGCTGGTCGGAAGAAAAGCGCGATCAGTTTGGCCAAACGGTTATCGATCAAATTGCTGACTACAGCCCCGATTTCAAGGATCTGTTGCTGCATGCCGAGATTCGTACGCCACAGGATATGGAGGACGACGTCGGACTGACAGAAGGAAATATTTTCCAGGGTGAGCTGACCTTCGATCAGCTGATGTTCAATCGACCGTTTCCCGGTTATGCGCAGTACCGTGGCCCGGTTAAGGGCATGTACATGTGCGGGTCGTCGACGCACCCGGGCGGCGGTGTTATGGGCGCGCCTGGCGCCAACGCCGCACGCGAAATACTCCGCGACCTGAAAAAACCGGACACAACGCCGGAAGAGTTCAGCGATGACTGAGCGTATGGACGTCATCATCATCGGAGCAGGCCACAACGGGCTCGTCTGTGCCGCGTACCTGGCCCGGGCCGGGCTCAACGTCCTGTGCCTTGAGTCTTCAGGTTCTGCCGGTGGCATGGCGGCGCCGCGCACCTTGAGTGACGACTACCAGTTCCCAGGGCTCGCTCACCTTAGCTATCCTGTTGAGTCGGCCATACGCCGCGATCTCAAGCTCGACAAGTTTGGATACATACCGGGCAAGGCTATCGACACGATCGCACTCGACGCAGGCGGCAATCACCTCACGATCGGGGCCAACCGTGTGTCGGGAGGCGGCCTTGCAGAATCTGACGAGGCGGCCTATGCCGAGTTCAGGAAGCAGTATCTGGATTTCGCCAAAGCATTGAGGCCCTTGTTCGAGAACAAACCACCGCGACTGAAGAACATTCCGTTTGCCGACAAGACCACGCTCGCCAGACTTGGTTGGAACGTTCGCATGGGCCTGGGTCGCGAGACGATGTACGAGTTGCTGCGCGTCGCAGCAATTAACATCTACGACGTGCTGAATGAGACCTTTGAGGATGATCGGCTAAAAGGCGCCATTGCAGCCGACGCCGTCATGGGAAGCGCCATGGGACCGCGCACGCCAGGCACGGTCCTGACCTGGCTGCAGCGCCTGCACGGCGAGCTTAGTGGACCCTTATCCCTGCAATCGGGCGGTCGATCGCAGCTGGTGCATGCGCTTACGCAATCCGCGGAGGATTCAGGCGCCACGATTCAGCTCAACACACACGTCGAGAAAATTCTCGTCGACAACGGCAAAGCATTTGCTGTCGAACTA